>Ga0194110_10010197_pt1 | contig 10482 bp, 11 predicted proteins | sample TA2Kig1200mmetaG_FD_146192 | JGI IMG/M metagenome (GOLD analysis project Ga0194110, IMG submission 146192) | Freshwater microbial communities from Lake Tanganyika, Tanzania - TA2015032 Kigoma Deep Cast 1200m | ecosystem: Environmental > Aquatic > Freshwater > Lake | place: Tanzania: Lake... | reverse complement strand
AGGAGAGAATCGTCGTGTGACACGTTCTCTCGCCGCTCTGCCCGGTGCCGCCCGCCGCCTGTGCCTCAGCCGGCGTCGCGGAGAGATCTGCACCCGCGAGAAGGACCACCGCGGCCTGCACCACCGACGCGGCGGATCGCTCATGTGGAGCGACGTCCAGGCGGACCCGCCGCTCTGCCCCGGCTCCGGTTCCCCTGCGGAGCCGGCCGCGCGACTGGAGGACGGGTTCCCGGACGGCCGCGCCCTCTGCCCGGTGTGCTGGGCGTTCGCCCCGCTGACCGACGACGGACGGCTGGCGGAGCACGACTCCTGGCGCGGCGACGCCACGCGCGCCGACGCGGACCGCCGACGCGCGTGGTTCAACGCCCACGGCTGGTGATTCACGCGCCCCGCAGGGCGACCACCGGTTCGATGCGCGCGGCTCGACGGCTCGGGATGCCGCCCGCCCCCAGCCCCACGAGGGCGCCCAGCAGCGCGCCGCCCACGGCGACCAGCGGGTCGAGCACCGGTGTCCAGCCCTGCGCGATCGACAGTGCCACCACGGCGAACACGCCGACCGAGGACCCGATGAGACCGCCCAGCAGGCCGATCACCACCGACTCGACGACGAACTGGCCGCCGATCTGCCGACGGGTGGCGCCGAGGGCCCGACGGAGGCCGATCTCGCCCACCCGTTCCATGACCGACAGCATCGTGACGTTGGCGATGCCGAGGCCGCCGGCGAGCAGGACGATGAGCCCCAGGACGAAGAACACCACGCCGAGGTCGGACTGCACGCTGCTGCTGAGGTCGCTGCGGGCGGCGGGGGCGCCCACCTCGATCGACCCCGGATCGTCGGGGGCGATGGCCAGGGGGACCTGCGCGCGCAGTAGCGGTCCGGCGCCGACCGCGATCCTCGCGCGCACGTCGCCCGGGGCGCTCAGGGCGAAGTCCGCGCGAGCGCTGCCGGTGGGGACGATGACGCCGTCCAGCAGCTCTCCGGACCGTTCGACCTCGTCGAAGACGCCCACCACGGCGTAGCTGATGCCGTCGACGAAGATCGACGGCTGCGTGTCGATCCGCGTGACGCCGAGCGACTCGGCGGCGTGGGCTCCGAGCAGCGCGACGCGGTCGTGCCGGGCGTCGTGGCCCTCGTCGAAGGAGCGCCCCGTGACGAGGTGCCCGCCGACCGTCTGCAGCAGCTCCCCGGACGCGGCGTAGAGCGGCGGCGGGACGGTGACCGGAGCGGACGGGTCCGTGACCGACACGGCGGTGATCGTGCCCTTCTCCCGGTCGACGCGCGTCAGCAGGCTCGCCGCCTCGACGCCCGCGAGGCGTTCGAGACGGTCGACCGCGTCCCACGGCAGCTTCGTCGTGGCCACCGACCTGCCGCCGGCGGTCGCCGCCGTGGCGGGCTTGACGACGATCTGCGTGGCCGCGACCGCGTCGAACTGCCGGGCGATCTGGCCCGACGCCGTCTGAGAGAACCCGGCCGTGGCCACGAGCGCGCCGATGCCGAGGACGGTGCCGGCGAGGGTCATGAGCAGACGCCCCGGCCGGGCGCCGATGTCGGCGGTGGCCTCGGCGAGGAGGTCGCCGACGCCGAACCGGTCGGCGCGGGGAACGGGCGCGATGCTCATGTCAGCTCCTGCATGCGGCCGTCGGCGATGCGGATGGTCCGGCGGGCCCGGTCGGCGACGTGCTGGTCGTGCGTGATGACGATGAGTGTGAGGCCGTCGGCGTTCAGCTCCTCGAAGAGGGTCATGATCTCCCCGGTGATGTGCCGGTCGAGGTTGCCGGTCGGCTCGTCCGCGAGGAGGACGCGGGGGCGGGTCACCACGGCGCGGGCCACGGCGACGCGCTGCCGCTCTCCTCCGGAGAGCACGCCGGGGCGGAAGTCCACACGGTGCGACAGCCCGACCCTGTGCAACGCCTCCCGCGCCCGGGGCTCGCGTTCGGCGCGCGGGGCACCGCTGTAGAGCATCGGCAGCGAGACGTTCTCGAGGACGGTGCGACGGGGCATGAGGTGGAACGACTGGAACACGAAGCCGAGCTTGCGCGCCCGGACGGCGGCGCGCTCGTCCTCCGTCAGTGCACCGGTGTCCTCGCCGGCCAGGACGTATGCGCCCACGGTCGGGCGGTCGAGCAGGCCGAGGATGTTGAGCAGGGTCGACTTGCCCGATCCGCTGGGGCCGACGATCGACACGTAGTCTCCTTCGTTCACCCGCAGGTTCACCCCTCTCAGGGCCTGCACCTCGGGCGGTCCCGGGAAGGAGCGCGTGACCTCGTGCAGCTCGATGACCGCGGCGGCCGCGGTCATCGCCCGACCACCACGAGGTCGCCGCGTGACAGGCCGCCGTCGACCGGCCGGACCTCCACCGCGCCCGCCGCGGCCAGTCCGGTCTCCACGACGACGAGGTGCGTCCTCGTCTCGGGGGAGCGCGGGTCGCCCTCGACGACCTCGATGCGGCTCTCACCGCCGGGTCCCGCCGACAGTGCGGCGACCGGAACGTGCAGCACGTCGCCGTCGGTCGTGCCGACCGAGACGCTCACGCGCACGTTCTTTCCCTGCAGCTGCGCCAGCTGCTCCGGTCGCAGCGGCTCCGGCGTCAGGGTGACCGTCCAGCGGTCGCTCGCCGTCTTGCCCGGGGTCAGGGCCGCGACGGTGGCGGGGTGCGAGGAGCCGTCGGGCAGGTCGAACGAGGCGGCGGCGCCGATGCGCAGGAGCTTGGCGTCCGCATCGCCGGCGGCTCCGTTCAGCGCCACCGTCGCGCCGGAGACGGTCATCGCCGTGCCCTTCAGCTCCGCTCCGCGGCGAGCCTCCACGGCGTCGACGCGGCGGGGCAGCTGCGTCAGGTACAGCAGCTCGCCGGCGGGAAGGACGGGCAGCGCGCCCTGCTGAGCGCGGATGAGCTCGTCGCGCGCGTCGCGGAGCTGGCTCTGGGCGGCATCGACGGCCGCGCGCGCCGCCGTCGTGTCGGGGTGGGCATCCAGCTGCTGGCGGCGCAGCTGCGCGAGGCCCAGGGCGTCCTCGAGGTCCGCGATGCGTCCCGCGTCCTGCGGCGACTCCGCGCGCGCGGCGTCCACGGCGCGGCGCGCGCTCGCCACCGCGTTGTCGGCTTCGCGGATGTCCACGGCGCCCGTTCCGGCGCCGGCCTTGGCGAGATCGCCCTGCGCCGTCGCGACGGCCTGCTCCGCGGCGCGGACCCCCGCCTGGGCGCTGCGCAGCGACGACACCGACTCCGCATCGGTGGCGGGGGCGGGGTACCCGACCTGCGTGTAGAGCGCGGCGACCGATTGCGCGGCCTGCTCGTCGAAGCGGGGGTCGGCGGGGTCGCCGGCGTCGAGGCCGACGGTGCGCATCGCCTGTTTGAACTGCGCGACGTCGGGACCGGAGACGCCGTACCGCAGCGTCCGGTACGAGGGCAGGTCTCCCGGGAGCACGATCACCGGGCGCCCCGCGACCTCGAGGGCGACGGCCAGCGGGCCGAGCTCGGCGCCGACGGCCGGCACCTGGCCGGTGACGACCGCGGCGCCCTGCAGCCCCGAGGTGTCCACCTGCACCTGGACGGGGTCGGAGTACCCCACCTCGGCGCGGAGCGTGACGTCGTTGCTCAGGGGGCCCGACTCGACCGGCACCGTCACGAAGCCCGCGGGCGGAGCAGCGGCGCTCGCGGCGGCGTCGGCCGGCGAGACGACGAACCGCCCGACGACCAGACCGGCGACGAGGGATGCCACGGCGACGGCCGTGGTGATCCACAACGCCCGGTTGCGTCCGATGATCCCGCGCCACCCGGCCACCCGCTCCCGGACGGAGCGCCGGGGCGGTGGCTCCGCCGTCTCGCCGGGGCCGTCCGCCAGGCCGAGGTCATGGAGGGCGGCATCCTCCTCCATCCGGTCGTTCACGAGCGTGCCTGCGACTGCTCGGCCGCCGCCTTCGCCGCGTCGAGCTCCGCCTTGTGGTCGGCGACGAACTGCTCCTCGGCGGCCCAGCGCACCTTCTCCGCGCGGGCGTCGTAATCGGTCTTCTGCCGGCAGTCCAGGTCCGCGAGGGCCATCTCGACCTCGGTCTTCTTCATGGCATCCATCTCGGGGGTGCGCGCGGTCGAGGAGCTCTTCTCGGAGCCCTTGTCCTTCTTGGCCAGGTCGCTGACTTGCGTGAAGATCCGGTCCTGCGCGTCGCGGGGCGACGGGATGCCGGAGCGGCCCGCCTCCGCCATGCAGGCCGACCACTCCGCGTCGAGCTGGGCTTGGCCGGGCCAGCGTGCCTGCTGCTCCTCGAACTGGTTCATGGCGTCGAGCAGCGGGGCGAACTGGTCCGTCGAGAGCGGGTCGGAGGACGCCTCCTCGGTCGCCTGGCCCCAGCAGCCGCCGGCCTCGGCGAGGCGCTCGTCGGACCCCGTGCTGCCCTCGCCCGACGCGGAGCCGTACAGCGCCGTCTCCCAGGCGGCGCGCTCCGACGAGGACAGCGTCTCGAGGTACGCCGCGTTGGGGTCCGTTTTCTCGGGGGCGGAGCCGGTGTCGCCGGGGTAGTCCACGGCGCCGTAGCCCCACTGGGCGACCCAGTCACGGTCATTCGGCTTCCATTCGGCGTCACCGCCCGCCAGGTCGCGGTAGGAGCGGGTCTGCGGCCGGTAGGTGAAGCCCTGCTGGGCCATGCAGGACGCGATGCGTCCCTGGACCTCCGCCTGTTCGGCATCCTCGGTCGCCTTCTGCTCGTCGGGGCTGCCGCTGAGGCCGTACATGGCGTCGAGGTACGTGCCCAGCGGGGAGGTCGCGGGGGCGGACCCGTCCGACGAGGACGCGGGTGCGGCGGACGTGCAGCCGGCCAGGAGCAGGAGGGCGGCGGTGGACGCGGCGAGCGCGAGAGCGGTGCGGGTGATGTGCATGATGTCTCCTTCGGGTGCAACGGGACCACAACACCGTCGCAACCCGATGACGCCCCGGTCGTCGGCCGGGTGGGTGAAGCACATCGGCCTGCCGATCGAGATACCCCTGCGGGAGATCCGTCGAGCGACGTAACCTGGCAGTTCACCCGCAGCGGTCGAAGGAGGTGGGCGGTGGTGCAGGTCCGCGTGGTCGGTGTCGCCCTCGACCCGTCTCAGCAGCACGTCATCCTGCTCAAGCCCGTGCACGACGAGCCCGGCGAGGGGCGTGTGCTGCCGGTGTGGATCGGTGGCCAGGAGGCCATGTCGATCCTCGTCGCCGTCGAGGGCACGGAGGTGCCGCGGCCGCTCGCCCACGACCTCATGACGTCCCTGCTGCGCGAGGTGGGGACGACGGTCGAGCGGGTGGACGTGACGCGCATCGCGCAGGGCACGTTCTACGCCGAGATCACGATCGCCACACCGGGCGGCATCCGGGTCCTCGATTCCCGACCCTCGGATGCCATCGCCCTCGCGTCACGCGTGAAGGCCGACATCTTCGTGGCCGACGACGTCATGGCGGAGGCCGGCGTGCCCGACGAGGCCGTACAGGTCGAGGAGGGCGACGACGAGGAGCGGGTGGAGGAGTTCCGGCGGTTCCTCGACGACGTGGATCCGGAGGACTTCGAGAGGTGACGCGCCACCCCCTCCGCGGGATCCGGCGGCGCTCCTAGACTCGCCTGCGGGACGGGAGACGCCCGCCCCGAGCGACGAACGGGGTACGGATGCAGATCGCCATGGTCGGACTCGGACGGATGGGCGCCAACATCGTCCGGAGACTCATGAAGGACGGGCACGACTGCGTCGTGTACGACGTCAACAGCGACGCGGTGGCGGGGCTCGTCGCGGAGGGGGCGACCGGTGCGGACAGCATCGCCGACCTCGCCGCGAAGCTGGAGAAGCCGCGTGCCGTGTGGCTCATGATCCCTGCGGGGCTGACCGGATCCGTGGTCGACCAGGTCGCGGAGGTGCTCGAGGCCGGCGACATCATCATCGACGGCGGCAACTCGAACTACCGCGACGACGTTCGGCGCGCGGCGGCGCTGAACGACAGCGGCATCCACTACGTCGACGTCGGTACGAGCGGCGGGGTGTTCGGTCTCGAGCGCGGGTACTGCCTCATGGTCGGCGGTCACGACGAGGCCGTGTCGCACCTGGAGCCGGTGCTGCGCACCATCGCCCCCGGTCCGGGCGGGGTCGAGCGCACGCCCGGCCGCACCGGCGAGATCACGCCCGAGGAGAGCGGCTACCTGCACTGCGGCCCGTCCGGTGCCGGTCACTTCGTGAAGATGGTGCACAACGGCATCGAGTACGGCATCATGGCCGCGCTCGCCGAGGGGCTGAACATCCTGCACAACGCCGACGCCGGCCTGCGGCAGGGCGAGCACTCGGCCGAGGTCGCCCCGCTCGAGGAGCCGGAGTTCTATCAGTTCGACATCGACACGGCGAAGGTGTCGGAGCTGTGGCGCCGGGGCTCGGTCATCTCGTCCTGGCTGCTGGACCTCACCGCTGCGGCGCTGGCGCAGAACCCGACCCTCGACGGGCTGGCCGGCCGCGTGTCCGACTCGGGCGAGGGCCGGTGGACGGTGAAGGCCGCGGTCGACACGGGTGTCCCGGCGCCGGTGCTGGCGGCGTCCCTGTTCGAGCGGTTCGCCTCCCGCGGTGAGGACCACTTCGCCAACCAGGTGCTCTCGGCGATGCGCCTGCAGTTCGGCGGGCACCAGGAGCTCCCGGCCGGCGACGTGCTCGAGGCGGGGTCGAAGAAGGCCGAGAGCGGCGGCGAGCGCTGATCCCGGCCCGCTGACGCCGCCTGTCGGGGACGGGCGGCGTCAGCGGTCGAGGCTGATCATGCAGACGTGACGGCCCTTGTCGTCGGACCAGACGTCCGTCGCGGGCTCGGCGCAGAAGTCCTGCTCCGCCGTGAGGAGGTCGATGCGGTCCGGCTGATACAGAACCCACGGTCCGACGGTGCCGTTCACGGCCTGTCCGATCCCGGTGGGCAGGTCACCGACGGTGCCGAGCGCCTCGCGGAGGGGGGCGCTCGCCTCCTCGGTGTAGAACGACTCCCCCCGGTAGTCGCGGCAGTTCGCGGTGCCGCCGGTGCCGACAGGGTAGCCGGTGCCGAGGCAGTAGCCGCCGTCGGGCAGCTCGGGGAAGGCGCCGTTCTGCTCGCGGTAGGTCTCGAACGTCGTCTTCCACGCCTGGAGCTGCGCGGTCGCGGCGGCGTCGTCCTCCTCGATGGACGGGGGGCCGAGGAGCGTCGCGCCGAGGAAAACGAGGGCGCCGGCGGTGACGAGACCGCCGAGGACGAGGACGAGGCGGGCGCCGCGGGAAAGACCGGCGGGCGCGGGGGAGTCGGGCGAGTCGGGGGAGTCGGGAAGAGACATGGTTCGCTTTCGTCGACGGGCGTGGGCCACGTCAGCCTGGCCTGCCGCCGGAGGACCGCCCGGTCGCGGGCACGCCATCGCGCTGTGCGGCGAGGAGGAATTCACCCGCCGTTTGGCCCGGTCGGCCGTCGCGGTTCGCTGACGGGGCGGCGCCGGGAGAGACTGGAGGGATGAGCGAGACCGCCGCCTCCCGTACCGACCGCTACGTCGTCGCGACCGACGGTGCCTGCAAGGGCAACCCGGGTCCGGCGGGGTGGGCGTGGGTCGGCGAGGACGGGCACTGGGCGGCCGGGTCGATCCCCGAGGGCACGAACAACATCGGCGAGCTGCTCGGGCTGCTCTACGCGATCACCGACCACTCCGATGTGCGGGAGCTCGTGGTGCAGGCCGACTCGAAGTACGCGATCGACACGTACTCCTCGTGGATGGACGGCCACCGCCGCCGCGGCTGGGTGACCAGCGCGAAGAAGCCGGTGGCCAATCGCGGGATCCTCGAGGCGCTGATCGCCGCGCGGGACGCGCGTCGCGCGGCGGGGCTCCCGGACGTCGTGCTCGAGCACGTGCGCGGGCACAGCGGGCACGTGCTGAACTCCTGGGCCGACGAGCGGGCCGTGCGCGCGTCGCAGCATGCCGCGAAGGGCGAGGAGCTCATCTGGACGTCGCTGCGCGGTCTCGACCCGCTCGACGTCGCGGTCGCGCCGCCGCGGTCCGCGGGGGACCGCGTCAGGCGGTAGATCGCCGGGGCCGGCCCGGTGGCATCCCTTCCGCTCCCAGTCAGAACGGCGGCGGATCGGGGTCGGGGATGAAGGCGACGGTCGTCTCGGGGTGGTCGGTGACCGTCCGTCCCAGCGGGCTCGTCCAGAGGAGGCTGCCGTCGGGCCTCTGCTCCGCCGTCCAGGGGGTCACGGTCTTCAGGGTGTGGTGGCGGAGGCAGAGGTGCGCGAGGTTGCCGAGCGAGGTGCGGCCGCCTTTCGCGTGATCGTGATTGTGGTCCACCTGACAGCGGTGCGCGGGCTGGCGGCATCCCGGGAACCGGCACCGCACGTCGCGGGCCGCCAGCCGGCGACGGAGCGCGGGGGTGGGGCGGTAACGGTCGACCTCGAGCACCGTGGCGGTGACGGGGTGGGTGAGCACGCGATCCCAGTCGGGGGCCCCGGCCATCAGGCGGCGGGCGGTGGCGGCGTCGATGGGACTCTGCCCGTCCACGAGGGAGCCGCGGTCGTCGAGTCCGGCCGCGGTCCGCACCGGGACGGTGACGGCGACGTGCGCGCGGATCGCGCCCAGTCCGCCGGGGAGCAGCTCGCCGGTGGGGTCGACGGCCGGCTGGCCCGCGAGGACGAGGTCGCAGAGCAGGTCGGCACGCGTCTGGTCGAGGGTGCGGGTGTCGGTGACCGCCGTGTGGGGGGAGGCCGCGGCATCCCGCGCGACGTCGCGCACCGCCCGGGCCTGCCGGGTGAGCCGGTCGAACATCGCCCGGATCTTGACGGCGCCGTCGATGACGCCGAGGCGGGCCATGCCGTCGACGTCGTCCTCGATCCAGACGCGGCGGGCCTGCTCCGCCGTGGCGAACCGCTCCTCGATCGTGTCGGGACGCAGCTCCTCGACGAGCGCGCGGGCGTAGGCGCGCGTGCGCGCCACGGTGTCGGCCGTCGCGCGTTCGACCACACGCGTCTCGTAGACGGCGCGCACCTCGGGATCGTCGAGGACGCCGCCGATCTCGCTGATCACCTGGGCGTGACCTGCGCTGATGAGACCATCATCGAGAGCGCGCAGCGTGCGGGGGAAGCCGTCGACGAGGCTCAGCGCCTCCTGCAGCCGCCGTTGCACGGTGCGGTCGCTCCAGCGCAGCGCGACGGCGATCTCGGCAGCGATCGAGCGCACCGCCATCTCGCGCTCCTGGACCGTCCGGGGCCGGTGCCGCGATCTGTCGAGGGCCACCCGCATCGCGGCCGCGAAGTGCAGTGTCTTCTCCGCCTCGAGGGTGGCGATGGCCGCCTCCGCAGTGACGAGACCGGCGACGGCGTCGGTCAGGACGGCATCCTCACGGTCGTCGAAGAGAGGTCGATCTGGCATGTGCACATGCTGCCACGAACCTCCGACATCGCGGGGGCGCTGTCCACACGTGAGGGAGAGGACGCCGCTTCGGGACGGCGTCGGACGCGAGCGCATCACCCGCCAAGGGCCATCGCACGATCGGATCGGTGCCGTACCGGACGCGCAGAAGAAGCATCAGCGCGGCACCCGAGAGCACGCCGTCCGCGTTGCCGGCGGGGAGCAGGAACACCATCAGCACCAGCGTCACGCACCCGATGACGAGGGAGGACGCGTAGCCCCACATCCTGTTCCGCAGCAGGCCGATCGCCGCGACGACGCGCAACGTCGCGAACACCCCGCTGAGGGCCATCATCAACGCAAGGTTCTCGTCGAAGAACGGCACGACGAAGGAGAAGCCGCGACTCATGACGGCCGGGTCGCCTCCTGTGGCGAGGATCACCAGCAGGCCGAGGAGGGGCGCGCCCTCCATCACGATGCCCTGGGCGAGCTGAAGCCCGGCCGTCCATGCGAGGAGGCGTTTCGTCTTTCAGACAGAGATTCCCGACGACATGGGGCCGAGGATATGGAGCCCGTCGAGCGCGGAAAGCCGATGAGGACCGCCCGCAGCGGGGGTGAGATCCACGGCACCCCTCCGGACGGGCACCCCAGCGTACGGAGCCCGAACGCAGAAAGACCCCGGATGCCGTGGCATCCAGGGTCCTGTCCGGGAACGACTCAGGCGTGGGCCAGGGTGGACTGCCAGCCGAGCGCCGGGGCGACGTGCTGCGCGAACGCCTCGACAAGACGCAGGTTGAACGCGACGCCCAGCTGCGACGGGATGGTCAGCAAAAGGGTGTCGGCGCTCATCACGGCGGCGTCGTTCAGCAGCTGCTCGACGAGCACGTCGGGCTCCGCGGCGTAGGTCTTGCCGAAGGTGGAGCGCATGCCGTCGATGACGCCGATCTGGTCGGAGCCGGCCGAGCCGCCGAAGTAGGCGCGGTCCTCATCCGTCGTGATCGGGAAGATGCTGCGGCTGACGGAGGTGCGCGGCTCCCCGGCGTGACCCGACTGACGCCACGCGTCGCGGAACGCGTCGAGCTGCTGCGCCTGGAGGATGTCGAACGGCGTGCCGTCGGCCTCGGTCAGCAGCGTGGACG
>Ga0194110_10010188_pt1 | contig 10486 bp, 10 predicted proteins | sample TA2Kig1200mmetaG_FD_146192 | JGI IMG/M metagenome (GOLD analysis project Ga0194110, IMG submission 146192) | Freshwater microbial communities from Lake Tanganyika, Tanzania - TA2015032 Kigoma Deep Cast 1200m | ecosystem: Environmental > Aquatic > Freshwater > Lake | place: Tanzania: Lake... | reverse complement strand
AAATCGAAACCGTACGCCGAGGATTCAAAACCCATCAGGGACGACTTAACCACCTTAAACTCTTCCAAGTTACCCGCTACCTCCATCTTCCTCTATCTAGCGAGTAAAGTGGGAAAGACCTTCAATTTCTTCTTGACAACCCAATCACTTTAACCTATTTTCATCAAAAAAACGACCTCTCCTTTCTTAGCAGATACCCTAAACCTTTTCACGCAGGAAATCCATCCTCAGCGAGGAGGCCTTCATGAAAGTGGTCATTGCAGGAGGTGGTTGGTCAGGCTGTGCGGCTTCTCTCTCAGCCCGAAAACAGGGGGCTGAAGTCCTTCTGATCGAACGGACCGATATGTTACTGGGGACGGGTCTGGTCGGGGGGATCATGCGAAACAACGGCCGCTTTACCGCCACCGAAGAGATGATCGCCATGGGAGGCAGTGAACTCTTCCGGCTCATCGACCGAAACGCCCTTCATCAAAACATTCAATTCCCAGGCCATCTTCATACGTCCCTCTACAATGTGGCCACCATGGAACCCCTGGTCAAAAATCTTCTTCTCGAGAGAGGAACCTCCATTCTCCTCTCCACCCGGATGGAGGAAGTGGAGAGGGAGGGAGACAGGATCAAAGCGATCACAGTGAGGCAGGGGAAAGAGAAGTTTCGTATCGAAGGAGATGCCTTCATTGACGCCACAGGAACCGCAGGCCCTCCTGCCAACTGCAACAAGTATGGAAACGGTTGTGCCATGTGTATCCTTCGATGTCCCTCTTTCGGAGGACGGATCAGCCTCGCAGCCAAGGCCGGAGTCACAGAGATGATTGGCCGAAAGGGTGAGCAGATCGGAGCGATGAGCGGTTCCTGCAAGCTCTTCAAGGAATCCCTTTCCCGTGAGATTGTTGATCGTCTCGAAAAGGAAGGGGTGGCCATCATTCCTGTCCCATCCCTGGGGCAATCGAAGGGCAAGCTTTCTATCAAAGCCTGTCAGCAATATGCCCTGCCTGAATTTGAGGAGAATCTCATCCTCCTCGATACAGGCCACGCCAAACTGATGGTCCCTTTCTTCCCGTTGGAAGGCCTCCGCCGAATCCCCGGATTTGAAAATGCAAGATATGAAGATCCTTATGCAGGAGGCCTTGGCAATTCGATTCGTTATGTGGGCATGGCTCCCCGCAATGATGCGTTAAAGGTCAGCGAAGTAGAAAACCTTTTCTGTGGTGGGGAAAAAGCAGGCCTGCTTGTCGGTCATACAGAAGCCATTGCCACAGGAACACTGGCTGGCTTCAATGCGGTGAGACAGATCCGAAAAGAAAAACCCCTCATCATCCCTGACACACTTGCCGTGGGTGATGCCATTGCTTATGTTCGAACTCAGATGGAGACCGAGAAAGGTCTTGGCTACAAATATACCTTTTCCGGCTCGGTTTACTTTGACCGGATGAAACAGAAAGGCCTTTACTCCATTGACCCTAAAGAGATCGAAAAGAGAGTGGATCAGGCGGGATTGTCCGGGGTCTTTTCTGAGTAAATGTTCATAAAGGGTTATGGCTACGAAGCCTGTTTCGTCATTCGGTAACGGTTACGTTAAAAGAATAATACGACAGACATAACCTTTTATAGACGATATGGGCATCCTTACCGTTACCACATTTCATCTCTTACAAGGAGGTGTCTTATGGTTGAGCTTACTGCAGCGCATTGGGTCTATGCCATCTTCATTGTCCTCATCCTCATCACCATGTCCTTGAGGAGGGAGACGCCGCTTGTCTGCATCATTGGATCGTTCATTCTCGCCTGGGTCATCACAGGCAATCTGGTCAAGGCGGTACAGGCTGTCTTCAATTCGGTCACCGTCGCTTTCAGCGAATTATTGGGAGTGGTGGCCATCATCTCCCTCATTGTCGCTATGGCAAAGATGTTAGAAGAAACCGGCATGGCAGAAATGATGTTTCGGCCAATACGAAGTATGATGGTCTCTCCGGCCATTGCTTACTGGGTGATGGGTTTCGCGATTATGATCATCGCCTGGGTGATCTGGCCTTCTCCTGCCATTGCCCTGGTGGGAGCACTGCTCCTCCCTGGAGCGATTAAAGCAGGGCTTCCGCCCATCAGTGCGGCCATGGCCATCAGCATGTTCGGTTATGGTTGTGCCCTCACGACAGACTTCATCATTCAGGGTGCCCCAGGCATTACGGCAAAAGCATCGGGAATAGCCGTAGGAGATGTGATGGGAAAAAGCCTCCCCATGCTCATCGTCTGGGGCATGATTGCCCTTCCCCTCTCGTTTTTTGCCGTGAAGAAGGACATCAAGGCAGCAGCTGGAAAACCGATTGAATGGGCACCTTTCGAGATCAGCCGTGAGGCAAAGGCTGAAAGGGAGAAATGGGTAAAGGCTGCTCCTGGGTTTAAGAAGCCTGCCCTTTGGATCATTGCCATCCTCTTCGGCCTCGATATTCTGGGCATGCTTGTCTTTAAATTGCGTGGAGGAGATGCAACGGCTCTGTTAGGGGGAACGGTCGGGATCATCATGGTCTTTGTTGCTTTCGGGGCTTACGGAAAAGAGGGCTTTGGAAAGCTAACCGAGCATGTCCGGGCTGGTTTCATGTTTGGAGTCAGAATCTTTGCTCCAGTTTTTTTAATCGCCAGTTTCTTCTTCATGGGTTCTCCTGGAACAGCCAAGGCCATCTTTGGGGAGGGAGCCAAGGGCCTTCTTTTCGACCTCGGCCAAGCCCTGGCCAATGCCGTTCCCCTGACTCGGATTCCGGTAGCTTTGGTTCAGGCGATCGTAGGAGGTATTACCGGGCTGGATGGTTCTGGATTTTCTGGATTGCCTCTGGTTGGAACCCTGGCACAGGCCCTTGGTGGAGCAACCAAACTCGATATCGCAACGCTTGGCGCTCTCGGTCAATACTTTGCCGTGGCTGTAGGGGGCGGATGTATCATCCCCTGGGCAGTCATCCCTGCGGCTGCCATCACAGGCACGGACCCGGTTGAGATCGCCAGACGGAACCTTTGGCCCACACTTGCGGGATTTGTGGGGGTGGTGATTGTCGCCATCTTCATGCTCTAATGGCTGAACGGTTTGAAGTGATTCTACTAATAGGTAAGGGAGGCTTTATAGCCTCCCTTTTTTTAAAAAGAATCCTTTCAATCGAATCGAGTAATCAGGACGCCGATAAACGGCATCTTTAAAAGATACTCTTTCAATAAGATTTTCTTCACCGCCCCGCCCTTTCCTTTTGTGCCGCTGGCATGGATGAGATAGACTTCTTGCTCAACCATGACGATTCCAATATGCCCGACGATCTCCCCCACCTCTCTATTTTCAACTTTCTTTATAAAAAAAAGGATATCCCCGGTCTTCATCCTTTCCATCCCCTTAAGGAGTCCATCTGAAGGAAGAATATCCACAAACGGTTTTCCCCTCGAACCTTTGATACGTTTTGTCTTTCCCATCTGTGCGATGATCTCCCTTCCCCACTTTCCGCTGGCCACCATATCCTCACCGTATTCGAAGCGGTCTTCATAATTGATGACCTTACCATCCTTAAGAATTCCCTTTGAATGGAACCGTCTCTCGAGAGCAATTTCGATCGCCTCTTCGGGAGTGCGGCTTAAGGCAAGCTCCACTGCCCGGAACGTCAGATACATGCAATCCACCCTATCATCTGCTACAATCGTTGCCTTTGTGACATATTCGCCCAGGGGGTCTTGATCGTACGGAGTCCCGACAAACTTCTCCGCCCACGAAGCGATTCTTTCGCCAATTGACCTACTCCTTAACGAATTCTGTAATTTTTGGATCTCTCCATCTGTCAGGGCAAAACCGACTTCTCGGGAGAGAAAAAAAATAAGGAGAAAGAGGAACACCGTGGAGAGAGCTGACTTTGTCTTCATCTGAAATCAGTCTAATGCTTTATCTTAAAAGTTGCAAGAGGTGATGAGGTGGACGAATTGCCTCATATTAAATGTTACCCAATGAGTTAGAGAAAAGGTATCGTTGACTCATAATTCATGTTACCGGCAATCTTCCCATAGAAGGGGGAGATTGCCATGAGTCCACGAGCCAGAATGGAATATCTCGAAACCATTTACTTAAGATACAAAAGAGCCTCAAGGAAGAAAAAGACTCTCATCCTAAACGAATTCTGCTTAAACTGTGGTTACCACCGAAAACATGCGATTCGACTCCTAAGTCATTTCAGGCGCTTTACCAAGGCTCACCCTAAGAAAAGAGGCAAACCATCAAAATATAATAAGCCTTCAGTCTTAAAACCCCTAAAGAGAATCTGGCTGGCAGCCAACCTGCCTTGCTCCAAACGCCTGAAGGTGATTCTGCCTCTGTGGCTTCCCTCTTATGCCAAAGAATTTGGTAGCCTATCCTTAGAGGTGGTTAAAGCGCTCCTTCGGATCTCCCCAGCCACTCTGGATAGGCTGTTAGAACCCGTCCGGGTAAAATACAAAGGCAGGGGAAGATCCACCACCAAACCTGGCACCCTCCTGAGAAAACAGATCCCCATTAAGACCAACCAATGGGATGAGACCAAACCGGGGTTCCTGGAGGCCGATACCATCGCCCATTGTGGGGAGACGCTGCTGGGCCAGTTCGTCTATACGATAGACGCCGTGGATATCGCCACCGGCTGGACCGAACAAAGGGCGGTCTGGGGCAAAGGGGAAGAAGAAGTCCTTCGACAAATCCAGCAGATCGAAGACTCCCTGCCTTTCCCTCTGCTTGGCTTTGACTGTGATAACGGCGCGGAGTTCCTCAATTGGCATCTGATGAGGCACTTTAACCAAAGAAACAAGCCTATACAGTTTACCCGAAGCAGACCCTATCATAAGGACGATAACGCCCATGTGGAGCAGAAGAACTGGACCCATGTGAGGCAGTGGTTTGGATACCATCGATTCGATAAACGCGTCCTGGTCGGACTCATGAATGACTTATACACCCAAGAATGGCGGTTGTATCATAACTTCTTCTTGCCCTCCGTGAAGCTGATAGAGAAAAAATTAGTGGATGGAAAGGCTATAAAGCGCTATGATCAACCTAAGACTCCTTATCAAAGGGTCTTAGAATCCTCCGATGTCTTAGCTTCGGTGAAACGCTCTCTTAAAGAACAGTTTGAAACGCTTAACCCTTTTAGGCTAAGGAGAGTGATGGAGGATAAGCTTAATACCATTTTTAGAATCTTACGTTCCCAAAAACCTATGGTCACGATACCTCTCTCTTCATTTCTCTCGGGTAACATTTATTAATGAGGCATCAGGTGGAAGCCTGGTTGCTGGAAAGGTTCTCAATCCGTGAGATGCTCATTTTTCCAGTGAAGGATCCCTTGTTCGCAGGCCCTGCAGAAGTTAGAAGACTTCTGGTCAATCTCTTCGACATAGGTGGAGGTGTTCATCACACACCTTAAATTGAAACAGTGAATCAGACCAAAGGCGTGGCCTAATTCATGGATGCTCTCTTTCAGAAGGCGATTTTCAAATAGACCTTCATCCTCAGGGATGCCATAAAATGGGTTATGAAGGCGATGGGCAGAGACGAGAGCCCCCGGTCCATTCAGTTGCGCCTCCCCAAAGAGAAAGGTGAAGATGGGGATGAACAGGTCCAGTTCTGTGACCCCGAGGATTTTCAACGTTCCCGAAGGAATATCTTTGATCAACTGAACCAGCAGACCGCTGGAGTTATACTGGTTTCGGATGGGATCATAGACAGCGGAAGCGTCAATGGGGCAGTTACGGATCCGGGTCTGGATTTTGAATGCTTTAATAAGGTTGTGTTTGAGAGAGATGAGGGTGGTCTCCTCAATCCTGCCAATGGGAACGATATCGATATAAGACATGGGTGGACGAGTTATCTCTGTAAATTATATTTTTTGATTTTGTTGTAAAGGGTGACCCTGTCGATTTTTAGCATCTCGGCGGATTTCGAAATGTTCCCATCGTTTTTCTCTAATATTCGTTGGATATGAACTCTCTCCAAATCCTCCAGGCTATCGGTCTCCGTGGAATCTTGTTTCGAAAGGGCATGGAGATTTAAATCTTCCGGTTCAATGCGGTTTTTCTTTCCCACGACAACGAGAGCCCTCTCAATGGTATTTCTCAACTCTCGGATATTCCCAGGCCAGTCATACTGGGTTAACACCTTCATCGCCTCTGGAGAGATCTCCGTCACTTTTTTGTTCATCGATTTGGCATACTTTTCAAGAAAATAGCGAGCCAGAAGGGGGGTATCCGCGGTCCTTTCCCGAAGAGGGGGAATGGGAATCGAAAAGACATTGAGGCGGTAATAGAAATCTTCCCGAAAATTCTTCTCCGCCACTGCCTTTTCAAGATCGGTATTCGTTGCGGCAATGACCCGGAAATCCACATTGATGACTTTATTGCTCCCGATGGGAGTGAACTGTTTGGTTTCAATGACCCGGAGCAGATCCATCTGCATCTTTGGTGAAATATTTCCGATTTCATCAAAAAAGATCGTACCCCCATTGGCCATCTCCAGTTTTCCTTTTCTTTTGTACTGGGCTCCGGTAAAGGCTCCCTTTTCGTGTCCGAAAAGCTCACTTTCCAGAATCCCTTCGGCCAGGGACCCACAGTTGATGGAAATGATGGGGAAATACCTCCGATTGCTCTTCGCATGGATGGCCTGAGCCACCAGTTCTTTTCCTGTTCCGCTTTCCCCGCGGATCAATACCGTGGCATCGGTTTGAGCAACGACTTCGATCATCTCCTGTATTTTTTTAATCTGGGGGCTTTCCCCCATAATCTCATCCTGCAAGGATAGTTCCTCCACTTTCTGTTTCAGTTGGATATTCTCAGCAACCAGCCTCCGGTGGTTGACTGCATTGCGGATCAAAACCGATAGTTTGTCCGGATCAACGGGTTTGGAAATATAATCGAAGGCTCCATCTTTCATCGCCTCCACGGCTGTATCCACGGTCGCATAGGCCGTAATGAAGATGATGACCATCGTCTTATCGATCCTTTTAATATGTTTCTGAAGTTCGATCCCATCCATTCCTGGCATCTTGATGTCCAGCAGGGCGATGTCCCATGGGCCTTCCTGCAACTTTCTCAAAGCCTCTGTCCCATTCTCGGCCGTATCGACATGGTATCCTTCAACCTTAAACCAGTTATATAAGGAATCCCTTACCGAAAACTCGTCATCAACGATTAAAATCCTAACCTTCTGGTGGTCCATCTCTTTCCTCCTCAACTCTGGGTCTCATGGTTGTTGACAGGGCTGCCCAGCCTCTCCTCAATTTTATAGGGCGACCTGGGCAGGTGAATCGTAAAAGTCGTTCCCTCGTTGGGTTTCGATGCCACTTTGACCTTACCCTCGTGTTGCTCAATGATCCGATAGACGACCGCCAAACCCAATCCAGTGGACTCTTTCGTGGAAAAGAAGGGCTCAAAAATCCTGGGGAGCATCTCCTCAGGAATTCCGGAACCTGTGTCCGAAATCACGATCTGGACCTGACCGTTGTCCAAAAATCTTGTTTTGACCGTTAATTTCCCCCCCTTGGACATCGCCTCAATGGCATTGATAAACAGAGCGACGAAGATCTGTTGGATCCCGCTCGAATCACAAAACATGAGGTCATCCCCTTCCGCCAGTTCCTGAACTAGGGAGATCTCTTTTAAATCCATATTATGCTTAACCAGTTGGACGCTGTTATGAATGATTTTGTGGAGACTCTCTTCCGTCCATTTCCCAAAATCCTTTTTGGCAAAAACCAACAGGTTCTTGACGATCTCGCCACACCGCCTGGCCTCATCCCGGATCACCGTCATATATTTGGTGACAGATTCTCCCGAAGAAGAGGAAGGATTCTGGATGATCTTCAAACATAAACTGGCATAGGTGAGAATTCCGGACAAAGGGTTATTGATCTCGTGGGCGACAATCGCAGAAAGCTTCCCGAGAGAGGCAATCTTTTCCACCAGGACAAGATGGGCATGGGCTTTGTTCAGCTCTTCGGTCTTCTCTTGGACCTTTCTTTCCAGGATCGCAGACCATTCCTGGTTTGCTTCATTGGCCGACTTCAGTTGCGTGGTCATCCGGTTAAACGATTGAGCCAGTTCCCCCATCTCATCTTTTGAGGTAAAATCAATGGAATAGTCAAGATTCAAATTGGCCACTTCCCTTGTTCCCTTGGCAAGCTTTCGAACAGGGACATGGACCAGTTTATAAACAAACCCCGCGAATAACAGAGCCGTGATGATAATCATGATGCTCGAATAGAGAACCATCTGCGCCCTAGTTCTCTGGGTCTCCTCATCCACAGACTTTAAGGATAACTTCACATCCAGAAGGCCCAGAAGCTTGTCTTTGGGAGAATGACCATGGCAGGGCGCGTTGAAACATTCAGGTTCATTCTGGATCGGGTTGATCAGGCCCAGCACCCGGTATCCTTTCGGAGAGGTAAAGACGCGGATTCGATTCTGGGTATTCAGATGTTCCAGCGGAGGGACATTTTGATGGCAGACAACACATTGTTCCGCATCGATGTCTACCGTAGTGCCAACTTCGGTTAAGTCGTCCGAAAAGGAAATTTGCCCCGGCTTATTATAAATTCGAACCCCCTCTACCCCTACTTCCTTGCCGATGGTGGACATGGTATTCTGCAGATGTTCCCTGTCATTCTTCAACATGCTGTATCGGGCAGAGCCTTTGATCAGGTCACTGGCCTGAATAGCGCTGTGCATGATGCTCTCATTAATATGCCGGGTGTAGGAGGTGATATTGAAATACATGATTCCGGCAAAGGAGATGATGAGCAGGATGGCCAGAAGAAAGTAAAGTTTGAAGCTCAAACTCCTGAAGCTCACACCCTCCAGCATGACCAAGATTTTTTTTAAAAACTTTTTTTTTGCCCTATCTTTCATCCTAGCCTTCCTCCTGAAGGGCTCTCAGATCAGGCAAAGGGCCCTTAACGAACCCCTGCCATTTGATTTCTTTTACCATATTCTTAGATGAGCATCAATGTAAAAAATTGGATTGGGTGATCTAAAGGAGGGGAGGGTAAGAAAAGTGTTGACCAGCCGAAGATATGGTTACGGACCGATGAATGGTTTAATATGTTTAATGGCAATCTCCCCATCCTAAATGGTCATGCCAACCCTTTGCTTACCGGGGTACATTTTTAAAAGAGCAACGCTGAAGTTCCTCTCTTGCCTCCTCCTCTTGAGTCTCCTTTTCCGACAGAGGGAGCGGGGCGATCTCTCCGGTTCTCAGATGCCCCTCCAGAGGAGGGGCATCTGAATCACAGGAGGGAGTCGGAGAAAGATTCCTGAGTTCCCAATCGAGAGGACATTTCTCACACTGCAAATCATATTTGCAGAGTTTATAAGAGATGAAACCGGCTGTCATCCAAATGCATTTGACTGATTGAGCTGGGATGAGCGGGTATCCTTCTTTCTTTGGGGAGTTGTTCATTTTTTGCCCATCCTCCCTTCAGGCTTCATTTTTCGGTAACCAGAAAATAGTCTTTCACGATTTCATCCCATTTTTCTCGGTCTAAACTTCTTGCCATGCCATCCACGAGCAAACCACCATCTTGATAGACCAGGCCCAGGTTGTAATTCATTCTGGATAAGAGGCTTTCTCTCACATCTTCCATCCATTTCTTGGCCAGGCTTCCTGAAAGCAATTGCCTCTTATCCACAGAAAATTTGGGCGCTTCCACTTCCATCAGCCAGTTTTGGTAAGGGTCCTTATTAATCGCACCCGGGGAATGGATCACCTTCTCATTGATAGCGACCACTCTCCCACCAACCGGCGAAAGCATATCAATCGTTTTCGAATCGACCTTTAAGGTCCATCCTCGATCCCCTTGCCGGAGGGTTGAGCCGACGGCGGGGACCTGAACCCCATTAATTCCTCCTACAAGCTTTTGGGCAAAATCGTTGATGCCAATCTTCACCGTTTGTTGATTCGCTTCGGGGGTAGCCCAACTGTGCCCAAGATGATAATAACGCTCTTCCGGAAGTCTGAACCATTCACTGATGGCAGGGATCACCCTTTCGGCCACCTCAAAGATGGCTTTTGCAGGTCGGTTCAATAACCTCCAGAAGGGGATGAAGAGCAGCAGAAAACCGATCACCAGCAGATACTCAATGTGTTTGGTGGCAAAGATGTCTACATAGCTGAAGCCTTCCATTGGGGAGCCTCCTTTCTGAGGGTTAAACTCTCTTCGTGAGTATTTTTTTCTCTTGCCCATTCTGGTGACTCTTGGATTACAGGCATCCGGTTCACGATCCACCTGAAAACCCACACTTCGGTCAGGATAATGGCCATGGTGATCACAATTTCCATCCAGGAGGGAAAGTATCTCTGACTCCATGGCACGTACCATTTATAGGCGATGACAGAGATATTGAGCCGGTTGATGATAATTCCAAGCATCGACAGGATCGCCGCTGCCCGGATGACTGTAAAATTCTTGTACCGGACTCCCCTTAAGAACATGAAACACGGGAGCAGGAC
>Ga0194110_10010185_pt1 | contig 10487 bp, 7 predicted proteins | sample TA2Kig1200mmetaG_FD_146192 | JGI IMG/M metagenome (GOLD analysis project Ga0194110, IMG submission 146192) | Freshwater microbial communities from Lake Tanganyika, Tanzania - TA2015032 Kigoma Deep Cast 1200m | ecosystem: Environmental > Aquatic > Freshwater > Lake | place: Tanzania: Lake... | reverse complement strand
CTCAAGACCAGGCTGTAGCCCCACAAAAAGAGCCGCTGCTGCGTCGCCGTGCGCCAGAATAGGTAAAGGAGAATCGCAATTATCCCAAGTTTGGCGCTAATGAAAAAATATCTGACAAAATCCGGGGGCCAGGTGGACAGGAGCCCGAAGGCAGCGCCGGGATTATAGACGTGCACCAGGTTGAAAAAGTCCGGAATAACCGGAATAACCTCATATCGGGAAAGGGATCGGGCAATCCAATGCTTGGTGACTTGATCCAGCCCCACCCCCAAAAACAGGATAAGGCCCAGCAGGAGGAATTTAGGCGAGGCCGACGTTCTGGGTTCCAAGTGTGACGTTTTGGCATTCAAAGTATATCGATCCGGTGATCCTGTCGTTTTACCTCCGCCCCCCTCTGTAGGGGCGGGCCCCCGTGCCCGCCCGAAGAAAATATTTTCATTTCCGGGGGGTCGGCTTCTATAGCGCCCGCCCGCCTCAATCCGAGAGAATTCCCCGGCAGCGGGAACACAACTGGGGCTGGCTTTCATCTTCCCCCACGCTGGGGGAATAGAACCAGCAGCGCTGGCACTTATCGCCCCGGGCCCGGGACACGGCGATGGTCAGGCCGGGTAGTTCCTGGCTAACCTCACCCGCAAACGCTCCGGGCTGAATCTCCAGGTGAGAGACCATGGTGAGGGTCAACAGCTCGGCGGTGTGGGTTTGCAGGCGGTTAGACAATTCCTCACTGAGGCCGAGGGTAACCTGGGCTTCCAGAGAATTGCCGATGAGCTTATCCCGGCGGGCCTGCTCCAGGGCCCGGTTGACCTCCCCCCGGACCTTGAGCAGGATGTCCCATTTTTCCAGCAGGGCTTCCTCGGGAAAGCCGGCCGGCAGCTCGGGGAAGGCGGCCAGCAGCACACTTTCCGGCTGCCCGGCCAGGGGAGGCAGGTGGCCCCAGATTTCTTCCGCGGTGAAGGAGAGGATGGGGGCCATCAGGGTGGTCAGGCTGAGCAACAGGTCGTACAAGGTGCTCTGAGCGCTGCGGCGCTCCCTGGCCTCCGGCCGGGAGACGTAGAGTCGGTCCTTGAGGATGTCCAAGTACAGGGACGACAACTCCACGGCGCAGAATTGATGCAAACCTTGATAGACCAAATGGAACTCGAAACGCTCATAGGCGTCCCGGACCCGCCGGATGAGCCTGGCCAGCCACGACAAGGCCAGCCGGTCCAATTCCTCCCGCTGGTCCGGCGGCAGATAATCCCGGCTCGGATCGAAGTCGGAGAGATTGCCCAACAGGAAGCGGGCCGTATTGCGCAGACGGCGGTAGGCCTCGGTGAGCTGTTTGAGGATCTGATCCGAGAGACGCACCTCATCCCGGTAATCCTCGGCCGAGACCCAGAGCCGCAATATTTCGGCCCCGTATTTTTTGACGACGTCCTGGGGCGCGATGATATTCCCCAGGGATTTGGACATCTTTTTGCCCTCCTTATCCACTGCGAACCCGTGGGTCAGGACGCTGCGGTAGGGAGCCTGCCCCCGGGTGGCCACCGCAGTGAGCAGGGAGCTGTGGAACCAGCCACGGTGCTGATCCGAGCCTTCCAGGTAGAGGTCGGCGGGGAAGCCCATCCTGGGCCGGGTTTCCAGCACCCCGGCATAACTGACCCCGGAGTCGAACCAGACGTCCAGGATATCGGTCTCTTTTTTAAACTGAGCCCCGCCGCACTTCAGGCAGCGGGTATCCGGGGGCAGGAGTTCAGCGGGGCTGCGGCTAAACCAGATATCGGCGCCCGCGGTGCGGACCTCGGCGATAATGTGGTCCAGGATCTCCTGGGTCAGGAGCACTTCCCGGCAGCCCTGGCAATGGAAGGCCACGATGGGCACCCCCCAGGCCCGCTGGCGGGAGATGCACCAGTCAGGCCGGTTTTCCACCATGCCGTAAATACGTTCCCGGCCCCAGCGGGGGATCCAGGTCACCTGATTGATGGCCTGCAGGGCCCTGGTCCGCAAGTCGTTGGCCGCCATGGAAATGAACCACTGCTCCGTGGCCCGGAAGATAATGGGTCTGTTGCAGCGCCAGCAGTGGGGATAGCTGTGGCTGATGTCCTGGCCGCCCAGAAGCATCCCCCGCTGCTGCAACAGTTCAATGATGCGGGGATTGGCCTCCCAGACCTTGAGACCGGCAAACTCGGTGACTTCCGGGATAAAACGTCCATCATCGTCCACCGGGGAGTATGTCTCCAGGTTATAGCGCCGGCCGCTGTCATAGTCTTCCTGGCCATGGCCGGGGGCGATGTGGACCAGACCGGAGCCGGCCTCCAGGGTAACGTAATCCGCACTGATGACCTGGGATTCCCGGTTAATCCAGGGATGCCGGGCCCGACAGCCTTCCAGGCGGGACGCCGGGATGACGGCTACCTCCCTGCCCTCCGAGGCCACTGACTCCAGGAACCGGGGAATCAGGTCCCGGGCCACGATATAGACTTCCTGGCCCACCAGGAAGGCGGCATAATCAAACTGGGGATTAACCGCAATGGCCAGGTTGGCGGGCAGGGTCCACGGGGTGGTGGTCCAGATGACCAGAAAAACGGGATGCCCTGCCAGATCAGGAAAGTCCTGGCTCAAATCATCGAGGAGGGGAAACTTGACAAAAATGGACGGGGTACGGTGCTCCTCGTATTCCACCTCCGCCTCGGCCAAGGCCGTGTGGCAGGTGGCGCACCAGTGCACCGGTTTCTTACTCCGGTAAATCCCTCCCGCCAGGGCTATCTTGCCGTATTCGGCGATGATCTGGGCCACATAATCATTGGACATGGTGAGGTAGGGCTGGAACCAGTCCCCCAGCACTCCCAGGCGGATGAAATCCCGGCGTTGGATATCCACGTACTTCAGGGCGTACTCCCGGCAACGTTGACGCACCTCCAGTTGTGACAGTTTCAACCCCTTTTCCTTAAGTTCCTTGTCCACCTTGTGTTCAATGGGGAGGCCGTGGCAGTCCCAGCCGGGCACATAGGGGCAATCGAAACCGCTCATCTGTTTGGATTTAATGATGATGTCCTTCAGAATCTTGTTGAGGGCGTGTCCCAAGTGGATATCGCCGTTGGCATAGGGCGGCCCGTCATGCAGAATATAGCTCGGCCGGCTTTGACCCTGAACGCGCAGTTTGCCGTACAGGTCCATGTCGTCCCAACGCTTCAGAATGGCTGGCTCCCGTCGGGCCAGATCAGCTTTCATGGGAAAATCGGTTTGGGGCAGATTGAGGGTGGCTTTGTAATCGTCAGCCATACAGAGACTCCCAAGTAGATCTTGGAGGTGTCCAGCTTTCAGCAGAAACAACGGTTAAGTCAACTTTGGGATGCTTCCGGAATGGGTTAAATTATTCTGACCGGGTAACTTCAATCCCTGAGCTGACGGCTGAAAACTGACCGCTTACCAGTTATTAAACACTTAAAGATATCCGCATAAGCCAAAAAGTCAAGTTTTTCCCTGTGATCCCTCAAGCCGACCGCAGTATCCTTAAAATAAATCAACCTGTCCGGTACTGGCCAGCACCTCATTCCACAACCGGCCGTTGGGGTCAATGCGTTTGCGGGCTGAAACGGACAGAGAGATGGGGACATGGGTGAATTGACCGTTCCAATAGCCCACCAGCATGTCCGTCCGTCCGGCCAGGCCGGCATGGGCCGCCTGGTGGCCCAGAGTCAGACAGAAATAGGAGTCGTACGGATTGGCCCGGACACTGCGGATGGTGTAGCTCGGGTCGATATATTTCAAGGTAATGTCCTTGTCGATATTTCGGAAGTGTGCGTTGATGCGATCCTTTAAGAAGAGGCCGATATCCCCGAGACGGGGGTTGCCGGAAGGGTCGGTTTCTCCGGAGGTTTGAAAAAATTCCTGGCCGGCGCCTTCAGCAGCCACAATGACCATGTGGCCACGCCGCTCCAACCGTTCCTCGATTTCGCTCATGAGGCCTTCCAGGGTGAAAGGCACCTCCGGTACCAGGCAGATATTGACATCGGCATTGGCCAGGGTGGCGTAAGCAGCGATGAAACCCGACTCCCGGCCCATTAGCTTCACCAGGCCGATGCCGTTCCGGGCGCCCAGGGCCTCGATGTGAGCAGTGTAGATGGCCGTCCTGGCCTCGGAGATGGCGGTTACGAAGCCGAAGGAGTTTTGGACATAGGAGATGTCGTTATCAATAGTCTTGGGGATACCCACCACCGCGATTTTCAGGTGCCGTTTTCTGATTTCCTCACACATGGCGTGGGCCCCCCGCAAGGTGCCGTCGCCACCGATGGCAAAAAAAAGACCGATGTGCATCCGCTCCAGGGTGTCCACCATCTCCCCCACATCCTGTTTTCCCCGGGAGGAACCGAGGATGGTGCCGCCCTGGAGATAAATATCCGTGACCACATCCGGGGTCAACTCCATCGGGGCATGTCTGTATTTCGGGGATAAGCCCTCAAAACCATAGCGGAAGCCGAAAATTGATCTGACCCCGTAGTGATAATACAGTTCCATGACGATGGCCTGGATGACGTCATTGATGCCCGGACAAAGCCCCCCACAGGTAACGATACCGCATTTGAGCTTGGAAGGATCGAAATAAATTTTCCTGCGCGGCCCGGCCAGTTCAAAACACGGCGGTGGCAGGTTGGCGTCGAAATAGGGCTTGAGGTCTTTAGGACGGTAATAATAAAGAACATGGTCGTCTTCCTCAGCAAATCGCGCGTTTTTGATAGGGGTGTCAATGCGGCACTCCCCCAGGCTGTCAATCTGAAATTCCTTGCAGTCACACAACATACGAAAGCTCCTTTGGAGGACGGACAATGGATCCTGCCAGGTAGCTTAATACATTTTTCCGGTTAAGCCAACTGATAAGCCCCAGATAAGTTAACTTGTTTGACAGGCGGGCCTCGCAGGGGAACAATCTGTTTGTGGGCAAGGTAAGCTTGGCTGATAGTTATTCGAGCCCGAGTTTGATGCAATTGTATAAAGTCATTGTTACCCCTCACCCTAACCCTCTCAAACCAAGAGATGAGGGGGAATAATTTAGTAAAATTATGATGATATAATTTCTTGAAAGGGTGGGGTCAATAAAGTTAACGGATTTTAGCCTTTTTACGAACCTATCAGGTTTAACTCAGGCATGAGAATACGAGGTGCAGCCTGGGTGCGAGAACAGGCCTGCTTGCCGTCGGCCGGGATGGGGAAAGTATTGACGAGCGCTTCAGGGGAGCACGAGTTGAAACACGGTCTGTCCGGGCTGGCTGTGGCAGATAACCTCGCCCCTATAGGGAGCCAGCAAGCGCCGTGCCATGAAAAGTCCCAGGCCGGAGTGGGGCTTTTCCGGCGTGTTTTTGGTTGTGAAAAAAGGAGTGAAAATCCGGTCTCGAATTGCCTCTGGAATGCCGGGACCGTTATCGCCCACTTCTATAACCCGCTGGAATGATTCTATTCTTACTGTTATGGTTAACCTCGGCTCCTGGACCTCCTGGAGTGCTTCCAGGGCATTGTCCACGAGGTTGCGGAAGCTCTGGCTGATATCAACGTAGAAACCGGACCAGGGCGGCAGCAGGTCCAGATAGTTGACCCGTTTTTTCACCCGGTGTTTAAAAAAAGACTCAATCTGATAGCCGTCCAGTTCTTCCCGCACCATTTCGGTTAAATCGATCTGCTGGACGCCATGATCATCCTCGTGGAAGGTTCTTTTCTTCAGCCAGTTTACCAGGTGCTGCAGTTGGGAGGCCATCTCCTGCAACTGCCGGTTTTTCTTTTGGCGGTAGGCGAAGGAAGCCTCCCAGACCGGCTTCAGAGCCGCTGGCAGGTCGGAGGCAAAGGTATCCAGCTCTTCCTGGAGTTTGCGCTCCATAAGTTCTGACTGCATGAGCATGGCCTGCAAAGGGCTATTGATAGCATGAATGACCCCCGTGAGGCGGCGTCCCACGGCGGCATGGCGGTAGTAGCCGATTAACTCCCGAAACAGGCATTCACATTCTTCTGATTCCACCCACTGGGTCACCATGTTTGGTTCTGCCTCCATCTGTGTGGGACCCTGCATTCTGGCAGAGGCTGGCATGTGGCCCTAACCGCCTCAGTAGCAAGCTCCTGGTGAGGATCTTCCGGTCCTGACCGTATAGATATTTGTACTTTAAAATGGGCTCCCGATTGATGAAGAATTATTATAGATGAATTTTGCAGCCGTTCAAGGGAGGCAACTTTTGGCAGAATTTCTTCTTCAACTGATATAGCTGCTCATCCGAAAATTGCGGTGACTGATCTGCGAGTTCCGTAATCGGAAGGCCGAAAATTTCCTGCAGGTTCCCCGGCTGGCTCATGATATCGACAAACTGTAGGGCAAGGTCGGGATCAAATTGGGTCCCGTAATGGGCTTTAATCTCTCTCAAGGCCTCGGCATGGGTCAGGTGCTGGCGGTATGGCCGGTCAGAGGTTATGGCGTCATAGGCATCGGCGATGGCGATGATCCGGGGAAGGAAAGGAATTTCATCCCCTTTCAGGCCCATGGGGTAGCCCTTGCCATCCCATCTCTCGTGGTGGTGCAAGATGATGGCCCGCTCCCGGGGCAGGAGATTCAGGGGTGCCACGATTTTTTCCCCGATAAGGGTATGTTGCCGGATAACCTCCATTTCGTCAGGAGTCAGTCTTGACGGTTTAAGGAGAATGCCGTCGGGTATGCCGATTTTGCCGATGTCGTGCAGGGGGCCGGCGAGCCTGAGAGAATCCACCAGTTCGGGGGACAGGGGTATTTTTTCGGCAAAATGGGCCGCAATATGAGTAACTCGTACGGAATGGTGACGACTGTAGGAGTCCCGCGCCTCCAGCGAATTAATCAAGGCTGTCAAGGTATCATAAAGTTTGGCAGAAACGCTTTCCTGCAATTCCAGATTTTCCAGGGTTAAAAGAGACCTGTCCAGCATCAGTTGAAGCTGTTCGATGATTTCATTGCGAAAAGACTGCTGCGGGTTGCCGTAGATCTGAAGCACACCCATTAGTTCACCCCGGAGCCTGAGGGGAAGACTCAAAAAGGCCGGCGTGATTTTCCGTTTTTCCAGTTTCTCGCCATCAGACATCGAAATAGTGGCTCCCCCCGACGAATCCTCCTGGAATTCAAAGACCTCATTATCTCCCTTGGGCTCTTTTTCGGAAAGGGAGACCATCCGCAACCGCCCTCCGGTGGAGTCGTAACGGTAAAAAGCTGCTTCTCGCCCTCCGGTAAGAGTGAGAGCCATATCGGTGAGGCAAAAGTATAACTCTGACGTATTCCGTAAGTGCCCCAATTTTTCGCTGAGAGAATGGAGAAAGTGCTGTTCTTTAATTTTATGATGCATCTCCTGCGTCAGCGCCTCTAAGTTCTCCTGCTTCAAAGATTTTTCCGCTTTGCTGCAGCGCCGTTCCTTGGTCTGTCGCACCTTGGAAAGAATCTGTCGTAATTCCGCCAGGGAAATGGGCTTGGCCAGGAAGTCCTCGGCCCCCAGACGGAGGGCTTCCAATACCATGGAGTACGATGGTTGACCGGTAATAATTACCATCATTATCTCTCGGTATTTTTCCCTGGTATCCTGCAACAACTGAAAGCCATTTATGCCCGGCATATTGATGTCTATGAAGGCTAAATCCAGGGGCAGGCTTTGTAACATGTGGAGAGCTTCATAACTGTCGGCTGCGGTATAAACGATATACTCATTTCCCAGGGCCAGGATCAGGTCTCTCAGGATTTCTCGAACCGAGGTCTCATCATCCGCCACCAGGATATGATATTTTTCTTTCATAGCTTATCAAACCGCCTATCATCAGCCTCAAAATGGCCGGCAGACAGAGGTGAATAATCCCGGAAGTCTTCACTATGAGTCAGAGATGATAGATTGCTTTGGTATAACTAGTTATCGGCTTGCTCTATCTTTTACTTAAAAATTTTCTTTACCCCGGAAAACACCGCATGACGGCGGTGTCTTGGAGCACCCCAGCAGCAATCAGCTTGCAGCCCAAAAAGTTAACTCAACTGATCAAGCCATCACCATGGAACTTGTGGGTAACGGTCAGCTTTAAAAAAAGGGGGGAATAAGGCAGGCTCTTTAAAGTCCCCTTTTTGTAGAGGGGGATTTAGGGGAATTTTGAAATATCTTCCCAATATCAAATAGGTTTCGGCTTATCTAGCGACAGGTTAGAGGTTCAAGACTTGAGTGTCTTGATGCAGCTTCATACGCCTCGTCGGGGGGGAGGTTATTGGCCTGGGCCGCGGTCACGGCCAGCTCATCGCAGCGCTCGTTGTCGGGGTGACCGTTGTGGCCTCTTATCCAATGGAAGGAAACCTGGTGCCGGGAGCATAACTCCAAGAGCTTTTCCCACAGGTCCGGGTTCTTGGCCCGGTCCTCCTGGTTGCGCATCCACCCCCGGGCTTTCCAGCGCTGCACCCAGCCTTTGGTCATGGCGTTGACGAGGTATTGCGAATCGCTGAACAGTTCTACCCGGCAAGGGATTTTCAGGGCGCTCAGGGCGGCGATGGCGGCCATGATCTCCATGCGGTTGTTGGTGGTCCGGCGAAAGCCGCCGGAGATTTCCTTACGATGCGGGCCGTAGAGCAACACCGCGCCATAACCCCCCGGCCCGGGGTTGCCGATACAGGCGCCGTCGGTGTAGATGGTGACTTTTTTAATGGAGGTTTGCACCTTGTTGGCTTAAGGATTTCTTTACTATCCGGCAGAGGTCTCCTATTCGGACAAACTAAGGGCTTCCTGGGCTTCCCGGGGGAGGTGCACCAGTATGAAATAGGATTGAGGGTACAAATAATCCTCGCCGGATTCATCTATTACCCGGAGATATCCCTCTTTTTCAGCTGCTTTATCTGGAAGGATCTGATAAATCTTCCTTTTTTCTAAATCGTCGCAATCTTTGTTTGAAACACATAAGACAAATTTCTTGTTCTCAGACTCTGCGGTCATAGTCCTAATCCAGGAATCTTTTTATTTTCATTTTCTTTTTCCCGATGCCATGGGCTTCATACCAGTGTACTTCAGCCTTGCGGACTGCACCATGCTGTAGCCGGACCAATGCCACCCCTTTTAGTTTTCGCCATCGCCCCGGGCCGAATTGCTTTTCCAATCGCATAATATCATGAATGCCTTCCCCAATGGCTATGATTTCAACCTCCTCGATTTTTCCCACGAGTTCGAAAATCATATTTACTAATTTTACATCTTTCTGGCACAATAAGAAAGGTCCGGAAAACCCGGCCCCTACGGAAAATAATTAAGTGCTATAACCTGGCAAACTTCTCCGCCCGCACGGCCCGGGCGCATGTGGGGCAGAGGCGACGCAGCACGTGTTTGCCCATCTGGCCGTCGCTGCGGCCGGTGACATAGCTTAAGTAGCGGGCCGGCACGAAAGGTTCGCCGCAGGAGGTGCATTTGGGCGCCTCCAGGTGGTTTAAGACCGTGCCGCACATGCGCACCTCCCGGAAGTCCGGGCCTTCCTGGTAGTCGATGGCCTGGGTGGGACAGGCCAGGGCGCAGGCGCCGCAGGCGATGCAGCGCTCCTGGGCCCGGTGGTAGTCGGTGAGGACCCGCTCGGTGGTGGTAATCTGAGAGAATTTCAGGGCAAAGACGTGCATCTGATCCCGGCAGACCCGCTCGCAGGTGCTGCAGCGGATACAGACGTCGCACCTGAGGCAGCGTTGGGCCTCCTTGCGGGCCTCGTCTTCGGTGTAGCTCAATTCCACCGGTTCGAAGGTGGTGGTGCGCTTGGCCATATCCAGCAAGGGGACGGGATGGCGATGGTTGCTGATTTTTTCCTCTGCCGGGATGGCCTGGAAGGGCACCTTGCGGCGTTTCTGGAAACGCACCATGGGCGCCGAACCGGGGCGGTCGAAGAGGAAATGGTCCATCTCCACTGCGGCCTGTTTACCCGCGGCAATGGCCTCCACCACCGTGGCCGGGCCGGTGACCGCGTCGCCGCCGGCAAAGATGTCCTGGGCCGAGGTGCGGCAACTGGCGGCTTCGGTGACGATGGTGCACCAGGGAGTTGTTTGCACCGGGGGCACCGGGAAGGGACAGAGGTCGGGCTGCTGGCCGATGGCGGTGATCACCGCCCCGGCTTCGATGCGGTAATTGCTTTCCGGGATGGGGATGGGGCGCCGCCGGCCGCTGGCGTCCGGTCGGCCCAGTTCCGCCTGGAGGCATTCCAGGTAGCCCACGTTGCCGTTATCCCCCCCGATTTTTATGGGCACGGTGAGAAAATGGATCTGCACCCCTTCTTCCAGGGCCTGTTCCACTTCCTCCGGGTGGGCCGGCATCTCGGCCCGGGTCCGGCGATAGGAGACGTGCACCTCCTGGCATCCCAGCCGGATGCAGGTCCGGGCTGCATCCATGGCCGCGTTGCCGCCGCCGATGATCACCACTTTGTCCGCGGGTTTGCGCTTCTCACCGAGATAAATGTTCCGCAGGAAATTAATGACGTCGTACACCTGGGGAAAATCGGTTTCCCCTTCGATCTTC
>Ga0194110_10010164_pt1 | contig 10498 bp, 8 predicted proteins | sample TA2Kig1200mmetaG_FD_146192 | JGI IMG/M metagenome (GOLD analysis project Ga0194110, IMG submission 146192) | Freshwater microbial communities from Lake Tanganyika, Tanzania - TA2015032 Kigoma Deep Cast 1200m | ecosystem: Environmental > Aquatic > Freshwater > Lake | place: Tanzania: Lake... | reverse complement strand
CGTTCGCTATGGATCGCCGGGGAGGTGCGCTCGGACCCGAGGGACCCGGAACGCGATGAGCGTGGCCGCCGTATGCGCCGTTTTCGCGAGGACTCCGCCATTCGGGTGCTGGTGTCAACCGAGGTGGGCAGCGAGGGCCTGGATTTCCAGTTCTGCCATCACGTGGTCAACTACGACTTGCCGTGGAACCCCATGGTGGTCGAGCAACGGATAGGCCGAATCGATCGGTACGGCCAGCGCGCCAAGATCGTCCACATCCACAACCTCGTGGTTGCAGGCACCGTCGAAGACAGAATCCTCCACAGACTGTACGAGCGCATCGGTATCTTCCGGGAGAGCATCGGCGATCTGGAGACGATCCTTGGAGAAACCGTCCGCGACTTGCAGCGCGAATATCTGAGCGGGCAACTGAGTCCCGAAGAGGCGGAACAGAAAGTCGAGCAGGCTGCGCAGGCCATCGAAACTCGGCGAATGGACGCGGAGGGGCTCGAGGCAGTTGCGGGGCAGTTGTTCGGTCACGAGGAATTCATTCGCGATGAGATGCAGCGTGTGGGGCGGCTCGGGCGGCACATCAGCGGCCAGGCCATCCTCGCGGTTCTCGAGGCTTACCTCAAGGCGTGTCATCCCGAAGTTCGGATCTGGCCAGAGCACGACCAGATCTATGCGCTCTCGTTGACCGGTTCTCTGGAGCACGAGATCCGACTGGCCTGCCCCTCGGGTCAGGTCTGGTTTCGAAGGGCCCGTGACAGGCGTTTCTTGTTCACGACCGACGGCGCCATCGCCTTCGATCACCCGGAAGTTGAACTGGTGAACGCCTCGCACCCGCTGTTGCGTGCTGCTGTGGCCGCGTTGAAACCGCGGTTGGATACGCCGGCGGCTCTGGTGGGACAGACTTCGCTCGACATTGCGGCTGACGAGGACGCCGAGGTTGTTCCCGGAACCTACTTCGTCCTCGTGGTCGCACACGAGGTCATGGGTATCCGCAGTCGGCGGGATCTCGACCCGCTGGTCTGGTCCGTTGAACGAGGCCGCATTATCGATGCCGAAGCCGGCGAGCGGCTACTTCACCTGGTGACCGAGAGCGGCCAGGAGTGGGCGCAGGCCGAACCGGCCCCTGCAATGCCCGGCGAGGTCTGGAGTGCCATTATGTCCGAGGGGCGCAGGCGAAACCAGGCCATCCGAAAGCGCAGAACCGAGGAGAACGAAGCCTCCTATGAGCGCCGGCGGGCCATCATACACGCAGAGTACGAACACACATGCACGGACATCCGGGGCCGCCTTGAGACGGCGAGAAGCCGGGGCAGAGCCGAGCAGGTACTGGCGCTGTTCGAAGCCCAACTGGCGAAGGCCGAGGACCGGTATCACCAGCGGATCGCAAGCCTGGAGAGTGGCAAACAAGTGCAGACGCGGTTGTCGGATCCGATCGGCGCGTGTGTTGTCAAGGTGCGCAGGAGGTCAGTGGTGACTCCATGATCCTGCGATTCCGAGGTCTGGCTGGGCGGGTGCTTCGGTTTCTGTTGCCTAGCGCCACGCCAAGGCAGCGAGCGCCCGAGTTGCCCCCGGCCGGATCGGTGCCTGGATCGGCGGCGCAGCGGGCCGAACCTGCTGAGTTGAGTACGATGGTAGCACCACCAAGCCCCCAGGCCCCACCGTCCCGGGCGCCTCGGAGTGACCTGGCAGTCGTCATCGGACTGGATTTCGGCACGTACTCGACCAAGGTTGTTTTGCGCCGGCGCGGCGAGCAGCAGGGGACGGTGGTACGCGTCGAGCCGCCGGTGGAGGGTTACCCGACGTTTGCCTCGCCTTCCCTCGTTAGAGTATCGGACGATGCCATTTCCTTTGGCGGAGAGGCACTGGCCGGCCGACTTGGCGCGCTGTTCAGCTCGCTGAAGTTGGACCTTCTCGGCGGCTTCAACGACGTACATCAGGACTGGCCCACTCCGGATCTGCTGGCAGCACTGTACATGTCGTGGGTGCTGCGACGGGTGAAGGCGTACATCGACGCTCGCTACGGTGAGGAAGGGGCTAAGGTTCTCCTCAACGTGGCAGCGCCAATGGACCATTACGAGAGTGCAGCCTTGAAATCGCGGTACCTGAGAATCGTCCGCGCCGCCTGGGAATCCGTGTATGGCGCGGAACCGGTTGGAGTGGAACAAGGCCTTAGTCTCGCGGATGCGGTTCACCGGTTTGCGCCTTGGCTTGCTGAGGGTACAGTACCCGATCCAACGGTTCGGGCCTACGAGGTGCTCCCTGAGACGATTGCACCCATCGTATCTCTATCGCGGGACCCGCGAATGGACCCAGGGATGTACCTGATTGTGGACATGGGCGCGGGTACGACAGAGTTGTCCATCGACTACGTGGAGGCGCCAGGAGGCGATCAGAACGTTCTCTGCTACTATGACGAGTCGGTGAGGCTCGGGGCGGATCAACTCCAGAACCCCTCCGTCGCAGAGGACGGGGATCACCTGATCAGGGAGTTCCTGCGCGCAGTGCGCCGGACATGGGGCGAAGGCTACGAGAAGGACGCCAGGAACCACGCTGCCCGCCATCGTTGGAAGCAGCTCTCAATCCTGCTGGCCGGAGGTGGGACCTTTCGTTCTGACGTTTTGACGACGATTAGGAGCAACCGGCGAGCCGTGATGCATGCTTTCGCGCCCGAAGACGTTACCTACAGCGTCCTCCGTCATGCTCCATGCGACATCGACTTTGGTCCCGGCGAGGGCCCGAATCCGCCCGACGCTTCTCTGCTTGCAGTCGCAAACGGCCTGGCCTTTCCGCGGATGCAGTGGCCCGTCGTATACCCGCCGTCCGACGTGCCTGATCTGGAGGGCACACCCCAGCGGGAACGCGGTGACCCACTCTGGTACCTGGAGCGATAGCAGAATCATCCGCAAGGCGCCCCTTGCGCTCGGCCCGTGTGCTGGTAGCGTTTCCTCACCCACCAGTTCATGACCCTGGAACCCTGGGACCTGATCGCCACCGGGACGCCGGCAGGGGTGGGGCCGCTGGCGCCGGGCGACGTCGTGCGCGTCGAGATCACCGGCATCGGTGCGCTGGAAAACCGCGTCGTGCGGGGGTGAACCGCGCGCCCATTCTGCAGTAGCCTGCTGTGCGCGAGTGGAAGGAGAATCCACCTAGCCGGACGGGCGCACTTCCGGCGGCACACGCTCAAGCACTCCCGCCAGTATGTCGCCTGCCAGCCGGCGGGCCGCCTGCACTTCTGTTTCACTCGGCTCTGGGGGGCTGTCCGGGTAGCGGAATGCCCAAGCCTACTCGGTCAGCATGTCCGCGGCGGCCAGCAGCGGGGCCAGGGTGGGGTCGATCGCGATGCACTGCCGGCCCAGCGCCTCCAGATCGTGGGTCTTCCGGAAAGGTTCATCGTGCCAGGTCAGGAACGCCTTCAACGCTTTCTCAGCGGCTTGCTGGCAATGAAACAAGGCGTCCTCGACATCTGGATCCGCTGTCGAAAGCAGCGACTCAACGCGACGCACGTCGGCGAGGCTCTTCTGGAGCCAGGCCCGCGTGTTCGCGACAAGCACCGGATCAAGCGGCATAGAGCAGTCTGCCCTCGCGGAGGATGGTGGACGGCAGGGAGGCTTTCAGGTGCAACTGCCGGTCGAAGCCGGTGACTGTGGTGACCAGGACATCTTTGGTGATGCCGAGGCCGCGCAACGCTTCGTACGCTCTTCTGCTCCGCCGCTGGCCAGGTGGAGCTTCGTCCGGAACCACGACCATGAGATCGTAGTCGCTGTCGGGACCAGCGTCCCCCCGCGCGGCGGAGCCGAACAGGTAGATGCGCAAGGGCTGGTAGGCGTCCACCAGGCGGCGGACCACCTCCCCGAGGACCGCGTCGCTGGCGGAAGGTACTTCCAGAATGCTGCTCGGGCCGCTCACAGCTTGATTCTAGAACAGCCGGAAGCCCACCGTCTCGCGGAGGCTATCATGAAGGAGGATGCGCCGGATCGCAGCTCTGATGTGCCTGCCGCTGGCGGCCCTGGCCGCCCAGCGGTGGGTGGAGTTCCGCTCGGGGCCTTTCGTGGTGCTGTCGAGCGCCGGGGAGCGCGGCGGGCGGGAGGCGCTGGCCCAGCTCGAGCAGCTTCACTGGGGCCTGGCCGCGGTGCTGAGCCAGCAGGAGCTGAAGACGCGCTGGCCGGTACGGGTGGTGGTGCGTAGAGGACAGGACGGGAGTCCTGTTTCACCGAGGCTCACGCGGGATGCTTACACCGGCGCGGTGACGGCCCGCGCGCCCATCCCGCGCGAGTGGATGCGCGAGTGCGCCCGCATTCTGATCGAGCCGGGCGCCGGGCGGCTGCCCGCGGAGTTCGAATCCGGCCTGGCGGACTTCTACTCGAACTTCGAGGTGCGGGGCTCGACCCTCATCGCCGGCCAGCCGCTGCCGGAGGCCGCGCGCAGCCTGAATTGGGCGCGCATACATCTGCTGAGCACCCAGCCTGACTACTACGGACGGCTGCGCGTGCTGCTGTACAACCTCGGGCAGGGCGCCGAGCCGGAGCCCGCCTATGCCAATGCGCTACGCATTACACCAGCGGAGATCGAACGTCAGGCCGCCGCGCACCTGGCAGCGGGAAAGTTCACCACCGTCGAGCTGTCGGGCCGCCCGCTCAACCCGCAGCGGGACTTCACCGCCCGCGTTCCCAGCCTGGCGCCGGAGATCGTCCTGGCTGATTTGACCCTGGACCGCGCCGCCTACGCGGCGATCCTACAGCGCCAACCCGAGAGCGTCGAGGCGCTGGAGGGACTCGGCCTGGCCGCGCTGCGGGAGAAGCGTCCCGATGAGGCGCGTACCCGCCTGGAGGCGACGTGCCAGGCGGGCAGCGCGAACGCTCGCGTGTGGCTCGAATACGGGAGGCTGGCGGGCGACCGCAAGGCGTTGGAGAAGGCGGCCCAGCTCCACCCCGGCTGGGCCGAGCCGCACTTCCTGCTGGCGCAACGGGAGACCGATTTCAAAGCGAAAATCGAGCGTCTGAAGAAAGCGGCATCTCTGGAGCCGCACAACGCCGCCTACCAGCAGGCTCTCGAGGGGCAACGGGCCGCGCTGGTGGAATTCGAGGCGGCCGAGCGCCGCCGCGCCGAAGAGGAGAAGCGGCGGGAAATCGAGGCCCTGAAGGCCGAGGCGCTGGCCCGCATCCGGGCGGCGGAGGCCCGGGCCAACCGCCAGGACCCACCGGGCATCTCCGAGCGCAAGGTCGAGGAGTGGTGGGAAGGCCCCAAGCCGGAGGGCAAGGTGCGCGGGCGGCTCCGCCAGATCGACTGCCTCGGCAGGGTGCTCCGCGTGGTGATCGACACCGACGGCCAGACCACGCGCCTGCTGATCCGCGATCCGAAGAAGGTGGTGGTGCTGGGCGGGGGCACGCTGGAGCTGGCCTGCGGTGCGCAGCGCGCGCCGCGCCTGGTGGTGATTGAGTACTTCGTGAAACCCGATGCCAAGCTGGCCGCGGCCGGCGAGGTAGCCACCATCGAGTACCAGTAGATGCGGACACCTTTCTCGAGAACCGGGGACAGGCCGGGGTGTCCACGGGGGGACACCCAAGCCAGTCCCCGGTTCTGGCTGCCCGTGCCGACGCGCTGGCTGGTGCTGGGCGTCTTCGTGCTGTCCTCCGCGCTGAACTACCTGGACCGCCTGCTGGTGCCGGCGCTGGCGCCGCGGCTGAAGGAAGAGTTCCACCTGAGCAACGCCGACTACGGCCTGGTGCTGGCGGCCTTCTCGGTGGTGTACGCGGCCTGTGCGCCGTCTGCCGGCTGGTTCATCGACCGTATCGGATTGAACCGCGGCATCAGTCTGGCGGTGGGTTTCTGGTCGCTGGCCGCCATGTCGATTTCACTTGCCGGAGGCTTGGCCGCTCTGATGCTCTGCTACGCCGCGCTGGGACTGGCGCAGGCAGGGGGGATTCCGGCCAGCGGGAAGGCGATCGCCTTGTACCTGGAGCCGCGGGAGCGGGCTTTGGGCAGCGCCGTCAGCCAGGTCGGCCTCAGCCTGGGGGCGATGGTGGCCCCGCCGCTGGGCGTCTGGCTGGCCCTGCACTACGGCTGGCGGTGGGCGTTTGTGGTGGCCGGAGCGGCGGGCCTGCTGTGGATCCCGCTGTGGAACGCGGTGGCGCGTGCGGCTCCGGCCCCGGGCGCCCCGGCGGTCGGCCGAACTGCTGCCCTGTTGCGCGACCCGCGGCTATGGGGCATTGTTGCGGCCAACGTGCTCGCCATGACAGTCTACACGCTGTGGAGCAACTGGACCATGGTCTTCCTGGTGCAGGCGCATTCGCTGAGCCTGGCCCAGAGCGCGTGGCTGGCCTGGATGCCGCCCGTGGCGGCCAACCTGGGCGGCCTCGCCGGCGGATGGCTCTCGATGCGCTGGATCCGCGGCGGATCGGCGCCGGCGCCCGCGCGCCTGCGCGCCTGCCTGGTGGCGGCCCTCCTGCTGCTGGTGACGGCTGCCGTTCCCTGGCTGCCCGGAGCGACGTTGGCCACGGTCGGCATCTGCCTCAGTTATTTCTGGGTGGTGGCCTTCAGCGTGAACCTCTATGCTCTGCCCCTGGATATGTACGGCGCCGCGCGCGCGGCCTTCGCCACCGCCATGCTGACCTCGGCCTACGGGGCCATGCAAGCGGTGTTCTCGCCGCTGACTGGCGCGCTCATCGACCGCTGGGGCTTTCACCCGGTGTGCGCGATCGTGGCGGCGCTGCCGCTCGCCGCCTGGCTGGTGCTGAGGCGCACGCAGGGGGCGGAATGAAGAGCGCGCTCAAACGCCTGCTGTGCGGCCTGCTGGGCAAGGATCCCGAAGCGGTGGTGGTGAGCTTCCTCACCGGCGAGGAGGGGCGGGCGCGCGCCATGGCCGCGGAGGCGCAGCGGTTGATCCCCGGCCGGCGGCACTTCGTGGTGAGCGTGGGCGAGTGCGCCCAGGTGCGCGGGGCGGAGCTGGTGGCTCTGCGGCCCGGCTCCGCCTGGGAGCTTTGCCGCCAGCTTCGCCGCGTCTTCCGCCGCTTCCGCGTGGGCATGGCGCCTCTGCTGCTGACGTCCGATGCCGCCCATGCGCCCTTGCGGCGCGCGGCCTTTCTGCTAGCGCCGCGCAAGATCCTGGCCTTCAACACCCGGCTCGAATCGCACCATCTGAGGCTGCGGACCTTCATCCAGTCGTGGTTGTTCCTGCGCGGCGTGCAGTTGGACCGGACGCGGCTGCGGCCCCGCTGGCTGTGTCCCTGGAAGCGCGACCGCACCGAGATACCTAGGGCATACCGGATACTGAGCGGGCGGCCGCTGTGCCCGTTGCGTCCGCGCATGGCGGTGTTGTCCCCGTACTTCCCGTATCCGCTCTCGCACGGCGGCGCGGTGCGCATCTTCAACCTGCTGCGCGAGGCGGCCCGCGAGTTCGACGTCTTCCTGTTCGCCTTCACCGAGGGTGGCGAGCCTCAGGAGGTCGAGGCGGTGCTGGATTTCTGCGCCAAGGTCGTCCTGGTGGGCAAGCCCCGCTACCGGGAGCCGCGCTGGTCCACCCTGACGCCGCCGGAAGTGTGCGAGTACCGTTCCCCGGTGATGCGGCGGTTGTGGAAGCAGCTCGGCCGGGAGTTCCGCATCCGTCTGCGGCAGATCGAGTACACGCAGTTGGCTCCGTATGGCGCGGAGATCCTGGTCGAGCACGACGTGACCTGCGACCTCTACCGCCAGGTCTACGAGCGGGCGCGCACGCTGGCCGCCTGGTGGGACTGGTGGCGCTGGCGGCGCTTCGAGTCGCGGGCGGTGGGCCGCTTCGCCCGCGTGGTGACCATGTCGGAGAAGGACTCCTTCCTGCTGGGGCTGGCCCAGGGCACGCTGGCGCTGCCGCATGCGCGGGTCATCCCCAATGGGGTGGACTTGCGGCGGTTCCGGCCGCAGCCGGAGCAGCCCGGGCGGCGGCTGCTGTTCATCGGCTCGTTCCGGCACTTCCCCAACATCGTGGCTTACCGGTTCCTCACCGAGCAGGTGTGGCCGCGGCTGCGCGCCGAGATGCCGGACGTCACGCTGACCGTGGCCGCCGGGCCGGACGCGGAGCTGCACTGGCGCGCGCAGGCGGACTCGCTGCGCCCCGTGGTTCCTGAGGGCGTGCGCCTGCGGGGATTCGTGAGGGATGTGCGCTACCTCTACGCCGAGGCCAGCCTGGTGGTGGTTCCCACCCTGGTCTCGGCCGGCACCAATGTAAAGGTGCTCGAAGCCATGGCCATGGAGCGGGCTGTGGTCTCGACCGCTTGCGGCTGCGCGGGCTTGGGTCTGGAGCATGGGGTGAGCGTCTGGATCGCGGATACCGCCGAGGATTTCGCCGGTGGAATTGCGCGCCTGCTCGTGGACCAGGACCAGCGCCAGGCGCTGGCCCGCGCCGCCCGGACGCACGCGGAGGAGCATTTCGACTGGCAGCCCCTGGGCGCGCTCCAGCGGGAGTTGTGGCGCGAGCTGTCCTCCCCCGGTCTGATGATCCGCGAGGCCGCAACTGAGGATCTGGAGGGGATCCGGCGCATCCAGGAAGCCTCTCCGGAAGCCGTCCGCTGGGAACCGGCGGACTACCTGGCCCTCGACTGCCGGGTGGCGGCGTTGGGCGAGCGGGTGGCCGGGTTCATCGTGACCCGCCGCATGGGAGAAGAGGAAGCCGAGATCCTTAACCTGGCGGTTGACCCCGCCGAGCGGCGCCGCGGGGTCGCGGCCTGGCTGGTGGGCGAGACGCTTTCCTCGGCCCCGGGCCCCTGGTTTCTGGAGGTGCGGGCCTCCAACCAGCCCGCCCGTAAGTTATACGAAAAATTCGGCTTTCGCGAAGTGGCGCGCCGCCCGGCATACTACCAGGATCCGGAGGAAGACGCGGTTGTCATGCGGCTGGAATCGTGCTAATGTCCAAAGTGACGGCGGGGCGCGCAGGAGTCCGGCCGCTCGTCCGATGAGTATTACCAAGCTTGCCTGCCACGCCACTACAGCTCACCGGCCCACCCGGCGTCGCGGTCCCGGCACAGGAGATCCCATTCCATGACCCAGGAAGAAATCAAGGCGCACCTGACAGCGACCAGCGAGGAATTCCGCAAGCTGGTCGCGCAACACGCGGAGTACGGCCAGCAACTGGAGGCGCTCACCTCGCGCCACTACCTCACCCCTGAGGAGCAGCTCGAGGAAGTGCAATTGAAGAAGCGCAAGCTTCGCCTGAAAGATCAGATGCAGCAGATGATCGACCGGCATCGCACCGAGCACCAGCCGGTCTAGAGTAGGTGCGCAAATGTCCTGGACCCGTTTGGGCCCGCGCGGGCCTCTTGTACTCGGATTCGTGTGCTGCGGCCTGCTGGCCGCCTCGCAGGATTTCACCGCCCTGGACCGCTACGTCCGGGCGCCCGATCCCTCTTTCCGGTATGAGCTGGCCAGTACCATTCCCGGCGAGGGTGTCACGACCTTCGTGCTGGACATGGTGTCGCAGAACTGGCTTACTCCAGTGGAGGTCGATCGCACCGAGTGGCGTCACTGGCTGACCGTGACCAGGCCCGATAAGGTGACCAGCCCGATCGGCCTGTTGTTCATCTCCGGCGGCTCGAACGGCGGCAAACCCCCCACGCGGGCGAACCTCATGCTGCTGGCTATAGCCCGGGAAACCGGCGCCGTAACCGCCGAGTTGCGCATGGTCCCCAACCAGCCGCTCACTTTCGCCGGCGAGAGCCAGGGGCGCCGCGAGGACTCCCTCATCGTCTACACCTGGGACAAGTTCCTGCGCACCGGCGAGGAGAAGTGGCCCGCCCGGCTGCCCATGACCAAGGCCGCCGTGCGCGCCATGGACGCGGTAACCGGCTTTCTGAAGAGCGAGCCGGGCGGCGGCGTGACGGTGGACAGGTTCGTGGTGTCCGGGGGCTCGAAACGCGGGTGGACCACGTGGACTACGGCGGCCGTGGATCGCCGCGTCATCGCCGCCGTGCCCGCGGTCATCGACACGCTCAACACCGAGAAGTCCCTGGTGCACCACTGGCGGGCTTACGGCTTCTGGGCGCCCGCGATCAAGGACTACAGCGAGATGCGCATCATGGACTGGGCCGGCACGCCCCAGATGCGCGCGCTGATGGACATCGAGGATCCCTACAGCTACCGCGACCGGCTCACCATGCCCAAGTACGTCGTCAATTCAGCCGGCGACGAGTTTTTCCCCCTGGAGTCCTCGCAGTTCTACTTCGCCGACCTGCCCGGCGAGAAGTACCTCCGCTACGTTCCCAACTCGGACCACTCGCTCAGCGACACCGACATCCCCTTCACCCTGCTGGCCTATTTCCAGTCCATCGTCACGGGCACGCCGCGCCCGCGCTTCTGGTGGAAGACCGACCGCGAGGCCGGAACCATCCGCCTGCGGACTCTGGATGCGCCTTCGCAGGTGCTGCTGTGGCAGGCCACCAATCCCAAGGCCCGCGACTTCCGCATGGTCACCATCGGCAAGACGTGGACCAGCGCGCCGGTCACGGGCGAGAACGGCATCTACACAGCGGCGCTCTCCAAG
>Ga0194110_10010161_pt1 | contig 10503 bp, 7 predicted proteins | sample TA2Kig1200mmetaG_FD_146192 | JGI IMG/M metagenome (GOLD analysis project Ga0194110, IMG submission 146192) | Freshwater microbial communities from Lake Tanganyika, Tanzania - TA2015032 Kigoma Deep Cast 1200m | ecosystem: Environmental > Aquatic > Freshwater > Lake | place: Tanzania: Lake... | reverse complement strand
TGCTTGATAATAAGCGCGAGGTGCTCTTCAGCCGCGAAATCCGGCGAGAAGGCCGCAACATTGCCCGCATCAACGGGCGCATGGTGAATGTCTCCCTGATGCGCGAACTGGGCGGCTACCTGGTGGACATTCATGGCCAGTCCGAACATCTTTCCCTGCTGAACGTGCGCCAGCACCTGCGCCTGCTGGACCGCTTCGCGGATAACGAAGACCTGCTGAATGATTATCAATCAGACTACCAGGTGCTGAAGGAAGTGCGCGAAGAACTGGAGCAGCTGCGCCAGGCGGAGCAGGACGCCTCCCGCATGATCGACCTGCTGAATTATCAGATTCAGGAGATCGAAGCCGCGCGCCTGCAGACGGGCGAGGAGCTGCGCCTGCGCGAGGAGCTCAATCGCCTGGCGAACGCGGAAAAACTGGCTTCCCTGGCGCAGAAAGCCTGCTCCCTGCTGGAAGAGACCACTCCGGAAGCGCCTTCCATTGGTGAAATGCTGGGCGAGGTTGCCAGCGCGCTGAACGCCCTGGCTGAGATCGACCCTGCGCTGCGCGAGCAGGCTGAGCAGGGGGATGCCGTGCTGACTACCTGCCAGGACCTCAGCCGCGAACTGCAGACCTATCTCGATCAGATTGAATTTAATCCGCATCGCCTGGAGCAGACCGAAAACCGCCTGGCGCTCATCCATACCCTTAAGCGCAAATACGGCGCAGACGAAGCCGCTGTGATGGCTTTTGCCGAAAAAGCCCGCACCCAGCTGGATGCCATCACGCATGCCGAAGAGCGCATCCAGGAGTTGGAAGCGCGCGAAGTGGAACTGCTGGGGTCGCTTTCTGGCAAAGCGGCGGCACTCTCGCAGGCGCGCATGGACGCGGCTTTGCGGCTAGCGCAGGGCATGGAGCAGGAGCTCGCTGACCTGCGCATGGCGGGGGCGCGCTTCGCGGTAGATTTCCAGACGCACGTGGACGAGAACGGGCTGACGCTGGAGGGCGGCAGCCGTGTGCTCTTTGACGAACGCGGATTTGACCAAGTGGAGTTCCTGATCGCTCCCAATCCGGGCGAGGGGCTGAAGCCGCTGGTGCGCATCGCCTCCGGCGGCGAGACCTCGCGGCTAATGCTGGCGCTAAAGAATGTGCTGGCGAAAGCCGACACCATCCCGACCCTGATCTTCGACGAGATCGATCAGGGTATCGGCGGGCGCGTAGGGGCGGTGGTCGGCGAGAAGCTCTGGGTGCTCGGTAAACAGCATCAGGTGCTGTGCGTCACCCACCTGCCCCAGCTGGCCGCCTTCGGCAACCAGCACTTCCATGTCTTCAAGAAGCTGCAGGACGGGCGCACCATCACGGTGGTGGAGAAGATTGACGGTGAAAGAAGGGAGAGCGAGCTGGCACTGATGTTCGGCGGCGAGAGCGAAGCCAACCGTGCCGCTGCCCAGGAAACGCTGGTCAGCGCGCTGGCGCGCAAGCGCGAGCTGGCGGGCGCGCTGGAACCCCCTGCTCTCTCGGAAAACAGCCATTAAAGGCTTCCGGAAACCCTTGCATTTATTTCACGGATATGATATAAAAGTATTACCAAACGCTTGGGTGCCCCCCTCACCCAGGCGTTTGGCTTTTATCCCTCCAGCCCTTATGCCGCCCGAGGGCGGTTGACAGGGCGTATATAATATGCTTAACGGTAAGTGCGTTCAAAATCAATAAATGGAGGTAAAAGTGAAAAAGAGATTTGGTGTGTTAAGGGCTTTGGCTGCAATTTTTAAGATCCTGGGGATTGTGGTCGCGGCGTTATCAGTGCTGGGCGGGCTGATCACCTTTGTGGTCTCGGTCGCCGGCGGAGACATGTTCTCCAGCATGGGTATTCCCGCCGCTGGCGGGGCACTGGCGGGGCTGGCTGGCGGATTCCTCATTATCCTGGTCGGCGCGCTCTACGCGCTGATCATGTACGGCTATGGGGAACTCATCATGCTGATGGTCTCGATGGAGGACAACACCTTCCGCACCGTCAAACTGCTCGAGGATGTGGTCAAGGAGGATAAACCCGCGTAGCGCCAGGGATATAAAAAACAGAAAAGCAACCGCGCCGCATGGATGGGCGCGGTTGCTGTGTTTCCATACAATGGTATAAATGAGCCATCGGAATGGCTGAGGAGTTGGACATGACGGACTGTGATATCGGTGTGATGGGGATGGCGGTGATGGGCCAGAACCTGGTGCTCAACATGAACGACCATGGCTTGCGCGTGGCGGTTACCAACCGCACCGCCTCCCGATTGGAGGAGTTTATGCGCGGCGCAGCCAGCGGGCGCGAGATTTTCGCGTCGCCCGATATGCCGGGCTTTGTGGCTTTGCTCAAGAAGCCGCGCATCGTCATGCTGATGATCAAAGCCGGGCAGGCGGTGGACGAAGCCATCGACGCCCTGCTACCGCTGCTCGAGCCGTGCGACGTGCTGGTAGACGGCGGCAACTCGCACTTCCGCGATACCATCCTCCGCGCCCGCCGCGCGGAGAGAGCCGGGCTACGCTATATCGGCACGGGCATTTCGGGCGGTGAATTGGGCGCGCGCCGCGGTCCCTCCATCATGCCAGGCGGCTCGCCGGACGCCTGGCCGCTGGTCAAGCCCATCTTCCAGGCGATCGCCGCCAGACTGGATGATGGCGCGCCAGCCTGCGAGTGGATCGAGAAGGACGGCGCCGGGCACTACGTCAAGATGGTGCACAACGGCATCGAGTACAGCGCTATGCAGCTCATTGCCGAAGCCTACCACCTGATGAAGGACGCTCTTGGGATGGACCACGAAGGTATGGCGGCGGTTTTCAGGGAGTGGAACGCAGGCAGGCTGGGCTCTTACCTGGTCGAGATCACCGCGCATATCCTGGCAGCGAAAGACGCCAACGGCAGCCCGCTGGTCAGTCATATTCTGGATGCTGCTGGGCAGAAAGGCACCGGGCGCTGGGCGACCGAGTCCGCGCTGGAGCTGGGCGTACCCCTGACGCTGGTGACGGAGGCGGTGTTCGCGCGCTCTCTCTCCGCGCTGAAGGAAGAGCGTACGAAGGCAGAGCCGCTCCTCCCCGCCCGCGCCGCGCACTTCGCGGGCGAGCACGCTGCCGCCCTGCGCAACCTGGAGAGCGCGCTCTACCTGGCGTCCATCCTCTCCTATGCCCAGGGCTTCATGCTCCTGCGCGAGGCCACCCGGGAGTTCGGCTGGGACCTGCATTATGCGGACATCGCCACCATATGGCGCGCGGGCTGCATCATCCGTTCAGCGCTGCTGGCACACGTCAGCGATGCCTTCCGGCGCGAGCCCCACATGGAGAACCTGCTCTTCGATCCGTTCTTCCACCAGCAGGCGGCCGACTGCCTGCCAGGCCTGCGGCGCGTGGCGGTGCTGGGCGCGCAGGCGGGCATCCCGCTGCCGGCGCACGCTTCCGCGCTGGCCTTCTGGGATGGCTTCCGCAGCGGCTCGCTGCCCGCCAATCTCATCCAGGCGCAGCGCGATTACTTCGGCTCGCACACCTATGAGCGCACCGACTGCCCGCGCGGGCAGTTCTTCCACACCGACTGGACTGGCGAGGGCGGCGACGTGACCGCCTCCACCTACAACGCCTGATCCCCCACACCCCCGCAGCTCTTCGCAAGGGCAAAGAGCGGAGGTACTGGGAGCACCGCGGCTTCCAGTCGCGGAGCGAGTAGTATAAGTATCCTATTGCGAGGAGCGGAGCGACGCCTGCACTGGATAGGTCTGCAGTGCAGCAATCCTATTACCCAACTTGACAAAACCCGACATTTTTTGACAAATAGCACTTTTTTTCTGCCAGAAACAACCCCCAGACTGTGTTTTTTCGAAAAAAGGTTACACTTTTTCGCGTTTTTTGGGATTCGTTTCAAGGAACGAAAAAACCAATTCATCCGTAATGGTTACTAATAACTATTCCCATGAAAAGAATTTTCGAACAAAATGAGAGCTTGGGAAATAAAGGGGAATTTTGGGAAGTCCTGCTGCTGCCCTTGCGGGATACCAGCGCCATGTCCTTTTGATTGATTCAGGAAGTTTCAGGTTGCGGATATAATTCAGATATGAGCGGGAAGACATAACCGATTGACAAGGTGGCAGGATGTGGAAAAAAGGTTGGCGGGACGCGGTCTGGGCGAATCTGGAAGCGCAGGAATGGGATGTTGCGGTGGTGGGCGGGGGCATCAGCGGGGCGGGCGTTTTCCGGGCGGCAGCCGCGCTGGGGCTGCAGGCGCTGCTGGTGGAGGGTGCGGATTTCGCCTTCGGCACTTCCAGCCGCTCCTCCAAGCTGGCGCACGGCGGATTCCGCTACCTGTACAACCGGCAGTATGGGGTAACCTTCGAATCGGTGCGGCAGCGCGAGCGGCTGCTGCAGGAAGCGCGCGGGCTGATCGAGCCGCTGGCGTTCGTCCTTCCAAATTACCAGAGCTATCATATCCCGTCCTTCTTCCTGCGCGCCGGGGTTTTTGTCTATGACCTGATGGCGCCCAGGTGGGACCATCAGCATCTAACACCTGAAGATGTGGCTCGGCGCTTCCCGGGGTTAAAAAGTGAAGGGCTGCTCACAGGTTTCCACTACAAGGACGCGGTGCTGGACGACGCGCGTCTGGTGCTGCGCGTGCTGCGCGAAGGCGTTATGGACGGCGGTGCGGCGTTGAATTACGCGCGCGTGGAAAAACTGCTGAAGGGCAGGGACGGGCGCATGCGCGGCATCGCGGTGGGCGACACCTGCGGGGAGGGCAGCCGCACGGCGGAAGCGCGGGCAAAGGTGGTAGTGAACGCCACCGGCCCGTGGACGGACGAACTGCGGGCAGAGCTGGGGGCGCCCGGGCGGCTGCACAAGCAGCGCGGCAGCCATATCCTGTTCCCGCGCGAGCGCCTGCCGGTCTCCGAGGCGCTGACGTTCTTCCACCCCACAGATCGTCGGGCGATGTTCGTGATCCCCTGGGAAGGGACGACGCTGGTCGGCACCACCGATATCGACCATGCGCCCGAACTGGAGCACAACCATGCGGAGCCCTTTGCCAGCGGGGACGAGATTGATTACATCTACCGCGCGCTGGAATTCCTGTTTCCCGACCTGCGGCTGTGCGAGGGGGACGCGCTGTCGACATTTTCAGGATTAAGACCGACCATTTACATGGGCGCAGAGACGCCCTCCAGTGTATCGCGCGCGCATCAGGTGTGGAACGAGGACGGGCTGATTACCATCAGCGGCGGCAAACTGACCACTTTCCGGCTGATGGCGATCCAGACGCTGCGGGCGGGGCTGGCGGAGGCGGGAATTGTCAAAAAGGTGCCTTCCAAGCTGCGCTTCATTCACACAAAAGTAGCCGCTGCGTCGGATACACTCTCGCTTAATGACCTCGCTTATCTGCACGGGCGCCATGGAGAAGCTCTCGATGTGCTGCTGCAAAGTGCACGTGAGGGAGAGTTCGAACATATCGAAACCCTGCCCAACCTATGGGTAGAGGTGCGCCAGGCGGCACGCGCGGAGGGGGTCATTCATCTGGATGACCTGCTGCTGAGGCGGGTGCGTCTGGGACTGCTGCTGCCGGAGGGCGGCAGGGGGGTTATGGCACGGGTGCGCACCATCGCCCAGGAGGAGCTGGGATGGGATGATCGGCGCTGGCAGAAAGAGGAAGCAGCCTACTGGCAGACCTGGAAAAAATACTACAGCCCGACGCCGGGATAAGTTATTATATACGGATGGAGGTCAGTGATGGCGAAAACTGAGCGCTTCACCCCCGACTGGTATGAAGGCGACACTCCACCGGATTCTTTCCGTGCATTGTTCAAGTGGCATGACCCCAACGCCTTCAAGCACCCCAATCGGGGATTTTATGCCCTGATACGCGATACTTTCGGGCTGAGCGACGATGATTTCCTACAGCCGGCGCTGGGATTGGAACCCTTTGATATTCAAAAGGAGTGCGGACTGGCAGCCAGGCACCTGCACGCCTTTGAGCGCATGCTGGGCGCGGAAAATGTATCCAGCGAACCCTTCCGGCGCACGCGCGCGTCCTACGGGCAGGGGATGATCGACATCCTGCGCCTGCGCGAGGGCATCATTGAAAACATCTGCGACGTGGTGCTGACTCCCCGCAACCGGGAAGATGTGCTGGCGATCGTGCAGTACTGCGACGCGCAGCGCATCCCGCTGACGGTGTACGGCGGCGGCTCGAGCGTGACGCGGGGGATGGAAGCGCCGCTTGGCGGTGTGGGTCTGGACATGAGCCGGCACATGCATGAGGTGCTGGCGTTCAGCGAGATTGATCAGACCATCACGGTGCAGGCGGGGATGAATGGACCCAAACTCGAGGAGACGCTCAATCGGGCGCCCGAGACGCTGGGTGCGAGCGACCGCTACACCTGCGGCCACTTTCCGCAGTCTTATGAACATTCGAGTGTGGGCGGCTGGATCGTCACCCGCGGAGCCGGGCAGAACTCCACCTACTACGGCAAGATTGAGGATCTGGTGATGTCGCAGGAATATGCCACACCTCTCGGATTCCTGCGCACTCCGAATTATCCGCGCTGCGCCACCGGACCCGATTTCAACCAGGTGATGATGGGCAGCGAGGGGACTTTCGGCGTGCTGACCTCCGCCACGCTGCGTGTGTTCAAGCACCGACCTGAACACACGCGGCGCTTCAGTTTTCTCTTCAAGACCTGGGAGGAGGCGCACAGCACCTACCGCGGGGTAATGCAGGGCGAGTTTGGTTTTCCCTCGGTGTTCCGCCTGTCGGACGCAGAGGAGACTGACACCGCCATGCGCATCTACCAGATCCACGGCACGCCGGCGGACCGCCTCCTGCGCGGACTGGGCTACCTGCCGATGGAGCGCTGCCTGCTGATCTGCACGGCGGATGGGGACGCGGACTTCACCCGCTTGGTGGAGCGCAAGACCACGCGCATTTGCCGGTCGCACGGCGCATTCGTACTTTCGCCTTTCGGGGTAACCAGGATGTGGGAACACTCACGCTTCACCGACCCGTACATGCGCGATGACCTGTTGGACTATGGTATATTGATCGACACGCTGGAGTGCGCGGTCACTTGGGCTCAGATGCCGAAGGTGCATGCGCAGGTACGTGCGGTGGTCAAGAAGCGCCCGCAGTCCATCTGCATGACGCACATGTCGCATGCCTACCCGCAGGGAACCAACCTATACTGGATCTTCATCATCCGCTACAGGGGCATCGATGACTATCTGTCGCTGCAGTATGAGGTGTTGGAAGCCATCCAAAAATCGGGGGCAGCCATGAGCCATCACCACGGCATCGGCAAGCAGACCGCGCCCTGGCTGGAAGAGCAAATCGGAAAAGAGTGCATGGACATCACGCTTGCGCTGCGCAGGCACTTTGATCCCCACGGAGTGATGAATCCCGGGGGGATTTTGGGGTTAGATATGAATGAGACCCAGCGCGAAAAACGCTGGGGGTTTCGAAAACAAGGAGGCAGATGATGGGCGATAACCTGTTGGCAATCGACTGCGGCACGCAGTCAGTGCGTGCACTGCTGTTTGACCTGCGCGGCAACCTGGTTGCGAAGGAAAAAGTGGCGATCGAACCCTATTTTTCGGTCCAGCCGGGCTGGGCGGAGCAGGATCCGCAGGTGTACTGGAAAGCGCTGTGTGAGGCGTGTCACCGGCTGCTGGGCAAGGATGGAAAGCGCAGGGAGAGTCTGGCGGCTGTTTCGCTGACCTGCCAGCGCTCCACGGTAGTCAATCTGGATGCAGACGGCAAAACGCTGCGCCCGGCCATTGTGTGGCTGGACCAGCGGCGGGCAAGCCAATTTCCGAAGGTGGGCGGGCTGTGGGGAGCTGCGTTCAAACTGGCAGGCGCAACGGATACCGTGGAATACCTGCAGGCGGAATGTGAAGGAAACTGGATCGCGCAGCACCAGCCGGAGATCATGGACGCAACACATAAATACACCTATCTATCCAGCTACCTGACCTACCTGTTCACCGGTAAATTTGTGGACTCGGTCGGCTGCCAGGTAGGGTACATGCCCTTTGATTATAAGAAGCAGGACTGGGCAGGTCGCAGCCACTGGTACTGGCAGGCACTGGCGATTCAAAAAGAGAAGCTGGTTGACCTGGTTCCCGTGGGCAGCCCGCTGGGTGAGATCAGCACGCGGGCGGCGGAGGAAAGCGGAATCCCGTCCGGGCTTCCGCTAATCGCTTCAGCAGCAGATAAAGCCTGTGAGGTACTCGGTTCCGGCAGTCTTGAACCGAATGTTGCCTGTCTAAGCTACGGCACCACAGCAACCATCAACACCACACATAAAAAATATCTGGAAATCACCCCGCTCATTCCGCCATATCCGGCGGCAGTGCCCCATCTATACAATCTGGAGTTACAAATCTACCGCGGGTACTGGATGGTAAGCTGGTTCAAGCATGAGTTCGGTCTGCGTGAGACACGAGTAGCGGAAGAACGAGGAATCGAGGCGGAGGAATTGTTCGATGAGCTAGTGAACAGCGTGCCGCCTGGCTCGCAGGGGCTGGTACTGCAGCCATACTGGTCACCCGGTCTGCGCCATCCAGGACCGGAGGCACGCGGTGCCATCATTGGTTTTTCAGACGTGCACACTCGGGCACACCTCTACCGCGCCATTCTGGAAGGTCTGGCGTACGCGCTGCTGGAGGGCAAGGAACGCACCGAAAAGCGCTCCAGAGTGAAGATCGACCAGGTGCGCATCGCTGGCGGGGGCAGTCAGAGCAATGCCGCCATGCAGCTCACCGCAGATGTGTTTGGTCTGCCGGTGTCGCGCCCACATTTGTACGAAGTGTCCGGTTTGGGCGCGGCAATGAACGCGGCAGTAGGCGCGGGCATTCATGCAGATTATGCCAGCGCGCTCAAGGAGATGACGCGTCTGGGAGACACCTTCGAACCGCGCGAGAGCGTGCACAGGGTATACCGGGAAATATACGAACAGGTGTATCTGCGCATGTACCGGCGGCTGCAGCCCTTTTACCGGGCGATGCAGGAATTCACGCTTCCGGAGGATGGCTAAAGAAGGAGATGATCAAGGAAGGTATGCTCATCGACGCATCTATAAAGATGGTGTACCCAAAAATTGAGTACACCCATAAATCGGGGGCGGACAGGTAGGCACCCTGGCATGATCCCAATGACACAGTAAGAAGGATCGCCTCACCGTTGCGCAGTTTGCTATAGTACTTAAACACGTGTCATCACGAACGAAGTGAAGTGATCTCATCCAAATGAGATGTGGTTATTTAATAAGCATGGTTTGCGTGAAGGATGGGATTGCTTCACCCACTGCGTAGGTTCGCAACAACATTGGGAATGGGATTGCTTCACAATCATACTACTAGGAGGAGGATTGCTTCACCCACAAAGGGGGCAAGGGAGAAAAGGTATATAACAGAAGTGAATACATCTGCTTATAGTTGAGCATCCTTGACGATTCATCGGCGCTGGGGTATATTATGCGCAGCACGTTTTCGATGCCCTCGTAGCTCAATTGGACAGAGCGTTTGCTTGCGGAGCAAAAGGCTGCAGATTCGAGTTCTGCCGGGGGCATCTCCCTGCGGAGCGTCCTCATCAGCGCTCCAGTTTTTTAAGGAGTCTGGAACAATCATGACTGAACAGAAAATACATATCCTACTTTCCAATGACGATGGCATAGATTCACCGGGTCTATGGGCAGCCGCAGAAGCGCTTTCCGATCTTGGGTATGTAACCGTCGCGGCGCCGCGCGACCATATGTCAGCGACCGGGCGCGGTTTTCAGCGGAACTCTGACGGACGCATCACCACCAAAAAGCTGAAAGTGAAAGGGCGCGAGTGGGACGTATACGCCATTGGCGGTTCCCCATCACAATCCGTAGCGCACGGCGTTCTGGAGATCGTACCGCGGAAGCCGGACCTAGTGGTCACCGGCATCAATTTTGGGGAGAATTTCGGCACGGATATCACCTATTCTGGCACGGTGGGAGCAGCCATTGAAGCAGCGTCGCTCGGCATCCCGGCGCTGGCGATGTCCCAGCAAATTCTGAAAGAGGAGTGGGACAAGTACCACGATGACGTGGATTTCAGCGCAGCAGCGCATTTCACCCGCTATTTCGCCGCGAAACTGCTTAAGGAGAACATGCCGGAGGATGTGGACATTCTTAACGTGGTAGTGCCTGCCAACGCAACAGCGGAGACGCCCTGGAAAGTGACGCGCCTGGCGAAGGTGCGCTACTTCAACCCCTACGTAATCCGCCAAGGAGAGCTCCACGAGGAGGGCAGGATCCATTCGCACATCCTCAAGGATGACGAGATCCCGCCGGATAACGATATTTATACCGTACGGGTGGAGAAGAAGGTGGCAGTCATTCCACTCAGTCTGGATCTGACCTCACGGGTCGATCCGGATTCTCTGGATATCCTGCTGCGCAGATAAATCTCATTTCAAAATGGTGCATACCACATGCACCTGGTCCGGTTCAGAAGCAAAATCTGCTCCCAAACGGAAGATTGCTC
>Ga0194110_10010148_pt1 | contig 10513 bp, 7 predicted proteins | sample TA2Kig1200mmetaG_FD_146192 | JGI IMG/M metagenome (GOLD analysis project Ga0194110, IMG submission 146192) | Freshwater microbial communities from Lake Tanganyika, Tanzania - TA2015032 Kigoma Deep Cast 1200m | ecosystem: Environmental > Aquatic > Freshwater > Lake | place: Tanzania: Lake... | reverse complement strand
TCACGACCGCGATCTCAGACGAGTAGGCCTTCAGGTTGTCGATCCCCACGAACGTGTCGCCCGCGTTGTTCTTCCATTGCGACAGGCGGAACCCGCTGATCTGGTCCCAGCCGGCGGGCGTGTCCTCGGTGCGAAAGTCGGACTTCAGCAGCGTGATCTCGTTCCAGCCCTTCTCGCCGTTGAAGCCCGCTCCATACCACCCATCCCCCGACCGGAAGTAGAGCGAGAACCCACGCAGCGGCTTCACGTCGTCCACGTAGTAGTCGAGCGTGAACTGCCCGACCTGGCTCAGGTTCAGGTTCACCGCCCGATCGTAGACCGACCGCTCCATCTCCTGCGTGAACGGGCAGTCGATCCGCAACGCCTTGCCGCCGTCATGGTCCATCACCCTCACCGGCGGCGAGCCCTGATCCGGCCGCCACGCAGCCTGCGCCGCCGCATCATCCGCATACTCGAAGTCGTCGATCACGATCTCCTGGGCGTGAAGCAGCCCGAGAGGAAGAGCGGACAAGGCAAGAATGGTGAGTAGACGCATGGGAGGCCTCCTTCGTGGCAGGGACTGTCCCGATCCCGCGCAGCGGGGTCGAGGACTGTCCCTTGTTTCGGTTCAGCGTGGTACGTCCCAGAGCGTGGACAGCAGACAAGGGACAGTCCTGCGTCCCGCGAACGACGCGGGACTTGGACAGTCCCCGCGAGCCGCCATCGAGGCGGCCAGTACCCGGTAGGTGCGCCGGAGAGGGGCGGAAGACCTTGCACCTTGCTCAGGCTTGGCAGGACTGGTGCGGCAGGTCCTCAGGCCTTCCCTGCCGAAGCAGGCCGGCGTTGGGGAGCGGAGGGGACAATGGGGCTGCGGCAGCTTGGCCGGTATTGCTCCCAGGTGCGTTGGGCTCCGCGCCCTGCGTCCCCTCCCGCTCTTGCTCGGCGGGAGAACCGGTCCCCAGAGGGAGGGGGAGCACCGTGTCGCTGTTCAAGTGGCTCGCCAGACGCGGGTTCGCTGGCCAAACGGCTCGAACAATCGTGAGGCAGTACGTGGACTTCCGGCGGTCGTACCCGGAAGTGTGCATCGAGGAGTTCTACTCATCCGTGGTGAGCCTACGTCAGGCGATCCGCCAGCGGCGCATCGTCGCGAGGGTGCGGCCGGTAACGCGCCGTCGAGCGACTGACCCCAACCAGTCGGCACGCCTGGTGCTCCGACAGGCCCTGGCCCCGCAGCCGCTTCACCCCCTCGCGCCGCCGGGGAGCGTTCACCAGTTTCCCGACAGCAGCTCCTTCATCGCGTCGATCTCAAGGTCCCGCTCCGCCACCAGCCGCTTCAGCCGCGCATTCTCCTTCTCCAGCTCCCGCAGCCGGCGTACCTCCGGCACGCTCACGCCCCCGTACTTCCGCCGCCACCGGTAGTACGTGTTCTCCGCGATCCCCTGCTCCCGACACGCCTCCGGAACCCCCTTCCCGCTCTGCGCCACCGCCCGTAGTATCCCGACGATCTGCTCCTCGCTGAACCGTCTCCGCTTCATCTTGAACCTCCCATTCCCCGGGAGATCCTAACCTACCACATGGACCAGTTTTCGGGGAGCAGGCCAATGCCATCTACACTACCGCGCACCCCCCGCCGTCTCGCCGTTCACTCAGCACTTCGCACTCCTCACTTCGCACTGCCGTCCCCTACAACGCGTGACGCCCGAGCCTTTGGGGGCTCGGGCGTCGATCTGGGACAAGATTGCTCGGCGATGACCTACTCTCCCACCGGGTCGCCCCGGCAGTACCATCGGCGCTGGAGGGCTTAACTGCCGTGTTCGAAATGGGAACGGGTGTTTCCCCTCCGCTATCGTCACCGAGCAAAACGCTGCGCGACTCGTAGGTCGGGCTTCCAAGCCCGACACGCCGTAACGCGCAACTCGAAACCCCAAACCCCCAACGCCGAACCCCGAACGCCGAACCCGGAACCAGGCCGTTGCACCCTCACAACTGCATAGCGAAACGCGGTGTGGTTGAAGTGATTTCGTCGAGCTCTGATGAGTGCAGTATGCACGGTTGAACCGTAAGCCATTCGGGCTATTAGGACCGGTCAGCTCACGCATTGCTGCGCTTACACACCCGGCCTATCAACCAGGTAGTCTTCCTGGGCCCTTACGGTTCGAGACCGATGGAGACCTTATCTTGGGGTGGGCTTCGTGCTTAGATGCTGTCAGCGCTTATCCCGTCCGAACGTAGCTACCCTGCGTTTGCCGTTGGCACGACAACAGGTACACCAGAGGTTCGTCCACCCCGGTCCTCTCGTACTAGGGGCAGCACCCCGCAAGTCTCCAACGCCCGCGGTAGATAGGGACCGAACTGTCTTACGACGTTCTGAACCCAGCTCGCGTATCAACTTTAATGGGCGAGCAGCCCAACCCTTGGGACCGTCTACAGCCCCAGGATGTGACGAGCCGACATCGAGGTGCCAAGCTCCGCCGTAGCTGTGTACGCGTGGGCGGAATTAGCCTGTTATCCCCAGGGTAGCTTTTATCCGATAATCGACGGCCCTCCCACTTGGGACCGCCGGGACACTAGGACCTGCTTTCGCATCTGCTCGACTCGTGGGTCTCGCAGTTAAGCTCCCTTCTGCCCTTGCACTCGACGCGCGATTTCCAACCGCGCTGAGGGAACCTTTGTACGCCTCCGTTACTGTTTGGGAGGCGACCGCCCCAGTCAAACTCCCCGCCAGGCACTGTTCCGCAACCGGATCACGGTCGCGGTTAGAGCTCGAGCCATGCTATGGGTGGTATTCCAAGGTTGGCTCCACCGGGCCTGGCGACCCGGCTTCACAGCCTCCCACCTATCCTCTACATAGCACGAAAGAACCCAATGCCAGGTTGGAGTAAAGCTCCATGGGGTCTTTCCGTCTTACCGCGGGTAACGAGCATCTTCGCTCGTATTACAATTTCGCCGAGTCCCTCGTGGAGACAGTGTCGGAGTCGTTACGCCTTTCGTGCAGGTCGGTTATTACCCGACGAGGAATTTCGCTACCATAGGACCGTTATAGTTACGGCCGTCGTTCACCGAGGCTTCGGTTCGGCGCTTCGCCCGAAGGCTGACGCGTCCCCTTAACCGTGCGGCACTGGACAGGCGTCGGCCCCTATACGTCAGCTTTCGCTTTCGCAGAGACCTGTGTTTTTGGTAAACAGTCGCTCCGACCGATTCACTGCGGCCATTCCGAGGGCGCGTGACGTGAGTCGTGCACCCCCCTCCTGGCGTCCCTTCTCCCGAAGTTACGGGACGATTTTGCCGAGTTCCTTCACGAGGGTTCTCTCGCGCACCTTAGGATTCTCTCCTCGCCCACCTGTGGCGGTTTGCGGTACGGGCAGTGCCGGACTCCCTAGGGGCTTTTCTAGTCAGTGTAGGATCGGCCTGTTGGGGCTCTGTAGGAGCCCTTCCCCGCCATTACAGCGAGTCACCATCACCCTCAGGGTATGTAAGCGGCTGCGTTTGACATCCGCTCCCCCTCGGACTTTGGCCGCGGACTTCCAATCCCACGGGAGGCCTACCTTACTGCGTCCCCCCATCGGTAGTAACGCCCGGTCACTGGCGCCGGAATATCGACCGGCTGTCCATCGCCTACGGCTTTCGCCCTCGGCTTAGGCCCGGCTAAACTCAAGAGGACGAACCTTCCTTGAGAAACCTTGGGCTTTCGGTGGAAGAGATTCTCACTCTTCTTTTCGCTACTCATACCGGCATTTTCACTTCCGCGTCGTCCAGCAGTCCTCACGGTCTGCCTTCACCCTAGCGCGGAACGCTCCCCTACCAGAGGGGCGGTGTTAGGCGCGGACCTAAGCTCACGGCGCGCAGAGCCGACCGCGTGGGGCGCCCGAAGGCGCCCGGTACGGTGAGCAATGCGCTTACCAGTGAGCCCTGTCCGCAACCATCCGCCCCAATTCGCGGCTTCGGTATCGAGCTTGAGCCCCGTTGGATTTTCGGCGCGGGATCACTCGACCAGTGAGCAGTTACGCACTCTTTAAAGGATGGCTGCTTCTAAGCCAACCTCCTGGCTGTTTGTGCAACCCCACATCCTTTCCCACTTAGCTCGATTTAGGGACCTTAGCCGGCGATCTGGGCTGTTTCCCTTTCGACCACGGAGCTTATCCCCCGCAGTCCGACTCCCGAGCTTTGGAGCTGCGGCATTCGGAGTTTGATTGGGGTTGGTACCCTGTCAAGGGCCCTAGCCCATTCAGTGCTCTACCTCCGCAGCTAAACGCTCGAGGCTAGCCCTAAAGCTATTTCGGGGAGAACCAGCTATCGCCAGGCTCGGTTGGTTTTTCGCCCCTACCCACAGGTCATCCCACAACTTTTCAACGTTGACGGGTTCGGGCCTCCACGCGGGTTTAGCCACGCTTCACCCTGCCCATGGGTAGCTCGCCTGGTTTCGGGTCTGCCGCACGCAACTAGACGCCCGTTTAAGACTCGGTTTCCCTACGGCTTCGGGTTTCACCCCTTAACCTTGCTGCGCACGACAACTCGCCGGTTCATTCTCCAAGAGGCACGCGGTCACCCAGGCCTGACGGCCACCGGGCTCCCACTGCTTGTAGGCATACGGTTTCAGGTGCTATTTCACTCCCCTCCCGGGGTGCTTTTCACCTTTCCCTCGCGGTACTGGTTCACTATCGGTCGCTGAGAGTACTTAGCCTTGGAGGGTGGTCCCCCCGAATTCAAGCGGAGTATCACGTGTTCCGCTCTACTTGGGAGCGCAGCATCAGCCAGGAGTCCGACTTCGCTTACCGGGCTGTTACCGTCTATGGCACGCCTTTCCAGAGCGATTCGGCTCGCCGGATCCCGACCTAGCGGTCTCCGCAGTTCCGCGTGCTGCGTCCCACGACCCCCCGTGCACTAAGCCTGCGGGCCACATGTGCACGAGGTTTGGGCTGGTCCCCGTTCGCTCGCCGCTACTAAGGGAGTCTCGTTTGATTTCCTTTCCTCGGGGTACTAAGATGCTTCAGTTCCCCCGCTTGCCCTCTCCCGCCCTATGGATTGAGGCGGGGATTGCGCCGCATTACCGGCGCCGGGTTGCCCCATTCGGGTATCTCCGGGTCAAAGGTAGCATGCACCTAGCCGGAGCATTATCGTTGCTAGCTACGCCCTTCATCGGCTCTCAGCGCCAAGGCATCCACCGTACGCCCTTGGTGACTTACAGATCAACCGTGCAAAAAGAAGAGCATCGGCGAAATCACTTCGCGATCGATGACGTCGGACGGCAGGAGACAGGAGACAGGAGTCAGGAGTCAGGAGAACGGCAACGGCGAACCGCAAACGTCCCCCAGGACCCGGGCTCCGGGGCTCGAGGCTCCGGCCGGCGACGGCATCCCGCGTTCGCTATGCAGTTGTCAAGGTGCACGTCCCGCGTCAGGCGGGTTTCGGGTCTCGGGTTTGGGGTTTCGGGTTACGGCCCTGCCACCTCGGGCGGACACATGGGTCCGCCCCTACATCCTGTCCACAACGACAGACCGCTAGTCTGCCCGGAACAGCGGAACCCCAAACGCGAAACTCGAGACCTCCGTGGCTGTTGTCTGGTGGAGACGACCGGGCTCGAACCGGTGACCTTCTCCGTGCAAGGGAGACGCTCTCCCAACTGAGCTACGTCCCCACAGTGCGGCGAGTCTCAGGTCTCTCGTCTCGGGTCTCAGGTTGACAACTGCGACGACGGCGCTGTGCGAACGTGAGACCTGAGACACGGGACCCGAGACAGTCGTTCTCTGGTGGGCCCACCTGGACTTGAACCAGGGACCTCATCCTTATCAGGGATGCGCTCTACCAGCTGAGCTATGAGCCCCTCCAACGGCAGTTCAGAGTCCGGAGTCCAGAGTCTAGAGCCCAGAGTTCGACGACTACGGCATGCGGACAAGATGTCCGCGCTCCCGGCAACGGCTGCCACCTCTGCCGGCAAGGGTGCCGGCGCTCCCAGCGAACGGCAACGGCGGGTACGGCTGCCACCTCTGCCGGCGGGACGCCCGCGCTCCCAGGTGGACGACAACGGCACGATCCACCCCTGCCGGCGGGACGCCGGCGCTCCCGGCAACGGCTCTGCAAAACGAACGCGAGGGGATGAGCATCCCCTCGCGGGAAAGCAACTCATCACTGGACGGCTTCGGTTAGGTCACCCACGCCTCGCGGGTCTGCGTTTCACATCACCCCGAGAACGGCGGTCTCGTGTCTCACGTCTCGTGTCTCAGGTTCCACGCCTCACGCACTGTCGCCAACCTGAGACGAGAGACCAGAGACCTGAGACTGCCGTTGCGGCGATCCCTGAGAGCTGAATAGCGTGCTTGGTGGGCCACGCCCAGGAGGCGTGGGCGCCATGAATGGCGCCCCTACACGATCGGGCGCGATGAATCGCGCCCCTACATGAGGGCCAAGAGGGGGCTCCGGTTGATCGACCTGGAGAATGCGGACAAGATGTCCGCGCTCCTCCTACTCCTTAGAAAGGAGGTGATCCAGCCGCACCTTCCGATACGGCTACCTTGTTACGACTTAGTCCCAATCACTGGCACTACCTTCGGCGACTGCCTCCCTTGCGGGTTAGCCCGTCGACTTCGGGTAGAGCCAGCTTTCGTGACTTGACGGGCGGTGTGTACAAGGCCCGGGAACGTATTCACCGCAGCGTGGCTGATCTGCGGTTACTAGCGATTCCAACTTCACGGAGTCGAGTTGCAGACTCCGATCCGAACTGGGACCGGCTTTTTGGGATTCGCTCCACCTCGCGGTCTTGCAACCCTTTGTACCGGCCATTGTAGCACGTGTGCAGCCCAGGCCATAAGGGGCATGCAGACTTGGCGTCATCCCCACCTTCCTCCGGATTACTCCGGCAGTTCCAGGAGAGTGCCCGGCCGAACCGCTGGCAACACCTGGTGAGGGTTGCGCTCGTTGCGGGACTTAACCCAACATCTCACGACACGAGCTGACGACAGCCATGCACCACCTGTCTCCCTGTCTGGTTGCCCAGAAGACCTGCTTTCACAGGCTGTCAGGGGATGTCAAGGCCTGGTAAGGTTCTCCGCGTTGCATCACATTGACCCACATGCTCCACCGCTTGTGCGGGCCCCCGTCAATTCCTTTGAGTTTCAACCTTGCGGCCGTACTCCCCAGGCGGGTCACTTAACGCGTTAGCATAACAGCACTGCGGGGGTCGATGCCCGCAACACCTAGTGACCATCGTTTACGGCTGGGACTACCGGGGTATCTAATCCCGTTCGCTCCCCCAGCTTTCGCGCCTCAGCGTCAGTTGCGTTCCAGGAAGCAGCCTTCGCCACGGGTGTTCCTCCTGATATCTATGCATTTCACCGCTACACCAGGAATTCCGCTTCCCTCTCCCGAACTCAAGCTCGGCAGTTCGGCAAGCAGTTCCAGGGTTGAGCCCTGGGATTTCACCTGCCGCTGACCGTGCCGCCTACGCGCTCTTTACGCCCAGTAAATCCGGACAACGCTGGCCCCCTACGTGTTACCGCGGCTGCTGGCACGTAGTTAGCCGGGGCTTCCTTTGGAGATAGCGTCACTCCCCCTCAACGGGGGCATTCGTCTCTCCTGACAGGGCTTTACGACCCAGAAGGCCTTCATCACCCACGCGGCGTCGCTGCATCAGGCTTTCGCCCATTGTGCAAGATTCCCTAATGCTAACTCCCGTAGGAGTCTGGACCATGTCTCAGTCCCAGTGTGGCCGGCCATCCTCTCAAACCGGCTACCCATCATCGCCTTGGTGAGCCGTTACCTCACCAACAAGCTAATGGGCCGCGGGCCGATCTCGGCGCGACCGAAGCCTTTAATCAGCAGGGGATGCCCCCCACCGATACCATCCGGTATTAGCAGCAGTTTCCCGCTGTTGTCCCAGACACCGAGGCACGTTGCCCACGTGTTACTCACCCGTTCGCCACTAGGATAGCTCAATCATCGGTCCGAAGACCGCTGAAGCGAACTACCCCCGTTCGACTCGCATTTATTAGGCACGCCGCCAGCGTTCGTCCTGAGCCAGGATCAAACTCGCCGTGAAAAAACGAGACGCTCCAGCTCGGGCGCATGTCCCAAGCCGAGCGGCCGTCGATCGTCGGACCTGGCGGTCCGACCTACAACCGGAGTTTGTCCCCTACAAGCACGCTATTCAGTTGTCAAGGATCGCCTGCTCCTGCCTGTTGGCGGACGGCATTATAGCGAGGCCCCCAAGGGGTGTCAAGAGCCTTTTCGAGACGATTTTTCGGGCGCGTTCCGGGGCGCCCGATCAGGCTACAGAAGGGCTAACACCAGGGCAAGGGGAAGGGGTTCCAGGAGGCGGGGACGGACTACGAAAACGGGAAGATTTGAAGACTGGAAGAACGGCGAAGAAGGCGGAGACACGACATGAGCGGGATCAGCAGTGAGGTTGCGGAGGTGAGGGTCGGAGGCGAGGAGAGGGTGCTGGAGATGGAGGGCATCTGCAAGAGCTTCCCGGGTGTGCGGGCGCTCCACGAGGTGTCCTTCGACCTGCGGCACGGCGAAGTCCATGCGCTGGTCGGAGAGAACGGCGCGGGGAAGTCGACGCTCATCAAGATCCTGGCCGGGGCGTTGGAGAGGGACGCAGGAGAGATTCGCGTCGGAGGCGAGGTCGCACACCTGCGGACGCCCCAGGCCGCGATCGCGACCGGCATCAGCGTCATCTACCAGGAGTTCAACCTCGTTCCCCACCTCAGCGTCGCCGAGAACATCTACCTGGGGCGCGAGCCACGGCAGTGGGGCCTCATCGACTTCCGCACGATGCGCCAGGGCGCGCGGGCGTTGCTGGACCGACTTCGCGCATCCTTCAGCGAGACGGCGCTGGTCAACGAACTCAGCGTCGCCGAGCAGCAGATGGTCGAGATCGCAAAGGCCCTCAGCGTGCAATCGAAAGTGCTCGTCATGGACGAGCCCTCCGCCACCCTCACCGAGCATGAACTGGCCTCCCTCTTCGAGCAGATCCGCGGCCTCAAGAACGAAGGCGTCAGCATCATCTACATCTCCCACCGACTGGAAGAGGTCTTCGAGATCGCCGACCGCGTCACCGTGCTGAGGGACGGCGAACTCGTGGGCACGGCGCCGGTGGCGGAGTTGGATTCGCGCAAGATCATCAGGATGATGGTGGGGAGGGAGCTGGGAGAGCAGGAGTTTGGGAGTGTAGGAGTTCAGGAGAACGGCGGACGGCAACGGATTCCTACCCCCCTACCCCCCTCCCTTCAGGAGGGGGGAACGGCGGGGGACCTCGCGCCGGAAGGGGGAACGGCGGGGGAGGAGCTGCTGAGGGTGGAGGGGTTGACGAGGGGGGAGAAGGTGAAGGGAGTATCGTTCGCGCTACCGAGGGGGGAGATACTGGGGATTGCGGGGTTGGTGGGAGCAGGAAGGACGGAGCTGGTGCGCGCGATCTTTGGGGCGGATCGGCCGACGGCCGGGCAGATCTACCTCGAAGGGAGGCCGGTGAGGCCGAAGTCGCCGGCACACGCCATCGCGCTGGGGATCGGGTTGGTGCCGGAGGATCGGAAGCTGCAAGGGCTCGTGCTCGGCCTGGCGGTCTCGAGCAATGTGACGCTCGCGAGGCTGGGCGCAGTCTCGAGCGCGGGCATCCTCAGCGGACGGCAGGAACGGCAGGTCGCCGAGGAGTACATCGGCAAGCTCGACATCGCAACCCCCAGCGCGCAGCAGATCTCCCGAAACCTCAGCGGCGGCAATCAGCAGAAGGTCGTCTTAGCCAAGTGGCTGTTCGCGCAGTCGAAAGTCCTCATCTTCGATGAGCCGACGCGCGGGATCGACGTCGGCGCGAAACAGGAGATCTACCAGATCATGCGCGACGTCGCCAACACGGGCGCGGGCGTCATCATGATCTCATCGGACCTGCCGGAGATCCTGCGGATGAGCGACCGGATCATGGTCATGCACGAGGGGGAAGTCGCGGGGTTCCTGCGGCCGGAGGAGGCGACGCAAGAGAGGATCATGACGCTGGCCACGGGGGAGGACGGCAGTGCGAAGTGAGAAGTGCGAAGTGATAAGTGACGGCGACCCCGACCAGCGACGTGGGGGAAGCGGGACCTACACGGCGGCAGTCGAGGGGCCGCTGGCGACGAGGACAAAGCAGTTCGCGCTGGCCATTGTGCGGCTGTACTGCCAACTGCCGCGGGGCACCGTCGCCCAAGTGCTCGGGAGGCAACTGCTGCGGAGCGGAACGTCCGTGGGGGCCCAGTACCGGGAGGCGACCCGCGCGCGCTCTCCCGCCGAGTTTGTCAGCAAGGTCGAGAGCGCGCTTCAGGAGCTGGAGGAGACCCGGTACTGGCTGGAGCTGCTTGCGGAGGCACAGGTGGTCGCCGGGAGCGCGCTTGCTGGTACCGTCGAGGAGGCACGGGAACTCACGGCGATGCTCGTGTCGTCGGCAAGGACGGCTAAGGGGCGCCGGCAAGGCGCGGGGTGACCGGCTGGCCAGCCGACCGCGTCGTCGCCGTACTCATCACTTCGCACTTTGCACTTCGCACTTGGTGTCCGACGCGGTGGACTCGAC
>Ga0194110_10010141_pt1 | contig 10519 bp, 13 predicted proteins | sample TA2Kig1200mmetaG_FD_146192 | JGI IMG/M metagenome (GOLD analysis project Ga0194110, IMG submission 146192) | Freshwater microbial communities from Lake Tanganyika, Tanzania - TA2015032 Kigoma Deep Cast 1200m | ecosystem: Environmental > Aquatic > Freshwater > Lake | place: Tanzania: Lake... | reverse complement strand
GTCCGCGACGGTCAGGAACGTCGCGCTGCTGCCCAAGGCTAACCTCGAGGCCCGTGACCATGCTGGCCCGATGTGGCGCATCGACCTCGACGATGCCGAGAACTCGAGCGCGTATGTCTCGGCCATCACCGGACGGCATCTCGTCACGCGGGGTGACACCTGGCGCACCTGGGACTTCTTCTGGATGCTGCACAACATGGATTATGTGAGCCGCAGCAGCTTCAACCACCCGCTCATCATATTCGTCGCCTTCTGCGTGCTGTGGCTATCGGGGACCGGCTTTTACCTGCTCTTCAAGAGCTTCAGGAAGACCGACTTCCGCTGGCTCCTGCGCCGATCGTAGGCACGGACGGAGGGGGCAGCCTAGTCCGTGCCGACTGCGAAGCTGGCGGTCAGTTCGTAGCGGCTTGCGGGGTGGGTCAACACCGCGTGTGAGACCAGCCTACCCCCGCTCCAGGTCCGCCTCACCATCACCAGCACTGGCTCGCCGGGCACCATGCCCAGCAGACCCCGCGTCTCGTAGTCCGGCAGCCTCGCCAGCACACGATGCTCGACGCGCTCAAGCGGAGCGATGCGCGTGAGATACTCGTTCGGGGTGATCGCGTTGAAGTCCTCGTCACCATAGCCTGGCGCGGCTGCCGCGAGGACGATACGCTCCTCGAGCTGAATCGGGAATTCGGCTTCGTGATGCACGATGAAGCTGTGGAAGATCGATGTGCCCTCGGCGATGCCGAGCGCGGCTGCGGCTTCCGCATCGGCTGGCAGCCTTTCGTTCCGCAGCACCCGTGGCCGGTATGCATGACCACGTGATCGGACCTCGTCGGCGATGTTGCGGATCTCGATCAGGTGACCGATCGGCTTGGCTTCCGCGACGAAGGTGCCGGCGCCCGGGCGGCGCACCAGAACGCCGGCTGCGGTCAACTCCCGCAACGCCCGGTTCGCGGTCATGCGGGACACGCCGAACCGCGCGACGATCTCCGATTCGGATAGAACGCGGTCACCGAATGACAGGCGCCCCGTCCTCACATCGTCGAGGATCGATTCCTTGATCTCGCGATAACGCGGGGAAGCCACGTCCGCGCCAACTTCCGCATCGGCCATATCGGCTGTATATACATTTCGGCGGTGGCCGCTACGGGTCGCGTCCTGCCCGACGGGCTGGATTTCAGCCGGACGCCAGCGGATCGAGCATGCCCAGGAACGCGACCAGCGCGAGCACCGCGCAGCCCAGTGCGAGCTCGACGGCCAGGCTGATCCGCAACGCGGGCACGGCGGACTTCAGGTCGACACCAGAACCCTGGTCGAGCCGGTGGGTGATCCACCAGCGGTTGACGGCGGCAAGCACCAGCATCCCCAGGAACGCCAGCAGCTTCGCGCCCAGCAACTGGCCGTAAACCGTTGAGGGAAGCGCCGCGAGACCGCCAAGGCCGACGATCGACACCAGATTGTAGATGCCGCTGAGCAGAACGGTGCCGACCAGAAATGTGCCGGCGACCGAGAACCGGCGAAGCGCGGACACGGTCCCGGCAATCGCCGTCGGTGCGTCCATTGCGATCATGCTCATCCAGAGCAGGACAGACAGGGCACCCAGCCATGCCGCAGCCGCCAGCAGGTGCAACACGTCGACGATCCTGTGGGCGGCGCCTGCGGGGCCATCGAGCACCGCGGCATGACCTGACCAAGCCAGCGTGGCGACGGACAGGACCGCGAAGAGCGAAGCGAGCTTGCGACGGCCGCCGAGGAGAAGCGCCATGGCGAAGACCAGCGAGGCCGAGCGCACGACGAACGCGCGCCCCGGGTCGGTCTCGAACAGCACGAAGCCGGCTACCTCCGCCTCGACCGCGGTGAGCCGTTCGCCGCTCATCGCTTCGACCGTGGCGCCGAACGCGGCAGCCGAAGCGAGCAGCCCGGCAAGACAGAGCCACGCCAGCATGCGCGATCCCCGCGCATCGCCGCTCGAGGCCAGACGCGCAGGGTCGAGCAGCACGCCCGTCAGCGGTAGGAGGCAACCATACTGCAGCAGGCGCAGCGCCGCCTCCATTCCCGCGAGCTGCGTCACCGGATCGAGAAGACGTGCTTGCCCGTGATGCGGTGGGTGTCGGCCCCGACCACCACCCAGTCCACACGATACGTGCCTGCCGGAAGCGGCTTGGCGCTGTTGAGCACCAGCGCCTTGCCGTCCGGCGAGATCGACGCGGTGACGCCCGGCATCTTCATGTCGGGGTGGTTGGCCATGCCCGGCATCCCGGTCATCACCAACGTGGCCGTCGACAGCTTCGGCGTCAGGCGCTCGCTGAACACCAGCCGGACCGTGCCCGTCTTGGCGGCAGCGGCGTTGGCCGCCGGCGTGGCGGTCACGAGCTTCGGATGCGCCATTGCGGGCGATGCCGAAAACGCGACTGCGGCAGCGACGAGCAGATGGTGTAACTTCATCAAATTCTCCTATCCTATACCACCGACATACGCATGTGCCGTCGGTTCCCCTCGCTCGACGCGAAGATGAGGGGTCGGACCGCGCGACGCGTAGATGGGGAGCGGACTGGAAGAACGAACATGGAAACGGACATCGACACGGTGCTCGGCCGGATTGGTCGCAGCGACAGCCACCCGGGCCTGCACGGCTTGGAGGATAGGGTGCTGACGGTCATCGCCGATCAGCCCGCGCGCGCGATGGCGCGTCGCACAACCTTTGCGGCCGCGTCCTTCGCGCTGCTGTTCGGCTTGGGCAGCGTCGTCTATCCGGCGCCGGAGGCGACGGCGAAGCCTCTAGTTCCATTCGGGGTCCCGAGCCCGCTTGCGCCTTCCTCCCTCCTGCTGGACGCCCGATGACGGCGCGACGGCTCTGGCTCACCGCACTCGTCGTCTTCCTGGCCGCCGTCGCCGGCGTATTCCTCGGGCGGCACCTCTTCCCGCCCCAAACCCAGGCGGCAAGCGAACTGCATGCGCTGCTACACGAACAGATCGACCTCGACTCCGAGCAGGAACGTAAGATCCACGCTCTCGAACAGAGCTTCGCGGGCCGACGGCAGGCCTTGGAAGGCGCCATGCGCGCCGAGAACGCCCGCCTCGCCGACGCGATCGGTGCCGAACACCGCATCGGTCCACAGGTGACGGAGGCCATCGACGCCTCGCATCGCACGATGGGGCAGCTGCAGAAGGAGACGCTGGCCCATGTCTTCGCCATGCGCCGGCTGCTGCGTCCCGACCAAGCGGCCAAGTTCGACGCCGCCATCATGAAGGCGCTGACCGAAGACGCGAAGTGACCGAAGCCTTCGCCGACCATACCGACGGCGAACTCGCGGCCCTCAGCCGCGACGGGAACGCGGCGGCGTTCGGCGAGATCGTAAGGCGCTACAAGCAGGTCCTCCACCGGACGGTCGCGCGGCTGACCGGCGACGAGGACGAGGCTGTCGACATCGTGCAGGACGCCTTCATCTCCGCCCACGCGGCCATAGGCAGGTTCGATGGGGACCGTCCGATGCGGACCTGGCTCACCAGGATCGCCGTCAACAAGGCACGTGACTGGCGACGGCGGCGCATCGTCCGCCGGCTCATCTCGGCGGTCCTGCCCGACGAGGCGGTGGAGATCGCCGACGACGCTCCGCCGTTGGACAGCGCCGTCGCCGACCGGGCCGAGCTGGCACGGGTCGAGGCCGCGATCCGGCGGCTGCCCGCCAACCTCAGGGAAGTCATCGTCCTGCGCACCATCGACGGCCTCAGCCAGGCCGAGGTCGGTGAAGCGCTCGGCGTGACCGAGAAGACGGTCGAGACGAGGCTTTATCGCGCCCGCTCCAGACTGCGTCAGGATCTCGAGCGCTGAGCCCGGCGGCGGCGACCGCCCGAGCATTGCCGTTACCGACCATCAATTGCGAGGGGTGCAGCGCCGCCTCGCGTATCTTCTTCAACAGCCTCATGCCGGAAGACCTATGACAGCTTTGATCGACCGTCGCGCCCTGCTGCGCGGCTCAATGGCAATCGGCGGAACGGCAGCCCTGTCGGCCTGGCTGCCTGCATGGGCGCAACCCGTCTCCGCCGGGATCGTCCGGCCGCTTCCGACCGTATCCGGGGAAGAGATCCGTCTGCGGATCGCGCACCAGATGATGATGATCGACGGTCGCGAGAGCCACGCCATCGGCATCAACGGCACGGTGCCGGCCCCGCTCATCCGCCTGCGCGAAGGCCAGAACGTGCGGCTGCACGTCGAGAACGCGCTCGACGAGGACAGCTCGATCCACTGGCACGGGCTCATCCTGCCGTTCCACATGGACGGCGTGCCCGGCGTCAGCTTCCCCGGCATCAAGCCGCGCTCGACCTTCACCTACGAATTCCCGATCGTGCAGTCGGGCACCTACTGGTATCACAGCCATTCGGGCCTGCAGGAGCAGCTCGGCCACTACGGCCCGATCGTCATCGACCCCAAGGGCGTCGACCCGATCCAGTCGGACCGCGAGCACGTGATCGTGCTGTCCGACCACAGCCAGATGCACCCGCACATCATCTTCAAGAAGCTCAAGCAGCAGGGCGGCTACTTCAACTTCCAGAAGCAGACGCTGGCCGGCCTGCTCGCGGGCAAGGACCAGTCGGCCAAGGAACGGCTGGAATGGGGCGCCATGCGCATGGACCCCACCGACGTCGCCGACGTGACCGGCAGCACCTACACCTATCTCGTCAACGGCCACGGCCCGCGCGACAACTGGACCGGCCTCTTCCGCCCCGGCGAGCGCGTGCGGCTGCGGATCATCAACGCTTCGGCTATGACCACCTTCAACTTCCGCATCCCCGGCCTCAAGATGACGGTCGTCCAGGCCGACGGCCTGCCGGTCCGCCCCGTCGCCGTCGACGAGATGCAGATCGCGGTCGCCGAGACATACGACGTCATCGTCCAGCCCGCCGATGAGCGCGCCTACACGATCGTCGGCGAAAGCGTCGACCGGTCCGGCATGGCGCGCGCCACCCTCGCGCCGCGTGAGGGCATGGCCGCTGCCGTCCCGCCGCTGCGCCGCCGACCGCTCGCCGACATGAAGGACATGGGCATGGGCGGCATGGACCACGGCTCCGGCGGATCGATGGCGGGCATGGACCATTCCGCCATGGGCCACGCCAAGCCGGCAGGCGCGGCGGCACCGGCATGTCCGCCGGAACACGCCGCCATGGGCCATTGCAAGCCGACCGGCGACGCTGCGACCGGCGGTGGTCAGCAGGGCGCGATGGACCACGCGTCGGGCGGCATGGATCACTCGATGCGCGACTTCTCGGTCGCGCCGGAGGTCAAGAAGACGCCGACCGTGCAGACCATTTCGCCGATGCCGGTCGACCGCATGGGCGAGCCGGGTCAGGGCCTCGAGGACGTCGGCCACAAGGTTCTGGTCTACACCGACCTGATGGCGGTCGACCGCAACCCGGACGTGCGCGCGCCCGACCGGTCGATGCGCATCCACCTCACCGGCAACATGGAACGCTACATGTGGGCGTTCGACGGCGAGAAGCTCAGCGAGGTCAGGAAGCCGATACCGTTCCTGAAGGACGAGCGGGTGCGCGTCACGCTGGTCAACGACACGATGATGGGTCACCCGATCCATCTGCACGGGCACTTCTTCGAGCTCGTCACGGGTCATGGCGAGTTCGCGCCGCGCAAGCACACGATCCAGGTCCAGCCGGGCGGCACCGCCACGTTCGACGTCACCACCGATGCCGTCGGCGACTGGGCGTTCCACTGCCACATGCTCTACCACATGCACGCCGGGATGATGCAGGTCGTCTCCGTCCGGCCGCGCGACGGAGATACGAAATGAGCCTCGTCCTCAGCGCCATGCTGCTGGCTTCGGCCGCCCAGTGCACGCCCGAACACGCGGCGATGGGCCATTGCAAGATGCCCGTGGCCGCCAAGCCGAAGGCTGCGGCGGCCAAGCCCGCGCCGAAGCCGAAGCCGAAGCCGAAGCCGAAGGCGGCGGCCAAGCCGAAGCCGGCGGTCAAGGCGCCTGCGCGTCCGGCACCGCGTGCCTCAACGTCGCCATCATCCGCCGCGGCGGCCCCAGGTGCGGCACCGATCGATCCCTCGTGCCCGCCCGAGCATGCGGCGATGGGCCACTGCACGCCCAAGACGTCGGCGGCGCAACAGTCGGCACCCGCTGCGGCTGCTGCACCTGCGCCTGCGCCTGCGGCCGCGACCGATCCCGATTGTCCGCCCGAGCATGCCGCGATGGGTCACTGCATCCCCAAGGCGACCGCGCCTGCCGTCTCTTCGGCCCCCATGGGCAAGGGCGGCACCGCGCTGCCGGCCGGGAACGCACCCGCGCCCGCTGCGCCGGAGGCGAACTACGCCGATCGCGTGTGGGGCCGCGACGCGATGGCAACCGCGCGGACGGCACTGCGCCGCGAGCATGGCGGCATGTCGTATTCGCAGCTGATGCTGAACCTTGCCGAGGTGCAGTTCCGCGACGGCCGTGACGGCTACAGGTGGGACGGCGAGTTCTGGTATGGCGGCGACATCAACCGCCTGACGATCAAGAGCGAGGGCGAAGGGACGTTCCGCGAGAATACCGAGGGCGAGGTGCAGGCGCTCTACAGCCGGGCCGTCGGGCCCTATTTCAACCTGCAGGCTGGCGTCCGCCAGGACTTCGGGCCCGGCCCGGACCGCACCTACGCCACGGTCGGCTTCGAAGGGCTTGCGCCCTACTGGTTCGACGTCGAGGGCGCGCTGTTCCTGTCCGACAAGGGCGACGTGTTCGGGCGCCTGGAAGGCTATTACGACCAGCGGATCACCCAGCGACTCGTGCTGCAGCCGCGCGTCGAGCTGAACCTGTCGGCGCAGGACGTGCGCTCCAGCGGCCTGGGGTCCGGACTGACGGACGCGGAAGCCGGGCTGCGGCTGCGCTACGAGATCAAGCGCGAGTTCGCGCCTTATGTCGGCGTGTCTTGGGAGCGCAGGCTCGGCGACACGGCGCGCTATGCCCGCGCCGCGGGCGAGGGCACCGGCGGCTTCAGCGTGGTGGCGGGCGTTCGCGCCTGGTTCTGATTGGCCGGGGGGCGAGCGGGCAGCAGGGAGTAGCCGGATGAAGAACCCCTATGTGAACCTCGCGGTGCAGTCGCTGATCGGCGGCCTCATCATGTACTTCGTCATGTTCGTGATGATCGACCGCCTGTCGAGCTTCTTCAACAACCTGAACATGTTCTACATGACGCTGATGATGGTCACGCCGATGGTCGTGCTGATGATCGTCGCGATGCCGCACATGTTCCCGTCGAGGCGCGCCAACGTCGCCCTGGTCGCTGGATCGATCGTGGTGTTCGCTGCGAGCTTCGCGCTCATCCGCACCCAGACCACGATCGGCGACACCGCGTTCCTGCGCTCGATGATCCCGCACCACTCGGGCGCGATCCTGATGTGCCGCGAGGCGTCGCTGCGCGACCCCGAGCTGAAGACGCTGTGCCAGAGCATCATCCGGTCGCAGCAGGAAGAGATCGATCAGATGAAGGGCATGCTCGCGCGCCGGTGAGGCGCGCCTGACAACCGGGGGCGTCATGTCTCAAGGCCTTCGCTGTCGCCGGGCTCCTCCTCGCCATTTCGGGCCACGGTCCGCCTCTATCTTCGCTGATCAACGAAAAAGGGGCGCGCGGCGAAGGGCTAGGGCCGGGAAGCGCGTATGTCTTGGTGAGCGGGGCAGCAGGAGAGTTCGTGTGAGAAAAGCAGTCCTGAGCGCCTTCGCCGTCATCGCCATGACGAGCAGCATAACCGTCGCGCAGCAGAGTCGTCATGCCGGCCACCGCCAACCGGGCGGCATGGAGATGCAAGCGACGCCTGCCAATCCTTACGGCCCTTCCGAGATGGAAATGCATCGCAAGATGATGGCAGCTGTGGGCCCCAATGCCACCGAGACATGGGTCCGCAAGATGATCGAGCACCATCGCGGCGGCATCGAGATGTCGCGCATCGTATTGCGCGAGACACGCGACGCGAGGGTCAAGCAGATGGCCACGAAGACCATCGCGGACCAAACGCGTGAAGTCGGCCAGCTCAACGCCTGGCTGCGCGCCCGCGGCAAGCGGACCCAGTGATCATTCGGCCCCCGCTGCGGCGGGGGCCACCGGGCGCCGTCCAGCCCGTGACGCGCCGGCTATTCCGGGTTGGACCAAGCCGGTCGAGATTTCGGCCGGTTCCCCCCTTCCAACCAGGCTCAGCAGATGCACCACGACCAGACCAGCGCGCACGTTCATGAGCACGTCTTCCTGGGCGAGGCACATGACCATCACGCCCGGCGCACGGGTTACGTCGTCGTCCTCACCGCCGCCATGATGGTCATCGAAATCCTCGCCGGCTGGTTGACCGGTTCGATGGCGCTGCTTGCCGATGGGTTCCACATGGCGACCCATGCGGGCGCGCTCGGCGTTACCGCGCTTGCCTACGGCTACGCCCGCCGCCACGCGTCCGATCCGCGCTTCACCTTCGGGACTGGCAAGGTCGGTGAACTCGCCGGCTTCGCCAGCGCGCTCGTCCTTGCCCTGATCGCGCTGGGGATCGGCACCGAATCGGTCGCGCGCCTCTTCACGACGTCGAGCATCGCCTATGGCGAAGCGCTCTGGATCGCCGTCCTCGGCCTCGCCGTGAACCTCGCCAGCGCGTGGCTATTGGGCGCCGATCACCATCATGGCCATTCGCATGGCCATGATCATCACGATCACGATCACGATGCGCATGGGCACGGCCATCACGACAACAATCTGCGGTCCGCATACTTCCACGTCCTGGCCGACGCGCTGACGTCGGTCCTCGCCATCGTCGCGCTCCTTGCGGGACGCTATCTCGGGTGGGCCTGGGCCGATGCCGCGATGGGCGTCGTTGGCGCCATAGTCATCGCCCGCTGGTCGTGGGGCCTGCTGCGCGACACCGGCCGGGTGCTGGTGGACGCAAGCGCCGATCCAGGGCTCGAGCGGGAGATACGCGAAGGGATAGAGGACGGCGACGCCGTCATCACAGACCTGCACGTTTGGCAGGTCGGCCCGGGCAAGTTCGCGGCGATCGTCTCGCTCCTTGCCGACCGGCCGCTGTCACCTGCCGAATACGCCGCGCGCGTGACGATCCATGAGGAACTGGTCCACGTCACGGTGGAGCCACACCGCTGCACCGGAAAACACCCGCAACTCCGGGCGGCGTGAAAATGCGGGGGCGGCTAGAGCCGCCCCCGCTCCGGTCACTTCTTCGGGGTGCCGGACATGTCGTGGCCGGCATGATCGCCGCCCTTCTTCATATCGTGGCAGCAGTCGGACTTCTTGCCGTCCTTCTCCTTGCAGCAGTCCGCGCCCTCCTTGCAGCAGGCCATGTCCTTGCAGCAGTCGGCCGCGGCTGCAGCCGCAGTGCCCGATATGGTCAGCGCCAGCGCGGCGCCTAGGATCTTCAACGTATTCATGTCAGCTTTCCTCTAACTCAATGTTCTTGTGCGCGATCAGTGGCTCACGCTCGAGGAGGGGGCGGAACGGGCGCCAGGCTCATGCCGGCCATCACCAGCCGACCGATATCAGCCTTGGCCGAAGGCATCGACAGCGATGCCTGCGGCAAGGGCGACATCGGCGTCACCGCTACGCAGGCGGCGCCGCAGGTCGCCTGGACGTTCTTGTGATCTCCGTCCTTGCTGCGTTCGTGGCTCCCAGCCACGCCATGGCAATCCATGATCCTATCGTCGCCTGCTTGCACGACGACTGGGACGGGCTGGGGCATCCCCGCGCAGGCGGGACCTGCGCGCACCGCGAGCGTGACGCCGACGAGCGCCAACGCCAAGATGCGGAAGGGATGCGGTCCGAACATGGTGCCAAACTAGCCGATCGGACCAGCCGCCACAACGCGATCTAGCAATGTGGTCGGTTTCGCCAGCGCCCACAAGAATTCGAGCCATTGTGTATCGTTACGCGTCAAGGCGAGCACGATTCCATTGCGGTCCCGGCGGCAATGATGCTTCATCGCGCAAGAAGAGGGGAGCTTCGAACGCGTGACGCCCGGGGGACCGACATGTTCTTGAACGATCAGGAGACGGCCACCGATCTCCTCTACTACGAGGCCATCGCGAAGACGGTCGTCAAACTCATCCGCAAGACGCCGGAGTCGCCCGTCACCATCGGTGTGCACGGCGACTGGGGCGCGGGCAAGTCCAGCGTCCTCAAGATGCTCGAGGGCGCCTTCGGCAAGGACGATCGAGTCCTTTGCCTCTGGTTCAACGGCTGGACCTTCGAGGGGTTCGAGGACGCCAAGACGGTCGTCATCGAGACAATCGTCGAAGAACTGAAGCGAGCCCGGCCAAACTCGACCAAGGTCGCCGACGCGGCGAAGAAAGTGCTGAAGCGCGTCGACTGGCTTAAGGTCGCCCGCAAGGCGGGCGGCTTCGCATTCACCGCGACGACGGGCATCCCGACGCTGGACCAGGTCAAGGGGCTCTACGACATGGCCACCGCCTTCGTCGCTAAGCCCGAGGATCACGTGTCGAAGGAGGACGTGCTGGAGCTCGCTGGCAAGGCAGGCGACTTCCTGAAG
>Ga0194110_10010140_pt1 | contig 10519 bp, 27 predicted proteins | sample TA2Kig1200mmetaG_FD_146192 | JGI IMG/M metagenome (GOLD analysis project Ga0194110, IMG submission 146192) | Freshwater microbial communities from Lake Tanganyika, Tanzania - TA2015032 Kigoma Deep Cast 1200m | ecosystem: Environmental > Aquatic > Freshwater > Lake | place: Tanzania: Lake... | reverse complement strand
GCAGAGATTGATGTGGATACGATTTACTTTGACGAAGCACATAACTCTGTTCAACGACACTTTTTCCCTGCAACTGAGCACTTTGCTGCTACTGCAAGTCGTTGCTACTTCTTTACTGCAACTCCCAAACATTCTCTCACACCTTTCAAACCTGGGATGAACATGCCTCAGGTTTATGGTCAAGTCATCTGCAAAGTTCCCGCTCCTGAGTTAGTTGAGGGTGGGTTCATTGTGCCTCCTAAAGTTGTTGTCAAGCAACTGCCGATGGTGACTGGTAAGCAGACCAACTTTGACCGTGATGCTGAGAACCTGCTGGAAACGATTGATGAGCAGAATGTTGGCAAGATTTTGATTTGTGCTAAGGCAACCAAGCAAATTGTTGCTCTGGTATCGGAAACTGATTTCTGCTCTGAACTACAGCAACGAGGTTACTCTTGGATGTTCATTACCGCGAAGACGGGTGCTATCATTGATGGGCAGAAAGTCAATCGGGAAGTATTCTTTGATACTCTATCTACATGGGGTAAGGATAACTCCAAGAAGTTTGTTGTGATGCATCATAGCATCCTATCTGAGGGCATCAATGTGTCTGGATTGGAAGCGGTGTTGTTTATGCGGAACATGGACTACATTGGCATCTCTCAAACTATCGGACGTGTGATCCGTTTGCATCACGATGATGCCAAAGGTTTGCGTGATGGTGCTATTAAACCTGGCAATCTCAGTCAGTATGGCAAATCGTTCGGTCTTGTTTGTATTCCTGTCTACAGCAAGGTTGGTATCCAAACTGCCCGCGCAGTTCAAGAAGTTGTGAACACTACCTTTAACAAGGGAGAACCTGCTGTGTCGGTGGTTCGCAAATGAGACCCACTGAGAACCCTGTCCACCACTACACTGAAAACCTGATTTTTCTGCAATTCTACTGCGCGGGTGCCATTGGTCATCCACCTCAGGGAAATTGCCGATTTTTTTCAAATTATTAACAATGGGGGCCTTGAAAGTGTTCTAGTAATGTACAATCAACGGGCAATCGAGTCCGAGATTCTTATGAAACAGTTCTGGCAAGAAGTTCTTCAACTTCCATACAAGTCTAACAGTCAAGATAATCCGCTTCATGAACAACAAGTTCGTGAACTGCTTGATGAACATGGACTTGATTATGTTTGGCAACCTAATGGACCACAAAACTCTCCTGATTTCCGTGTTACACTTCCGAATGGAAAAGTTGTTGACATTGAATGTAAGTCCTCGAAGCAGACTTATCCTACCTACAATGGTGGATTGCCGAAGGAGGGAGTTATTTACATTTTCAGCAGTAAGAAGTATAATGAGACTACCATCTTCTTTGCCGATGATGTAGTTTCTCTCAAAAAGCGTCAGCAATTTGCTAAACTTGTGGAGGAACTCAATGCTGTTCTGAAACTTCATCAAATGAATGAAGAATGGCAGCAAGATGACAGAGGATTTGATTTCTATATTCGTAACATGTACGTTCAGAATGGTACTGGCAAAAAAGACTACTTCAAGCACTCTAATCGCAAACAATGTGAATCCAATGTTCTCAATCATAACTGGTGATTGTCAACAAGTTCTCTCCTCTTATGAGGAGAACTTTTTTCATTCCTGTATATCTGATCCTCCGTATGGCATGGGTATGGACCACTGGGATTATGCTGTGCCTGGTGTAGACATCTGGCGTGAAGTGTTTCGTACACTTCGCCCAGGTGCTTTTTGTTTGTCGTTCTGTTCTCCTGAATTGTATCATCGTCTCGCATGTAATATTGAGGATGCTGGATTCATCATTAAGGACCAGATTATGTGGATGACAACCACAAAGATGCCCAAATATAATAGACTCAAACCAGCACATGAACCGATTGTAGTAGCACAAAAACCATATGAAGGTTCTCTCCAAAGTAATTTTGAGAAGTGGGGATGTGGGTTGATTGATACAGAGAATACCCGTGTGCCATGGGAGAAAGAACCACCGAAAGGTTGGGTGAAAGGTGGTGCCAAGCGTCGTACATTTGGACGTGAGGGTAACACAACTGGTGGTGGTGCTGAGTATGGCACTGTGGATGCAAATCCTGCTGGTAGGTATCCATCAAACATTATTGGTGAAGTGTTATCTGAACATCAAAAGTATTTCTATGCTCCCCGTGCCACACGCAAAGAGAAAGGAACTGAAAATGACCATCCTACAGTCAAACCCATAGATTTGATGGCGTATCTTATCAAGATTTATTCTTCCGTTGATTCTATTATACTGGACCCATTTTGCGGTTCTGGTAGCACTGGTGTAGCAGCAATTCGAGAATCTAGACATTTTGTTGGCATAGATTTGTCCGAACATTATACTGAAATAGCAAGAAAACGATGTCAAGAAGTTGATGCTGCCTCTAATAACAATCCCATACTTTCTGCAATGATATAAACTTGGATCGTCTAAAGTGTATGAGAACCCTGTCCACTACTACACTGAAAACCTGATTTTTTTCAAATTATTAACAATGGGGGCCTTGAAAGTGTCCCTATAGTGTAAAGTTACTGCTATCCTTACGAGGAGATTTATGACTAAGACCGAACAGTTTATTGCAGCACTTCAACAAGTTCCGCAGGAAGTGTATTGTGATTTCATGAAAATTGCAAGAGTTGTTTCATTTCAGTACCCATATTCTTTTGGAATTGATTGTTTTGCTCGTGGTGAGGGGATTGAATATGGATTTGTATTCGATGAAATTGGAAAATACATTAACCTAAAACCAAACAAAAAAGGTCAGGCAACTGATCCAGATTATGTGTTTGATGATAGTATTTTTGCTGATGCAAAAACTCAATGTAGTGGTATGAAACCACAAAAAACGGGAAAGAAACTTTTTTACACCAAACAATGGGACATTCAGAAGAAAGCAAAAGGGACCAATTCTTTTCAATCAAAATCTGATTGTTATGTTTTGATTGATCCTCTCTATGGGCGTATTGCAGTTGTGGATAGTTCTGTCTTTTATCGTAAGAAAGTTCCACCTAATACTGCACGAATTAGTTTCTCTGTTGCACCTGAAGATGTGGTGATGATTTATGATGGTATTAGTCAAGTTTCTGACATTCAAGTGGAACACGATCCTAATGCAATCTATCGTATGATTTGGGAAGAAGCAAAAGCACTAGCAAATGTTCAATGAAGCAAACATGGGGGCCTTGAAAGTGTCCCTATAGTATGAGCACAACTACCATGCAAGCACAAGCACAACAAATCATCGCAGACAATGTGTATCAGCACACTCTCGCACTGATTGAAGCACTCAAAGACAACTATCGTCAATGTTCGATTCGTTCTCATCAACGTTCTGTTGAACGATTTGATGCAGTTCCTGGTTATCATCAACGCAAGATTGATGAACTCAAGTCTGGTAAGTGCGACATTGACTATACCATCGAGACTGGTAAAAAGTATCACAAAATCATCTTCGTTGATGGTGGTGGACAACGATCTGCTCATGCTTTCGTTGATAAAAAGACGGGTGAGGTGTATAAAACTGCATCCTGGAAGTCTCCTGCCAAAGGTGTTCGTTTCGACCTGCGATTGATCGTTGATCGTGAATACTTGCTGGAACATGCTGACTGGTCTGGTGGTTACCTTTACGCAAAATGATTATGTACTCTCCTAAACCCTCTTCTTCTGGTGATTATGTTGCTGCTTTCGATATTGCGGCAACTTTGATAATCAAATCCCTTATCAAAAAGGGAGTAAAGTTTATTCGTCTTCATGACGATTTGTATGACATTCTAGGTGCAGATTCTAAAGCAAAGCAAACAAGTGTTAGAATGGCAGTTCGTAAAGCAAAGGCATTTGGTCTTTTAGTAAAAACTGAAATTGACACAATTTACGCTGTAAAATGACTTACTCTAACCTCTCCAAGATTCGCCCGAAGTTGAGAACATCAGGCAACATCACAGGTAACTTTGGACGTGCCAAATCTAAGGCAGGTTCTTCACTCAATGACCTGGGTGGTGATGGTAACATAGGTGCCACACAGAATGAATACTTGAACCGTCTTTATTATGCTTTTGATCACACTACCGAACCTAAACTTCGTCAGTTTCTTTACCAAGAAATCAAAAAAATCCACATTCAACGTGGAACTTGGTAAATGAAACAATGGGGGCTCTGAAAGTGTCCCTATACTGTAAGCAATTCTACAAACTCACTCAAATGAAATACATCGTTGAACTCTATGTTGGTGGCAAAGTCTTCAAGGAAGAAGTACAAGCAACCAACCCACAAGATGCACGAGAAACTGCACTTGCTCGCAATCCTAAAGCTAAAGTTGTCGGCGTGAATGTAAGTTTCAAGTGATGACTGAAAAGCACTACAATCTGCTGGAAAGTATCAAGGACCAGATTGACAAAAGAGTAGAGTATCACCTAAAATCTGGTGATTATGATACTGCGGATGCAATCATGGATGAGTTTTATGAATGGTTCAGTGATGAACCTTGTGAAGTGATCGGCATCGCAGTTCCATGAGAATTGAGTTTCCTCACAAACCACCCAAAGATTATCATTATGGCACCGAAGATTACAAAAGCAATGTGGTTAGGATTGTCCTCCATTGTGATAGGAAGTTTGATTACAATTTGGGCAAACCAACCAAAACCGTCTGGGGATTTTTCAACACCAAGACAGGTAAGTTCTATCGTCCTATAAATTACAAACAGGTGGGTAAGGTAATCAAAGATGTGCAATCTACCACATCTCCCTATAGTGGAATGGAACCACCTAAAAAGACAATTTTAGAGGAATGTTTTGTATGAAATAATGGGGGCCTTGAAAGTGTCCCTATAGTATGAGCACTCAACCAAATCACAAAATTATGCTCTGGCAAGACAGAAACGGCACTTGGCACTCTACTCAATCTCCGATTGATGCTAAGATTGAACAGGCAATGATTGCTGCCAATGCTGATAAAGTGTGGACCGAACGTGAATTGTCTGGTGATGCACTATTTGACGAACTTTTTGGAGGTTGATGACAATGAAAACTATTACAATTCCTGTCACCACGATTGAAAGATTGCTTGATGAATTACTCTCTGCTCAGAAAGTTTGTCTGAGTGTAGATTATTCATCGGACGATCATGAGAAATCTGCACCCTATGCAGTTGGTTATAGTAGAGCAATGATTGGTTGTATGATTGATGACCTCCGTCGTTTGATTGATTAACAACAATGGGGGCCTTGAAAGTGTCCCTATAGTATGAACACCACTGAAACCATGATCGACTTCCCCACACTACAATCCAAGGACGGCACGATGCTGGTTGGTTTCTATCCTGTTCAGACTCCTTTCGGTGACATCTCTGAAGAATGGTGTCTGCAAATCTTGTCTTGGAAAGGTATCGATCAGATCAGCAAAAAGTATCTGAATCGTGTTGAAAAGTCTCTCGCAATTCGTGATCGTCTCGCACATGATTACATCCTGACTGGTGACAATCAAGACTTCCCCCAACTCGGTAACCCTTTCTACGGTGCAGTTTGATGTTATTCCAAATTACCTACATTGAGTTTGATTTTGATGATGAAGATGAGATGGATGGGTATGAAAAAGACACCATCACATCCGAGGTGATCGGTCAAGTATGGGAAGCGGTGGATGAAGATGATCTCGTCGAAGAGATCACATGTATGACTGGTTGGTGTATCAAATCCATTGATTATCGTCACATTCTTAACACTCATTAAAGCAAACTCATGACACTCAACGCCACACAGATTACTCAACTCAAAGAGATTTACGCCCAGGTCCTTGTTGATAACATGGACATGGACGATTTGGTGAACTTTGCTACCGAAAGTATTGTTCTCAGTCTACCTGAAGATGAGGACGCTTTGATTGAAGAAATCAAGACCTATTACGATGATGATGTATTGAATGAGATGCTGGAAAGTGTATCAAACTTGGAGAAGTAATTATTAACAATGGGGGCCTTTAAAGTGTCCCTATAGTATGACACACTACAATCCCTACGTTCAGAACCTCATTGAGATGGGTTATGATGAACAAGATTGCCGAATGGTTGCTGATACTGGAAAGCAGAATGTAACCTATCCTCGCAACATTCACGGTCGCATCTTTGAGACCGAAAATGATTACAAAGAAGCACTTGCTGATTTCATCAATGGACTGTGACAAGATGTTTATACTGAATGACACTGCGAAGAATGATCCTGCGGTGCAAATTGCGATGCAAAACTATCTCAAACAAATGCATGCCGAAGAGTTTTATCGGGATGCAGTTCGTCGTGGTTTGATACAACCAACTCGCACTGAAGTTTGGAACATCTCCGACCGAGATTGATGAGAAAAAAACCAATGAAAGTTCTCACACTAGTTTTCATTGTAGCACTGGTCTTTTCACCAGGAGTTCGTTCACTGACCGCTAACACTTTACACACTGTTGCTGACATTATTTCCCCAAATGATTGAGACTAATTACTTCATTCTTTCCCCTGAACAATTCCAAGAGTTTAACGCTGGTGCCAAAGAAATTGGCGTTTCTTTAGATTACTTTCTGTTGGAGTTCTGCGAAGTCACTGGTGACTATGTTGAATGTGATTAACAACAATGGGGGCCTTGAAAGTGTCCCTATAGTATGAGCACCACTCGGAACTTCTCTCTTAACATCGTTTCTAGGATTTAGTTCCTCCTTCCCTGTTAAGATTGCTTCTTCTGAGTTTCCAACATTTTTCTTCAACATCATGCGTAAAATCGAACAACAAATCATCACTGCCATTCAGAACAATCAAGATCTGAAAGTTGCGAACTCTCAAGTGGTTACTTACACCGACTGTTCTGATGTCTATCTGCACGGCAATCTGATTGCTCGGATTGGCGAAACCTGGATGGAATTGTTCGATGGTGGTTGGCAATCAAAGACCACAAAGTCTCGTCTCAATGCACTTCTCCAAGCGTTTGGTATGCCTGGCGAGTATGTTTTTCAGAAGAACTTTCAGTGGTTCGTTCAATACAATGGTTCTCCGATTCCCTTCTTCTCTGGTATGCGTCTTGCCTGATTTCACTCTTCTTTGTATCATTGTTTAACAAGGTAAATCCTCATGATTGAAACACTTTTAGCAGCAACAATCGTCGGGCAAGTCATCATTGGTCCGAATCTTTTACAGACTGAGTATCTTACTGAAAAAGACGAAATTATTACGATTGTAGAAACGATTGCAGAGGTTCCGTATTAACTAACGCAATTAAATTGAGTTATTTTTTCAATTAAAAAAATGTATTAAAAAATATAAATGAGCGATGTATCTTGTTTGTTAAATGTAGGTTAATGTGGTAGAATGTGTGTCTCTGAATGTGGTAGAATGTGTCTCTAAATGTATCTTAGAGTGTGTTTCTAAATGTCTCAGAGAGTGGTGATCTAAGCCCGCACGCTAACACGAACTCCCCCAAATGTCAACCCCCCTCTGAGACACTCCCAGCACCGCACAGAAGATATCGCAAACCCTTGACAAATACATCCACCCGATATATACTAAGAGGGCACTCAAAGGTTTAACAAATGGTCACTCAGAGCGTTACTGAAGAAGCACAGTTTCTCCTAGAAGAGGTATTTCAAGGTGACACAGTAGCAGAGTCAATCTGTCTGCGTGACCTGGTAGACTGGGCGGGGGAAGATTCGCAGTCTATTGATGCTGAAGACCTCGCACAGTTAGTCATTTATTCCGAGGACAAACTTCGGGAGTTATTTGACATCTACTGCGATGTTAATCAGTGATATCAAGGGTTTTGAGTTTTGTTAACATAACCCCCCCAAATATGCCTAGTTATGTTAACAAAACTATGAGACCTCTAAAGTATAGACATCTGGGTGAAATGAACATCCTCAGAGTACCTCATCGTACTGCCACTATTCTACCACAACTGCAAGACCTAATGCAACAATTAGAGGAGAACGGTAGGGATAGCTGTGAGGTGATATCTGAGGTCTTGGATAACATCGCCGACACTCTGAGGTAACTAAACATGGGGGCCTTGAAAGTGTTGTAGTAGTGTAAGGGTCACTCCCACACAGTTTCCAACACTTTATGCGTTACATTCCTTCGTCCCGTTATACTCTGGATGAGATCGCAGAGCAATGCCGTGCTGCTATCAATCGTCCTGCAGTGCGTCACAAACCAGTGGTGGCAGATGTTTATAGTGAGGTGCGAAAGTTCTATCGCTATAATGACACTGCAAAGTACTGGAGTTATGATACACCAGTCTTCAACATGAAAGACTACGGATCTCTGGTTCGCTGATAACATTGACCCTGGAGAGTAGGGGTCATTAAATATACCTCTCCGTCCACAACAGTTCCTAACACTTTTCTTCTTCACATGTCTAAGTCCGTGTATGTTTCCCTGCTGCGTCAAGGTAACACTGGCAACGAAATTCTGTCCATTCTGGATACACTTGTCGATGATAATCTTCATTTGGTTGATGGTCGTCACCGCACTGAAGCTTTGATCAATAGTATTCCCACTCTGGAGGAAGTATCGTTCTGATTGTTAACAACTGTGCTGCCCTTGGTGTATACTGAGGGCAGTTACTATGCGTTTTTTGAGTATCCGTGACGGCAGTGTTTTGGGGGCGTTTGGTTGCGCCGTCGGGGGGCGATGCGTTATATAATTTTTTGGGTCCCTCTAAGCTATAAAACTTTGAAAACCCGAACTCAATATCACTCTCTTTAAAAAAATTTTTCAGAAATAAAAATGTCAAAAACCCCCTACTGGAATTTTTGGAGAGTTATCTTAGCTGGTTGGATAATTCGACACCCCAGAAAGATTTTCAATATATTTCTATTAATTTCTGCGTTTATTCTTGTCAGGGTTATAAATTAATATATAAAGAAAAACCATAAATCATATGGATTACACAGCAGAATTTAGATACGACGAAGAGAAAGAAGAATACTACATTCACATTCCCGAAGAACTTCAAGAGATACTGGAATGGGAGGAAGGAGACACACTCGACTATTCTTTTGAGAATAACAAATTGATCATCGTAAACATTTCTCTGTAAAAAATTCCCCGGAGAAAAAATCATGCAAAAAGAAAAAGTATATCACGTTTATCAAAAAGATAATGTACTTGCACATAACTTAACGGTTGATGAATTATATGTTAAACTCTCAAGTGAAGAACTTGATTTGGAGGGTATTGAAATTATTCAATTAAAACCATCGCAATATACAGAGGCATCTTATTGACAACCTCTAAATATCACAGTAAAATGAACATGAAGCAATTTTTTACTTATGGCTAAAGGATTTACAGTTAAAGCAAAACCTCCTGTGGTTTCAACAGATTCTTTCGATCTAGAAACAGCAAAACAAATGATTCAAGGGAAGTCAGTTGTATTCTGTCTTCCAGGTCGAGGTTGTTCTTATATTTTTCTGAAGAACTTCGTACAACTCTGTTTTGATCTTGTTCAAGCAGGTGCAAGTATTCAGATCTCTCAAGACTATTCTTCAATGGTTAACTTTGCACGATGCAAGTGCCTTGGTGCAAATGTTCTTCGTGGACCAAAACAGGTTCCCTGGGATGGCAAATTGAATTATGATTACCAACTCTGGATTGACTCAGATATTGTCTTTGACACTGAAAAGTTTTATCGTCTTGTCTTTCATGACAAAGATATTATGTCTGGATGGTATTGCACAGAAGATGGTAATACCACATCTGTTGCTCACTGGTTGGAAGAGGATGACTTTAAAAAGAACGGTGGTGTCATGAATCATGAAACTCTTGAGAGTATTTCAAAAAGAAAGAAACCCTTTACGGTCGATTACACTGGATTTGGTTGGGTTCTGATTAAGAAGGGTGTCTTTGAATCTCTTGAGTATCCTTGGTTTGCTCCAAAGATGCAAACTTTTGACTCTGGTCAAGTTCAAGATATGTGCGGTGAGGATGTATCGTTCTGTCTTGATGCAAAGGATGCAGACTATGAAATTTGGTGTGACCCTCTGATTCGTGTGGGTCATGAAAAAACTCGTATTATTTGATAGAGAGGTAAAGTATGGCTAAAGGTGGAAGTAGTAAAGTAATTTTTGAGCCTGGTGCTCCAAAGAAAACTCGGCAAGGGTGTTCTGCTCGTACTCTTCTTTCGGCAACTTCTCGTAATGGGAAAAAGAAAAAATATAGAGGACAAGGTAAAGGATAATATTAAGAGTGCTTAAATAGACTTAGGCACTCTTTTTTTATGTTTTCAGAAAAAGAACTTTATATTTTAAATTGGATTCAAAAAGTTTCGAAAATTAGAACTGAATTAAAAGGTTTTGCAATTTGTCCTTTTGCAGCAAAGTCAAAATATCGCATTGTAGAGTGCTCTGCGAGTGCCATAGAGCCCATTCAAGACATGGATGTGGTAATCTACATCATAGAAGATGCATTTAATCTCAATGAGGTTCAGCAATGGGTTGGTGTTTGCAATTCAAAGTATGAAGGATGGAAGTTTTTTGAAG
>Ga0194110_10010098_pt1 | contig 10548 bp, 9 predicted proteins | sample TA2Kig1200mmetaG_FD_146192 | JGI IMG/M metagenome (GOLD analysis project Ga0194110, IMG submission 146192) | Freshwater microbial communities from Lake Tanganyika, Tanzania - TA2015032 Kigoma Deep Cast 1200m | ecosystem: Environmental > Aquatic > Freshwater > Lake | place: Tanzania: Lake... | reverse complement strand
TCCCCGGGTCCCACCTTTTGGGTGGTTCGAGGGCCTTTCCAGCATCCTGGATGCTTGTGACATGTTCACTGACGCGAAGGGCCACAGGGTCAGGGTTGCGATCATTTTTCTGATGGCGGCCCAGGGCAGTTGGAGCTGGAGAAGGGAAGAGCGAGCATGACGCTGGACATGGAAACAGTGATCTTGAAAGGAGCAGTTTGATGATTGAATGGGACTTTCCTAAACCGCCATTCGAGCGTGAGTTTTATGAGAACTTGCGCCGGGTCCGACCTAATTTCCGACGGGTGGAGGGATTCGTCATCTCTCTTGAGGAAAGAGGGAAGGGCTTTGTCGTTAAGAGGGGCCACACCGCACGTATTATCTGCATTGAAGGAGCCCAGATCGTCGATGTTTGCTTGTATAACGCAAACAACTACAAAGAGCGGTTCTGGGACGATCAGACCTTGAACCGGGAGGGTCCCTACGTGACTATCTTCAGCCGGCTTTGGAGCAATATGCCTAAGTTTCGGCCTATGATGACGATCATTGAGGACACGGTGGAGACCAAGCCTACCCATCCCCACTCGCGACACCACTATGTCTTCGGTGCCCATTGCAATCCCCACTATTGGTACTGGGCCCTCAAGGACAAGGCTCACCCTTACGTTACAACATACAATTGCTATTACAACTTGAGTCGCGCGGTAGCACCCTTCGGCTTGGGGCCAGAGGACTTGCACGACAACCTTAACCTGTTCCAGAAGTGCTATTTCGATTTGGAGACGGGCATGCACCATATGGAGGCCAGCGACGCCAAGAAGGGGGACTATGTAGAATTCTATGCGGAGATGGATGTTCTTATGGCATTGTCTATCTGCCCCAATGGATCTGGCAGTCTACACTGGTCTGAGCGTGAGCAGGATATCAAACCTATTGGGGTTGAGATTTACGAAACAGGCATTGAACCCCTTGAGTTTGAGGATGTGTTGGGACTCTAAATGACGGACTTGGTTTGACTCTGCAGAGGCAGAGCTCGTCATGGACAGACAGCAATGAGTGAAGCGGCAGAGTCACACAATGCTTTCTAGGCCGAGTTATCCCATTTACTCGGTTGTATGGGGGGGCTGTAGTGCCCCCCCGCTACGGTGAGCAAGCGTTGGGGGAACTGGCTTTTGCCATGGATCCGCTCGGATCCAAGGTCTCTCCTTCGACGCGGTCAATACTCGCTGTTTGTTATCCATAGCTTTTGCCCTCGAAGCAAGCCCTCTTTGAGAGGTTTGCTACTCAAGCATTTATAGACCACGGAGGCACCTCATGGGTATACGAATCCTGTTTATAAACCCGATGGGGACTGATATGTACGATGAACACATGGCCAGCATTCTTAGTCCTATAGCAAACTCGGACACCCAGCTTGTGGTACGCAGTTTGCAGGGGGTGCCAAAGACTCCCTTCCTGCCATCACCTGCCCTCTTCCACAACCAGCTTTTTCAGACAGTTATCGATGCTGAGAAAGAAGGATTTGACGGTATAGTGATTGCTTGCTGTGCTGATCCAGGACTAAAGGATGCTAAAAGGTTGGTAAACATCCCGGTCACAGCACCATTCGAGGCGGTAGCACACACAGCACCTGCTCTCGGGCGTTTGACTGTCATTGTGACCCTCCCGGTAAAGGAAGAGCATGACCTTGCTCATGAATATGGGATGAGACAGCACCTTGCTTCGGTGCGAGCAGTGCCTACCGACCACCTAAGCCCTGAAGTGTCCACACGTCTCTTCGATGAGGATCCGGATGCGTTGCGTCGTCTGGTTCTGCGCGAGATGGAGCGTGCCATCCATGAGAATGGGATAGAAGAGGCAAGGCGGGCAGTGCGCGAAGATAAGGCAACTGTGATATTTTTTGCCTGCACTTTGTGGGCTGGGATGCTCGGGCCAATCGCTAGTACAGTACCGGCCATCATTCTTGATCCGGTGATCACGCCGCTCAAGTACATCGAATTGTTAGCTGCCGCAAGAAAGTACTACAGTGATAGCAGGCAGGATCATGAGCGCAAATAGCCGTTTCATGTCTCAGTACCGCTTTAGGGGGACAAGTTGTCGGCAGCGTGAAATGCTCTCTTGTACAGAGGTAAATGATGGTTGAAGTGTGTTTTGATCCGTTTCAAGTTGAGCAAGGAACCAAGAGATTTGGGTACCTTAATGTTGTCCATTCGCTGGCCACTAAGGTTGACGTGCCAGTCGGTGTTATCAACGGGTCTTCGAGCGGGCCTACAATTACGGTTACCGCAGGATTATTTGCGCACGAGTACTGTGGTATTGAAGCCGCTTCCCGACTATATCAGCAAATACACCCAAAGGATCTCTCTGGAAGATTGGTTATAGTCCCCGTGGTAAACATGCCTTGTCTACAATTCCGTACACCGTGGTTCAATCTAGCTCGATCCATAAGTCCTATAGACGGTATGAACATAAACACCCTGTTTCCAGGAGATTCAGGTGAGCCAGAGGCAAAAGCGGTGGCGTATAGACAGAGTTCCACAGCCCCAGGAGATCCAAGCGGATCGGTGACAAAAGTTATAGCGTATAGACTCTTCCATGACATTATATTGAAATCCGACTACCATGTGGATCTTCGAGGAGGTGATCTGGACGAGTCCCATATGGCTCACACTATTTTCCTTAGGATAGGAAAAGAAATCGATGAGAAAAGCGAGGAGATGGCCAAGGTATTCGGCTTAGAATACGTTTTGCCCGGGACACCTCAAATAGGGCATACTAGTAGGGGTACGCTGATATACGAGGCTATGACCCGAGGCATTCCCTCGATCATAAGTGAAAGTGGCCTGGGTTATAGGACCCAACCGTTGGAAAAGCACGTAATGTTACATGTTATGGGGGTTGGTAATCTCTTGAAACATCTGCGCATGATTGCAGGGGACCCTGTAAAGCCAAAAGAGCAAAAGTTTCTTGACACGACTTGGCATTGGATTCCGGCTCCGGTTGCAGGCTTTTTTCATGCAATCGCCGATCAAGGAGATGTGGTTAAGTGCGGAGAACTTATCGGAAGAATCTCCGATATCGATGGATCCGAGTTGTGTCAGATTCATTCGCCTATAGATGGCATTGTTCACTGCATGTTTCCGAGACGTTTCGTCTCTGCCGGAGACGATGTCTATACCCTGCTAAAAATAGCTGGACCAACTGGATGGTGATGGCGAGGATCTTGATTGAGAAGCCCGAAGGCTAGTCCAAGTCCAGAGGCAGCCCACGGCTATATGAGTCGAGAAATGACTGTCGAGGAGATTGGAAATACCAAGCGAATGAAGCGCATAATACGATACGTTCGGCGGATGTACCGGTAAGAGGATCGGTGGAGAAAACTTCTGCCGTATAATCGAACTTTAAGGAGGATCTTCATGAAAGGCACATTGACCATCGCTCAGCCAACGCGAAGTGAGAGCCAGCTAGGGTGCTTCAAACTTGTGGACCCTCATGATTGGACGGATGTTAAGGAAATAATCAGCATTAATGAAGCCATATTCGATGCCCTAGTCACTCGTGGGCCTGATCTAAACATAATGCCGGGGCTGGCGCGGCGGTGGGAAGTGAGCCCTGATGGGCAGTCCTGGACCTTTTTCTTGCATGAGGGGATTGCATTTCACAATGGTGAGCGAGTCGACAGTCATGCAGTAAAGTTCTCACTAGAGCGTATGGCAAAGCCTCCCACGGAAGCCGCATTTGCTGAGGCGACAGTCTTTACTCAGTATCTGCAAGATGTCCAGATTGAAGCACTGGATGATTACACGATTCGGTTGACAACTGAATCGCCTAACGCTGATCTATTGGACATCCTGGTTGATGGATATATGGTACCACCGAAGGCAATACAGAACATGGGCGAGGACTTTAAGTTTAACCCCATCGGCACAGGAGCTTTCAAGTTTGTGGAGTGGGTGCCCGGGGAGAGAGTCGTTGCGGAGGCGAACGACTTATATTTCAGGGGGGCGCCGGAAGTTCGGCGAGTCGTCTGGCAGCTCATCCCCGAGTCCGCTGAAAGACTAAGAGCACTCAAATGTGGCGAGGCCGATATCATTCTTGGTGTTGAGCCAAAAGACGTGGATGAGATTGGCACGAAGCAAGGTATCCACGTGGTGAAAATGCGAGATACCTGTAGCTATGTGTACTTCTTCAATTGTTTTAAGGAGTCTTCTTTCAGGCATTTTAAGGTTAGACAGGCGGTTAATTTCGCTGTTGACAAGACCGCAGTTATCAACTCTGTACTTCAAGGTGCTGGCTATGTGTTGAGCGGTTTTGTGGGCCCTTTACATTTCGGATTCGATCCAGGGGTTGAACCATATCCTTATGATCCACCCAAGGCCTCAAAGCTTCTAGCTGAGGCAGGGTATGCCGATGGCCTCACCATTACCATAGATACCCCAACCTCTCTGCCAGCGGAGGCAGAGCAGCTTTCAAAGGTAATTGCTGAGCAGTTAGAAAAGGTGGGAATTCATGCGAACCTTAATGTTACTAAGGACCGATTGCTGTACGCCAATAGAGTGCGGCGTAAGGAAATTGGCGACATGTGCTGCTTTGACTCCACTCCACTGAGCACATACCGGGTTTTGCGGGAGAAGATCGGTTCGAGATTCAAGGGGACGTGGTGGCAAGGGTATGAGAACAAAGAAGTAGATGAGTTAATTGACGCGGGCAACCAGATGTTCGATGACGTAAAAAGAGAGGATCTATATCGCCGTTGCTTCAGGCTGATTCATGACGATCCGCCTTGGTTGTTTCTTTACAATGTTCAGAACATCTTCGGGGTGGCAGATGAGCTGGGAGATTGGCGCCCCAGACTAGATGGCTGTGTTATCCCACAGTGGGTTTCAACGGCGTAAGAAGGGACAGCAGACGGACCATCTCATGAGACTGCTCATCGGATTGTAGACTCCAGGGAAAGGGCGGCAGCCTAGCCCGTGCTGGCTAGTCAACCCTAGCGCGATACTAAGTGATAGTTCATGATTGACGAAGTCAAAACCAAAATCCGTCATACGATCGAGAAGCAGGACTGCGACGCAGTTATCTCTACTGGTGTTGACAACGTCACCTATCTGAGCGGATGTGTCCTTCCTTTTGCGGATAACTACCCTGACCGAAAGGCTGTGCTCGTACTGACGAAAGAGGGCAAGGCTTTGGTGATCTGTCCTTTCGATTGGGCGCAGGCGATCCGTGACCAGGGATGGGAAGAAAACATCGAGATTTATGACGAAAACGCCGGTATGCCTCCCCAAGCGATCGTCAAATCTCTCGCCGCTGTGCTATCTAGCCTGGGTGTTGCCAGGGGCAAAGTCGGCCTGGATACTTCATGGGCCTCGAAACTTTTGATGGACAGATTGGCCGTCAGCCTGCCCGGCGTCGAGTGGGTGTCCTGCGATCAGATGCTCAGAGATATGCGGATCGTAAAGACTAGAGCGGAAGTCGAGCTGCTCGAGGCAGCAGCGAAACAGTCTGACAAAGGCATTATTGGTGCCCTCAACCACTTGGAAGGGACGGTCGAGATACCGGGTTACACCATCGCCGAGTTCTCCGAACGCGTCAGGGTCCACATCGTTGAGTTTGGCGGTTCAGGTATCGGCCACCTGGCAACCTTGCAAGGCCTCGACACAAGACAATATTATGTGCCTCAACGTGGAACTTTCCGTCAAGGCAATCTGGTCCGCATTGACGTGACCAATCACAACCTGGGATACTGGTCGAACGCCGGTCGCATGGCGGTCATAGGCCAGCCTACTGTTAGACAGGCCAAAGCATACAAGGATAATCTAGTACTGAAAGCTGCGGCGCAAAAGGTTCTTAAGCCAGGGTTGCATTGTGACCAAGTCTTCCACAAAGTGGAGAAAACAGCGGAAGAAACCGGAATCCGATTCTGGCACGAGGTCGGGATTGGCCATGGCGTTGGTGTTAGCCACCAAGAGGCTCCATATCTTCACCGTTGGGACACGACGTTGCTCGAACCCGGGATGGTGCTGGTGCTGGATATTTGCACATACGGTCCGCTTGGAGAACTGATCCACTCGAAGGATACCTACGAGATTGTCGAAGGCGGTTCCAAGCTCATCAGTTGGTATAAGAAATGGGATCGGCTCTATGCGGTGACAGGTTTTAGGGCCGCGCACTGATAGGAGATGCTGAGATGAAGGAGCTTGGTGTCATCGAGAAAGTCCAAAGGGCTATTGAGAGCTCCGTGTACGATGGTGTGATCGTTGTCGGTCCTGATAACGTTCAATATGTGGCTAGTGCAACACTGCCTTTCCTGTATAGCAATCCTGACCAGTACCTGGTGGTTTTCTGGCCAAAGGGCCGCCAACCGGTATGCATCTGCCCGGTCAAATGGGAAACTACAGTCCGCAGCCTGAGTTGGATCAGGAAAGTCCAATCCTATAGCGAAGCGATGCCTCCCATGAAGGCGGCTGTTGATATGGTAGCTCACCACGTGCGTAACACTCTTGAAACAAGCGCACAGATCGGCATGGATATGAACCGTGTCTCCTACGATTTCTTCAAGGAACTACGGGGCTGTCTCGCCAACATGCAGTTTATGGAATGTGACGATTGGCTTAACGAACTGAGGATGATAAAGACACCCCAAGAGAGGGAGTTGCTAACAGAGGTCGCCTTCCGCACTGACCATGGGATACTGGGGGCAGTTCACCACCTGTCTGTAAGAAATACCCAATCGGAGAAGCGCTTGGCAGAGGAAATCAGGGTACACTGCCTAGAAAGACTCCTTGACACCGTGGGCCATCACGCTGTTTCGCTGGTAGCTTCTGGCGCACACGCGCAAGAGTTCTGGCCCCTGGCTCCCAAATTCGGAATCGGATGGGACAAGATGCCGCAGAGTGGGGAACTGGTCCGTGTGGAGATGCGGGCGTCGCTGAATGGGTACTGGAGCGATGCGGCCAGGATGCTGGCCATGGGCGAGCCCAGCCTGGAACAACGGCAAGCATATGAAGCACTGATGAGCTTAAGAGAGACGGCTATCCGACACCTAAGGCCTGGTGTCAAATGCAGCGAGGTTTTTGCAGCAGTGAAACAAGAGGCTGAGCGGCAGGGCATCGTGCTCATTGGCGACCTGGGTGTGGGCCATGGGGTTGGGGTGACTACCTACGAGCGACCCTATTTGAATGAGAGCGATGACACGGAATTGACAGCGGGCATGGTTTTGGTATTGGATCCGATCATCTACGGACCCGACAGAGAAATCATCAGATCGAAAGACACGGTGCTTATAACCGAGACGGGATGTGAAATATTGGGTTGGTACAAGGATTGGCGAGAGCCCTACATTACCGCGTATACTTTCTAACTGGACTCTGGCGAAAATGGATAACTTGAGCACGGGACACCTCCTGAGTAGAATAGGCGAAAAGCCATTCTACCGGTTCCAACAGGAGGTCATCCCATGCTCACCCGTATTTTACACCCTTCTGAAAAACTATGCACATTTCTCGATCAGTTAAAGGTCGAACTCAGTCAACCTCAACGCCGCCATATCCTGAATATGGCCGATGCGCTGTTGGTCTGCGAAGACAAGAAGACCTTGGCTGCCTTACAGCGGCAGTTTGTCGAAGCCCCCGATCCTTCCAACATGGCGGATTTCCTGCGCATCAGCCCTTGGCAAGCCAAGGAGGTGCGAGCAGCCCTACGCGCTCATCAAGTGGACTGGCTCATTGCCGAGGCGGAACGCATCGGTGCGCCCAAAGTCATCTACATCAACATCGACGATTCCCTCGGCGAGAAAGACAAGGACACCTGCCATCTGGAACCGGTCGATTGGTTCTTCGATCACAGCGAAAGCACCAAAACCAAACCTCGCTACAAGAACGGCTTCTGCTATGTCGTCTGTACGATGCGGGTCGGACCAAACGTGGCGACCGTCGACCTGCAGCTCTATCTGCGGGAAAAGACAGTGCGTCGGCTCAATCGCCAGCGGCCCAAAGAACAGCGCCTTCCCTTTCGCAGCAAGTATCGCATCGCCCGCCAAATCCTGGTCGAATTGACCCCTCTACTGCCCCAGGGGTGGAAGGTATATGTCCAGTTCGACTCTTGGTACGCTTCCCGCCGCTTAATCAAGTTTGTCCGCCGCCACAGGTGGCATGCCACCTGTGGGCTCAAGAGCAATCGCAAACTCGACGGCAAGCGCCTCGACAGACACGCCCAGGCGCTCAGGCACCGGTGGTACACGCAGGTCAGCGTGACCACTGCGGACGGGGACGAACAAACCTACTATGTGCGACGGCTGGATGGCCGTTTAGCCCAAGTCTCCTACGATGTCCGCGTTTACTTCTCGAAGAGGCACCCCAGGGAGAAATCCCCGGCGTACATTGGATGTACGGATCTCGCTTGCTCGGCCAAGCAGGCCTTGCAAGGGTACGCCTGGCGTTGGTCGTGCGAAACCGTCAACTTCTACCTGAAAACCTAGGCGGGGCTGGAAGACTTCCGCGTCCAGTTCTACGAGGCGGTGGACAAATACATGGTCGTCGTCCATTTGGCCTGGGCCTATGTGGAACAACGATTCGCTCAGGAACGTTCCCCCCAAATCAGGACGTACGGCGACATCATCCGGCAGCATCGGGGCGAGCACGCCATCAATTGGCTCCAGGGAGCCATCGAGATGGCCATCGAAACTGGCGACCACCAATTGGTTCTGCGACGTTTCTTACGTCTGGAAGCATAGCCAGCTTAGTCCCCGATGATTTGCCAGCCTGTGCATCGCCGGGGTTCAAACCGATTCCGAGCCCTGGTCGTTTTCGCACGCCTTCAGCCGATCAGCAAACGACCAGTTTTTGTGTTGTTAAGGCGATTTTCGCCAATGTCCAGTTTCTAAGACGCGGCATCTGAGCATCTGTTGCTTCTCAAATATCTCCACACACGTGAGGTTGCCTTGAGGTAAATCGATGAGGAGTTTATTTACGTAGCTTCTAGCAAGCTACAGGACTGTAGCCGAGAAAGCGGAGAAACACCGTGTCACGAACTGTGAAGTTCCTCTATCTGACCCAGGAAGAAGTCATCGAGTGTGGCGGCCTAGACATGGTTCAGACCATTGAGTACGTTGAACGGGTCTTTCAGTTGCTGGATGAAGGCAAGTGCATTGAACCCCATGGGCCAATCATCCGCTGGAAGGACGGCGGTGGCAGGTGGATAAGCGCGCATCCGGCCTACATAGGCGCCGATATACAGGTGGCTGGTATCAAGTGGATAACCAGCAATGCGGAGAACCGGATTAGAAGGAAAATGCCTAGTGCCATTGCGCTGATCACCATCAATGATTTCGAGACTGGCGTCCCCCTGGCGGTCATGGATGGTACAGTAATCAGTGCCATGCGCACCGGCTCTGTCGTAGGCGTTGGGGCTAAATACCTGGCCCGGCCAGATGCCGAGGTTGTGGGCCTCATCGGCGCTGGTGTCATTGGCCGGACCCAGTTGATGGCGTTGCATGCCATCCTGAAGCATATCCGGCTAGCCAGACTGTTTAGTCGCACAACTGAGAAGGCACATGCTTTTGCCAAAGAGATGAGCGAGCGTCTGAATCTTGATATCCAGGTAGTGGATAGTGCTAGGGCTGCCGTAGAAGGTGCCGATATCGTCTCTCCAGCTACGAATGTAAGTCAGAAGGGCCGATATATACACCCTGAATGGATCAAAGCGGGAGCCTATCTGGTAAACCTGTCTGGTAACGATTACAGCTTTGATGCGATTTTGGCCTGCGATAGAATCGTCGTGGACAATAAGAAACAGCTTCAAGTGCCTGACCTCACCCTCACCGACATGGTGGAGGAAGGGTTTGTGAACCCCGATGACCTCGTCGAGTTGGGCGCTATCATCAACGGTAAACAAGAGGGCCGAAGACGTGACGACGAGCGCATCTTCTTCAGTCCCTTTGGAATGGGAATCGAAGATCTCATCAATGCCTATCGCGTGTATCAGGAGGCCTGTCGCCAGGGCGTGGGGCAAGAACTGAGACTGTGGGACGAGCCCCTCTGGATGTAGGAGCTCTCAAATCGTTAGTACCCTATCAATAAAATCCTTGCACAAAAAGCAAGGATTTTGAGTTGAACAGCAACCGCTTCTCAAAAGTTCGGCGAGGTCTCCTGATCGCGGCCGGTGGGTCTTTGGGCAAAGAACCTGTTGTGGCCAAATAGTTGCATGCTCAGTATGCTGTGTGCGAGGTGCACTTTGATTACGCCCCTTGTCATTCCCTGTCGAGCAGGCAAGGATCGAAGCGGCTGACCTTGGCGTGACAACAACCAAGATGATACCGTGCGAAAACACTGCCCGCCTTCTGGAACTCCAAAGAACCTCCTGTTACTGAATCAGCAGACGAATGAGGCCGGCTTTAGCATCGAACAGGATTAGGAGAACTATCGCATGAAAGCCTTACTCTCAGGTAACGAAGCCATTGCTCGTGGAGCCTACGAGTATGGAGTGAAGGTGGCCACGGGCTATCCGGGAACGCCCAGTTCGGAGATCCTGGAGAACGTGGCCAAGTACAGGGAGATCTACTCCGAGTGG
>Ga0194110_10010071_pt1 | contig 10566 bp, 9 predicted proteins | sample TA2Kig1200mmetaG_FD_146192 | JGI IMG/M metagenome (GOLD analysis project Ga0194110, IMG submission 146192) | Freshwater microbial communities from Lake Tanganyika, Tanzania - TA2015032 Kigoma Deep Cast 1200m | ecosystem: Environmental > Aquatic > Freshwater > Lake | place: Tanzania: Lake... | reverse complement strand
AGTTCCGTTGCAAGGATTAAGACCTCCTCTTTCAAATTGTGCAGAATAATTGCCTTCTGTGACTCCTCGGATAATTGAACCGGCTTGATGGAAAACAGACATCGATCCGCATAAACGGGTCCATTCATAAAAAGAAAAACAAAGATGAGACTGAAAACGAGAAATATGTTTTTTACCATGATTGGCTCCTTCTATTCACTGAACGATCGTCTCAAGTCAATTGGGAACCTTCCTTCTCTTCGCTCGTATGCCTTAAATTTACTATTTTCCAACCGATATCTCCTTAATACCCTCTGGGTAGGACAACAGGAGGGATCGCTCTCTCGGTGAACAACCATATCCAAAACAATTCCCTGTGATTCTATGTTAAAGGAATGGATCATTACTCTGTCCCTTAATAAAATCGATTCTGCCTGGGAAAAGGAATTGCCTTGGCTAATCATCGCCGTCAATTCATAAAAGGTCCCACTCCCTCCGCCTGAGATTGTAAGAATCACTCCTGCGTCCTTCAAACCGTCCCCATTGAGATCGCCAAGAGCTACCTTGATGAGTCTCACATCGAGATAATCTTCAGGGGAACTACCGGATTTAAATTGACCCTCTTGAAGCTTAACGACTCCGTCACCAAGAAGGATACGATATTCGGTATTTTTTAAAAACTTTTTGGTAAGCGGATGCCGATTTTCTGTCTTTCCATTTGCTGGGGATAGGAGGCAAAAAATGACTAAGGAGGTTATAAATAACAGAACTCTCTTTTTTCCAATTCTCGTCATTCACCTTCCCTCATCTGTTTTTTTACCTCTTGGCTCCTGTTATTTTATGGAACAATGCTCTGGCCTTCTCTTTCTCTTTTGAATCCTGAGCCAGTTCAAGATATTTCGACAGGTTTGATACGGCAAGATCATTCATTCCGTAACAGTCCTGCAGCTTTTCAAGGCTTCCATTGTTTTCTTAAGCTGCTCACCAAGGGCATCGACAGCCTTTAACTGATTATCTGCTAAATTATAATGCTGAATGATCCTGGCGCGGCTCTGCAACCACTCTGTTGCATGGTACCCATAATCGAACAAGAACTCCCCGGTGTTGATCAGGTAAGGTTTTTTGGGGAAAAGCTTCCTTGTTTTAAGCTTATTGACGAGAGGCATCAGTCCCTCTTTCTCAAGAATTGAAAACAATATGGGGTCTTCATCGAACGAATTCAGTATTTGTCCGATTGCAGACATTTCTTCATCTGCCGTCTTTGTATTCGATGTGAAATAATGCCATGCAATCTCAACCTTCTCTTTTTTATCCTTTATTGACTTTGCGGACTGGGCGGCAAGCTCAAGTGTCAGTTTCCGTTTGCCAAGATCTTCAAGCTTTTTATATTGGAAAGGGTCAATTTCTCTGCCCTGCTGCCTGAGTTGTTTTTCATACTTTGCTATTGCCCCTTTCAGGCCGTTGATAACTGCATCTGATTCCATAGCAAAGGCAAGGGTTCCGTCAATTAAAAAACTAAATGCCCTCATCAGTGCATTCCGCTGAGCCTCATCATTTCTTTCAGTCCACTTTCTTAATTCCTCCTGCCCCATTTCAATGGTTTTCTGATACCTCCGAACAGCCTCCTTATCTCGTTCGAGCTGCTCCCCTATCTGCTTGCACTTGTTTCTTGCCTGCTGATCTAATTCAACGGCAAGCCTTTCCGCTTCTTCAATCGAGACTGTTGCATTCCTCCAGGTTACCTCAACCTGGCAACTTTTTAACTCTCCCCTTAAAACCCGTTCCCTGCAACGCGAAGCAGCCCTTTTAAGCCTTCCTGACTTATCTTTCAGGTCCTTTGCCTGCTCCAGTAACTGGGTAGCCGTTGTGAACGAGAAAGATTTTTCAACCTGTGCCGGCAAAATAAAGAGAAATACCAATAGGATTATCAACCATTTCATAGGATCTACCCCCTTTGGGAAAATATTAAATAAAGACCTGAAGAGATCTTCTTCGGCCTGCCCTCATCGAAACCTTCTTCAAGCTTTCTCTTTCCCTGTCTTCCCCTTCCCTGGATCGGGGGTTTTGTCAGGAACGGTCTGGTTTACATGGGGGCTGTTCAAATGCGTGTTCGAATGGGGCGGTGTGCTATCAAAATGACCAACTTGGGAAGGGACATTGACATGCCTTCCCCCAGAGTTGTTATGCGCGTTTGTATGGCTAACATTCGTATGTCCTGCCAGCATATGTCTGTACCGGTCACTCGATTGAATAAAATCAGGGTTTTTCGAAAAGCCGTTCTTATCCATCCATTCCTGTAATTTCTCCGCCCTTGCGGCTTTGGAAAAGAGCAAAACGGAGAAAACCGCCAAAAGGTTGCTCATGAGACACGAAAAAAACTGTCTCCTTGAAGAACCATCGGATTCTTTTAGCGTTGCGGAATAATGTGGCAAATCCTGCGTCAGTCTTCGGTGCCGGATTTGCCTGATGTTTTCCCTTACACTCATGAAATAATTTTTCAATCGTCCTGTCATTGTCCTTTCCTCCTTTTTAAGATTTTAGATGTGAATGGATCTTATCGCGTCATCAACATCCATATATTGCTTGTAATATCCCGCGAGATTAGCCATGCCTGGATTATCCCACAACCGCCACATGAGTTCTTCAAACACTTTTTGAAAAAAATAACACATGGGATCTTCACGATCCGTTTCGTTAAAGAAGGCGGAGGACTTGTTAAGACACCCTGAGCCGTGAAACCTCCTCCAGGTACAGGTTGAGCATTTCTTTATATTTTCTACTTTCCTGTTGTTCATCAGGGTTGTCTTAATCTGAGAGTTTTCCAGCAACTCTTTCAAGGGTGTCGAATCATGGATTGAACCGACACGAAACCGTTCATCACCCACCAGTTCGTCGCAGAGATAAATCTGACCATCATAGCCGAATCCTAAAATAGAATTCCCGATTCCGCATGGAGATCGGTAACACATGTGCGGCCGAGCTTTAGCCAGGAGATGAAAGACAAAGAGATTAATGTCATCGATGTTCAACCAAATTCCCGTTTCTTCCTGATAGGCGATGGCATAATCCACCATCTTGAGCCATCCCTCTGCAAGGGGACCTCCCCTCCCTACCTCAAAATCCAGCGTCTCCTTTGCCCTTCCCTCAAAACAGGTAAAATTAATCCGGACCGAACACGCCCCCCTGTCTCTCACTAAATAATCCAGTACCTCCACGTAATGCACGGGGTCATGCACCACTGCGAGATAACCTGTCCGAAGGCCAACATGGTTGGCCGCATCAAGACCATGGCTTACGTTTTGATAGGAACCACGACCTGAGTGGTCAATTCGCTGTCGGTCATGAATATGTTCCGGGCCATCCAGACTCACCCCTATCTCGATGCCCAAATGCTTCAACGTTTCGACCGTTTCAGGTGACAACAAGGTTCCATTGGTTTGGAGAGAAAGGCGAACTGTCTTTCCGAGGCGGGGGGCCACTTCTTTAGCTTCCAGGGCCGCAGCTGTGATGGCCTGCATGTTCAGCAGTGGCTCGCCTCCGTGGAATCCGACGATAATATTCTGAGAAGGTATCTCCTCAAGGAGGCGCCTGACTATCTTCCGGCATGTATCCGGCGCCATCATTGGATATTCTTGTTTTGAATGGACACGGCAGTATTTGCAGGCAAGATTACATGCTTCAGTCATATGCAGGTTATAGTAATGAGGATATGTCTGCACGGCCCAGAGGGAATGAGGCTGGTAATAACAGATTCCATTAATGGAAATAATGTTTCGTCTATAGAGAAGATACATCAACCGATAAAATTCTGAAGCAGTGATCAGGTCCTTAAAATGAATTTCTTTAACGCTTTTCCCACCCTGAAATTTGTAAAAGGTATTATTCATTCCATTAACAGCCGGCATTGCTAACCTGCAAAAAATAGTCCATTCAGGCTCATTGAGTACGCACCAGGAAGCTGTTTCGGGTTCAACAATGAGTACCCTGGAACCTCGCCTTGAAAAATAGAGGTCCGGGGATACAACAATGAGGCCCTTTTCACAAAATAATTTCTCCATTGGCAAATCTTCATGCGCCATCATTCATGATTCCTTTCAAACCGGACGAATTGATGACGGAATAAGGCATAGATGAGATCCAGTGCTTCCTGGCCAAAATGCTTCTTGAAGGATTTCAGTTGGTGATTCCCATCTATTGTCGTCACGATTCTGGCACCCCTTTTGGAAACCGACACAAAATCGTATCCCCTTACGAGTATTGCCCCGGAAGGTTCTATCCTTAGCCAGAATAAGGGCATAGGGTAAAGAGAGGAGTCTAATGCTGTCGGATATGGATCGGGATGGGATCTTTCTTTCGTTGAAATTGATTTAGATTTGTCCTCATTACATGACAGTCCCTTTCTGGAATCAGGATTGGACCATAGATGTTCTATCCCACTCTCCAGCAGGTTTCCCAGTATCATATTGGATTGGTGACAAGCCTTTAAATTCCCCCACGGATCAACAAAGCAGGATACAAAGGCTCCCCGGCAACTGGGATTCAAACCACAACTAATCCCGGTGGGGGGACAATCCTCAAGCATTACGGGATACCCTTCTCTGTATAATTCTTGAAGGTCCAGATATCCTGAACATAAGGTTTCCCGATCGATGTATTCCGTATCAGCGCAACGTCTAAAAGACATCCCTCTTGCGCCCAATTGTTTTGCGTGAGAAACGATCTCTTTCAGTCTTGTAATAGTGCTGGGTATGAAATAGGTCACGGTCGATACATTGATCCCGGAATGAACAGCCATTCTTAAATGCTCCTTAGTGGGGCTGGACTGATTTTGTTCACAATAGGAATCAAACACTATACGCAAGGTGCTAAGATACTTTAGCTGCCTTAATCTGCGAATGATAATACCTGGATTTTCCCATAGGGCATCGGTTTGCAAATGATACAAAACCTTATGTCCATCAAGAAACTCCAGTACGGGGAAGATCTCCGGCCTGACCGTTAACTTACTCCCCTCTATAAAGATTTGATAACTGTAAGGGATAATCCTGGAGAAGATTTCCATCACCCGATCTGCATTAAAAACATGACCTTGGTTAGAAATGTTAACGGTATACATGAAGGGTGTAGAGATATTACCATACTTCTTCCACTGGCAACCATTAGGAACCAGGTTCTTGAGGATGTTTGTTAAAAGTTTCATTTTTTAATGATCAAGTATTATATCTGAACAATCTTTCCATCAGATATCTGATGGAATCCTATTTCCTTTGACAAACACGACTTAGCCACTCTTTTGATAGGCTTATTGGTTCCATCCCACCGCGGGGTTACTTCATGATTGCAATGTTCTCATTCACAATAAATCTATTGGAGATGCTGAAAGACTGATGAGGACCGATCCCAATCGCCTGAAGGGTGTAGGTCAGTCCTATCTTTCGGGGCATGGCTTTGCAGTCATCCCTCCGTATACGAATAACGGTCAACACATTGTCTTTATAGTGAATCTTAAAATCCCCTTTCGTCGTGCATCCTGAGCTCGACACCTCAATGGTTAACTCCTTCTTGTCAAAGTCTGTTGAAAATCCAAGAAGCGCTTCAGGTCCTTCGGCTAATGTCTGGCTAATTCCCCCAATGGTGAATAGCGAAACCATGAGACAGATAGCAATAACGTTCATTCGATTTTCCTCCCACTCAATTTATTCTTCTACCACAGAAACCAGTGGATATATCTGCATTCGGAACAGAAACAGGGATAGGGAGATATCATCATTCGCAAGAAACGTTCGCGATGAGAGTTTGCTGAATTTCCCTGATCCGCGCAACGATCTTTTCCATCCGGTCGGTTGCAGCCGTTACTGCCGCTCGGGTCGATGCATCCTGTGCCTGCATGCGCTTGATCGCCTGCCAGGAGTAATACTCGGCCGCAAGGTCGTATGCTGATTTCACCAACACATCGCTGACATTGAGCAGCCTCTTCAATTCTTCATTGAGCGGGCTGACGCTGGCTACAATCAACGCCCCCTGGGCAAACCAGGAGAGATCTCGGGTCGGAGCGTCACTCCATTCGCGCAGCTCTTTCGTGGCGAGCGCTTCGGAAAGGCGTTGAAGATCTTCCTCCTTCTTCATCAGCCGGGCAGTCTCGTCGCGGCTCACCCCGATCTTGAGTGCGTTTCGGATATAGCGGTTATAGTGGTAGATTCCTTCGTTCACAATAAGATTTCCTAAATTCGACCAGGCGCTTTCATAAGCTCTCTCCAGCTCTCTCTGCCACTGCCCGTACATCTCAAGGTTCGAGGCAAGTCCCTGGGAGTAGCGGCGATGGTTTTCGGTGATGCGGCGCAGTTCGGCCCGAAGTGAACAGAGTTCTCGCGCCAATTCTTCTTTCGTCGGTGTCGGTCTTTCTGCGTTATTAATCGGGATTCTACTGCGGGCCGAGATCGGCTCGCCGCCTTGAGCAGGATATGAAATAAGCCTTGGCGACGCTGAAAGGCTTCGGATCTCGACAATCGTTTCGGGAGCCGGTTTTGCTGCGGCTCGATACGCAGCAAGGTATTTTCGAAGTTGAATCATCTTCTGCCCGACACGGTCTTCGACCGCGTTCGCAGCGTCGAGCGCCGCCTGATAACGTGCAGGCGCGGTGGTTCGGAACGGCTCGGCCTGGCGAAGTGCGGCCTCGGCCGCCTCGCTCATTTGCCTGTATTCATCGATCACGGCAAGCGCCGTTTGCGTCACCGCCGCCTTTTCAGAGGCCGGGCCCGCAGGCATCGGAATATCAGCGGGCAGGGTTAACCCTTGAAGGTTCCCGGTCATGGCCTGTGCGCTCTGTTCCGCCAATGCGCGCGCCGACGAGAGATGACCTCGTTCAGCCGCCTCCGCCGCCTTCTCGGCCAGCGCAGTCGATGCGGCAAGCTGTTTAAGAGTGTCGCTTTCGGCTGCAGGATTGATCTGTACGCTCACCCAATCCTCGCCTTCGTTGCGGCCAAAGCTGACGCCCCCCTGCATCCAGAAGACGATCGTATCGGTTTTGCCGGAAGGGTTCGAAAGGTAGGTCAGGCCCCAAAACCCTTCGACCTTTTCAGGAACGGGCCGGGAAACCGGTACCGGTGGGCCAAGTGAGACGCGGACCTGCCGGGCCTTAAGCCATCGGGCAAGGGCAATTACCTTTTCGGCCTCGCGGACTGTGTGGAGCGAAGGATAAATTCGCGCGTACGCATCGTACCGGGCAGTCAGGCTATTCGCGTAACGGTTCATCGCATTCTTAAAGAACTCGTCGCCGCGGCGGTCTCCTCCCCGGCTGTCCAGGGGCTCGGCCATGATCCGTACGCTTGCAGAGATAAACCGGACGCCCGAGGTTTGACCCAGATCTTCCATCTCAACTCTACCCGGCCGGATCCAGTAACGGTTAACTCCTGTCGTCGGGAGCTTCATGCCGTCTCCCTCGCGGGCCGCAGTTCTGGCGAGGAACTGGTGGAACGTCATCGCCTCCGGAATCGAGTCCGGTGTAGGCGCAGCCGAGGTGATGTACTTGAGCGCGTAGTCAGCTTCGAAGAAGATCCGAACAAGCGGCGAATCTGGCGCATTTCCGTAGAGCTCCACGCCTGATGTTACGGGAGGTAGAGCGTACATCCGGCTGAGATAGGCGTTGGAGAACCGGAAGCCGTGGAATACGTAATCTACCAGGGCTTTCGTGGCTAACGCATCCCACCTCGGGTTGATGACGCCGAGGACCTCCGCCTGTTTCAATCTGCCTGCCCGCAGGCCGTTTATCAGGCGCCGTATTTCCGGCTCCGGAATTTTGATGCCGCGGAGGATTGGCTCATAGGCCGCTGCGGCCAGCAGGATCGTGGCTCGCTCGATGCTGATCTCTTTTTTCCAGGCCTTGTCCCGGATGGTGATGTAAGCATCGAGGTTATCAAGGAGCGAGTAGGCGTCCATCGCCGTTTCGGGCGTTGAATTCACCTGCATCCACTTCACGGCGACGAATCCCTGGCCGATCCGTTCGGGAACGCCAACCTTGGACATCAGCCTGCCGACAACCGACCGGACCGTTCGGTACTGCTGCTCGCTGTCGAAGCGGTCTGTTTTTCTCCTGACCCAGTTCCAGTGAGTCGTAAATTCCTGTGGGGTTATGCCGAAGGAATCCCGCAGGCGTTTCTCCAAAAGATCCCTTTCGACAGTGCGCTCGCCCGAGTCGAGAACCGGTTTGAGCAGCCGTTCCATCCACTGGATCCCAAAGGCTGTATCCCTCGCAACGCGTGTCAGGTCCGCATCCAGTTTCTGAGCGATCTGGCGGTTTCCCGGGGAATCGTAGGCATGGGAGAGCGAAAAGCTGGGGTACGGATTGCGCAAGGCGTCAGCCAGAAGATTCTCATAGGGGATCGCTCCTGTCGGATAGGCCGGATCGTACTCCCCAAGAAGAATGATAGAGCCCGTGCCGGGGTCGATATAGGCTTGTTTCAGAACGTTAAACTCGGCCAGCCGTCGGACGGCCGATGGAGGTGCGGCGTATGAGGCATGCCGCAAGGCCCCTTCCAGGGCATCCTGGCTTGTTTTATCGACAAGGCCGAACCGGGATGGCGGGCCGGCCGGAATCGCTGTATCGGCCTGGGGGGAACGAAATCGTCTCGAACGGGCATCCGTACTTGCCTGTTCCGGTCCCGACCGGGGAGCGGCAGACCGCATCGATTGAGGATTCTTCTGAGGCTCGATCTTTTGAGGCGTGACGCTTCTCTGGCGCGCGCAACCGCCTAACGACAGAAGCAGGATCATCGCAAAGACAACGAAGGATAAAATCATCAAAGGAGCGAAGTGACCTGGTCGTGCAATCATCATCTCTCTTGTGAACAGCCCTAACAAACCGCTTCTCTTTGGTTCGTGAGGTATCTTCCTGAATGTTTGACACTGTCTCGGTTTCATAAGACTTTCCACAAAAGAAACGATGATGAACCCCTTCATTCGATTTTCCTCCCACCCAATTTATTCTTCTACCAAAGAAACCAGTGGATGTATCTGCATTCGGAGCAGACCAGGCATTTTGCCTGCCGGTTAGCCCAAGATAACTCAAAAAACTCCGCCATCGCCGTGTTCAGGAGCGCCTTTCGATACCAGAATTTATTGTTCCCGCAATGCGTGCACCGAAAGGGCTTCTCTTTGATCAGATACTCCTCGGTCTCCTTCTCTTTTTTCCGGAACAGTCCCATCCTTTCTCGCCCCTTTCACTGCAACATTGGGTCAATTCTTGTAATCTGACCTGAAGATGCTTATTTGTTTTTTCCCCGCTCCTGCTCCTGTGAGAAACTTTTGCCCTTCTTCGCTCCCCTTAAGAGGAGGAGACCCGCCATTTCCGGTCGCTCAAATAGGTTTGCTAAATCTAATGGGGTGGCGCCTGCCACGATTTCCTTCCACCCTTCTATGTTTCTTTTCGTCCTTGCATTGACGTCCGCCCCTTTCGAGAGAAGGTATTCCACCACTCCCCTATGTCCGTATTTTACGGCCAGGTGGAGGGGGGTCCAACCATTATCGTCCTTCGCGTTGATGTCTGCCCCTTTTGAGATGAGATACTCCACCAATTTCCCGTTTCCTTGAAATGCCGCAATATGTAGCGGAGTTTGTCCGAATATGTCTTTTATGTTAATATTGCCCCCTTTTTCGACGTGCTCTATGGCTTTCTTTAAATAGCTTTCTTCATCGGCACGAACCCCCAGAGGAAAGAGGAGCAGGATCAGCATTCCTAAGACAATTTTTTTTATCATTTAAAACTTCCGGGGAACACGGTATTTTTTTATTTGCCCATTAGAGCCTGGTCTTCTTCTTTTGTTCCTCCATGAACCACTTCAAAAACTCCACCGTTTCGTTATTTAGGGAAATAGCGAAATAAACCCTGGCATGGTCAAGAGCTGTTTTGCCATTGTCGTCTTTGGCATTCACATCCGCCCCTTTCTCAAGTAACAACTTTACTATTTCTGTAGCTCCATTAAGGGAGGCAACGTGAAGAGGGGTACGACCTAAACTTTCTCTTGCACTCAAATTACCCCCTTTATCGAGGAGCAGTCTTACAATCTCCAAATGCCCCTTTCCTGAGGCTCTATGAAGCGGTGTATCATCGGAATTCCCGGCCGCATTTACATCCGCGCCAGCATCCACAAGAATCCTAACGGCCTGAACATGACCCGAAACTATGGCGAAGTGAAGGGGCATATCTCTCTTATTATCACGGGTATTCACTTGAGCGCCTTTTTCGATGAGCAATTGAATGATTTCTATATTTCCGACTCTCGATGCGGCCCGAATCGGTGCGTAACCGAATCTGTTCTTTGCATTCACATCAGCCCCTCTCTCTAACAACAGGCTGGCTATCCCCATGTGCTGCTGATGCACGGCCGCATAGAGAGGAGTATTGCCTTCGATATTCCTTGCATCCACATAAGCCCCGTGTTCCAACAGCACTCTGGCCGCATCGAAATGGCCATAATGGGAGACATTGTGAAGGGGCGTAAGGCGATAATGAGGGTCGCTGTAATTCACATCCGCCCCCTGTTCGATATATCTCTTTACTTCATCTGGGTCACCATGACCCCTGTTAAGATA
>Ga0194110_10010058_pt1 | contig 10573 bp, 3 predicted proteins | sample TA2Kig1200mmetaG_FD_146192 | JGI IMG/M metagenome (GOLD analysis project Ga0194110, IMG submission 146192) | Freshwater microbial communities from Lake Tanganyika, Tanzania - TA2015032 Kigoma Deep Cast 1200m | ecosystem: Environmental > Aquatic > Freshwater > Lake | place: Tanzania: Lake... | reverse complement strand
TGCGAAAGCACATGGATCCTGGCCTCGTCCCATGCAACGAATCGCCCGTTGTGCCAGATCTTCTCGGTGGGTGTCAACATGCCTGCTATTATAGCGGCCTCAGGCGGAGCAGCGGACTCTACTCGTGCCGCAGTGTCACCGCCGGATCCACACTGGCCGCCCGTCGCGCGGGCAAATAGCACGCCACTGCCGCCACCCCGGCCAGCAGGAAGCTCACTGTCGCAAATGTCGGTGGATCCGTCGCGCTGACGCCATAAAGCAGGCTGGCGATCAGACGTGTCAGTGCCAGCGCTGCGCCTAGGCCGATCCCCAATCCGGCCAGGACCAGCGCCAGGCCCCGTGCGATGACCATCCGAAGCACCTCGCCGGCGCGTGCGCCCAGCGCCATGCGGATGCCGATCTCCCGCGTCCGCCGGGTCACCGCGAAAGACAGTACGCCGTAGATCCCGACCGCCGCCAGCGCCAGGGCGAGCGCGCCCAGCCCGCCAAGCAGCGCCGCCGTGAGCCGCTCCTGCGACAGCCCCATCTCGCGGTGTGACTCCAGGGTCAGCATTTCAGGCAGCGCGAGATCCCGGTCCAGAGCGCGCACCTCGGCGCGCACCGCCGCGGCCATGCCGAGCGGGTCTGCGGCGCTCCGGACTTGCAGGGTCATCTCCCTCGGCCCGGCCTGGAACACCGGAACATAGAAGCAGGGGCGCATCACGTCGCGGTAGTTCCTGAACCTGCCGTCCCTCACCACGCCCACCACTTCCGCTTCGCCGCCGCCCTTCCAGGTGAGCCCGAATCGCTTCCCCATGGGATCCTCGCCCGGCCAGAAGCGGCGGGCCAGTTGCTCGTTGACGATGGCCACGGTCGGCGCGCCCTCGCGGTCGCGCTCGGTAAAGTCCCGGCCCCGTAACAGCGGCAGGCCGACGGTCTGGAAGTAGCCCGGCGAAACCACGTTGTAGTCAACCTGGATTCTCCGCCTCTCGGCGGGACTCTCCGGAGGCGCTATCGCAATGTCGGCGCCGCCCCGCGTGCCGCCCAACGGAACGATGAATACCAGCGCAGCGTCGCGCACCCCGGGCAGCCCCTGAACGCGGTCCAGCAACTGCCGGTAGAAGAGCCTGCACCTTGCCTCGTCATAGCCGAAGGTCACCAGTTCCAGCCTGGCCAGCAGCACGTTTGCGGGCGCCAGAGTCACATCCTCGGCCCGGGCATTGCGCAGCGTGCGAAGGAAGAGCCCCGCGCCGGCCAGCAGCACCACCGAGAGCGCCACCTGCGCAACTATCAAGCCATTGCGCACAGCCAGACCTCCCACGGCGGAACTCCGCGTCTGCACTCGCAGCGAGCCGGCCAGGCTGGCCCGGGACGCCTGGCGCGCAGGGATGATACCCGCCAGCACGCCGCTCAGCGCCGAGATCAGGAACGCGAAAACGAGCACGCGCGCATCCAAACCGGTGTCCACTGTGAGCGGTATTCGGAACGGGTCGTGGAAGCCCGCCAGAAACGCTGTGGTCCACGCCGCCACCCCCAGGCCCGCCACGCCCCCGAGAACCGCCAGCAGCAGGCTTTCGGTCATGAGTTGCCGGACGAGCCGGCCGCGGCCGGCGCCCAGCGACATCCGCACCGCCATCTCCGTTTGCCGCGCCGACGCCCGCGCCAGCATGAGGTTCGCCAGGTTCAGGCAGGCAATCAGCAGCACCAGCCCCGCCACCGCCGCGAGCATCGCCAGAAAGCGCACAATCGAGCCGCGGTGCGCCGGCCAGAAGCGCGCCTGCTGCGCGGGGAACAGGTCCGCGGTCCACTGCCGCCCCTGGCGATGTGGGGTCGCCAGGGCGGCCAGGCGGGTCATCTCCGCCTGGGCCTGCTCGAGCGTAACGCCTGCGCGAAGACGCCCCATGACCAGGAACGAGTGCATCCCCCAGTTGTTCGGCACGTCGATTTCCGCCAGCGCCGGCACGGCCTGTCTGTACATTGTCACGGGCGCCCAGAACTCCGGGGACTTGCCCCAGTCCAGGACCAGGCCGCGGAACGCTGGCGGCGTTACGCCTATCACCGTGAATGTGTGCCGGCCGATGGAGATGCTGCGGCCCAACACGTCAGGGTCACCGCCGAACCGGCGCTGCCACAGACCGTGGCTCAACACCACCACCGGATCAGCGCCTTCGATGCGCCCTTCATCCGCGGAAAACGTGCGCCCCAGCGCCGGCTCCAGCCCCAGCACCGTAAAGTAGTCCGGGCTCACCAGTTCGCCTGAGACCTTTTCCGTCAGCTCGCCGGTGCGGAGGATCATCGGCACGCGCAGGTAGGCCAGCATCCCGGAGAAGACGCCGCTGTGCTGGCGGTAGTAGGCGAAGTCCGCGTAGGAGCTGCTCGACAGCCCTCCCTGTTTGACATTGCGGTGATACACCGACACCAGCCGGTCAGGCTCCCGTACGGGGAGCGGCCGCAACAGGATGGCGTTGATGAAGGTGAAGATCGAGGTGTTCGCGCCGATGCCGAGCGCCAGCGTCACCACCGCGGCCGCTGTGAACCCGGGGCTTCTGCGGAACATGCGCAGGGCATACCTGAGGTCCTGTCCGAGCCGCTCCAGCCAGCTCCAACCCCACGTCTGCCGGCTGGCTTCTCTTGCCAGCGTCACATGGCCGAACTCTCTCCGGGCTCTACAGGCATCCCCCAACTCCTGGGTCTTCATCTCCAGGTGCGCCTGCATCTCCTCTTCGAGCTCGCGGTCGAACCGGGAGCGGCGGAACAGGACCCGCACCCTCCGCCAGAATTCACTCATAGCGCAGCGCCTCAATCGGCGCGATCTTCGCCGCCCGCCGCGCCGGCACGAGGCACGCGGCCAGAGCCACAACCACCAGCAGCAACACCGCCACGGCGAATGTCACCGGATCGGTTGGGCCGATGCCATAAAGCAGAGCGCGCAACACCCGTGTAGCGGCCAGAGCGCCAACGACGCCCAACGTCACGCCCGCCACCACCGGCGACATGCCCCGCACGAGAACGTAGCGAATCACCATCCCGCTCCGCGCACCGAGCGCCATGCGCACTCCGATCTCGTTCCTGCGCTGCGTCACCAGGTACGCGACCACGCCGTATACGCCCAGCGCGGCCAGCCCCACTGCCACGGCCGCGAACGCGCCCAGCAGCGTCAAGTTGAAGCGCGGCCGGGCCACCGCGCCGGACAGGATCTCCTCCATGGTCTGGACGCGTCCGAACGCCTGGTCGGGATCGATCGCCCGCATCTCCCCGCGAATCGCAGTCACGAGCCTCGTCGGGTCCGACGAGGCGCGCACCGCCAGACCGACGAACGGGGTGGGTAACTCGGGATAGCTCAGGAACGCCACCGGTTCTCCCGCGACCTCCAACTTCAGGTCGCGAACATCTCGCACGACGCCGGCCACGGTCCGTGACTTCCCGTAGACCACGATCTGCTCACCCACGACGCGGGTGGTCTCGAGGCCGTAGCGTTTGCAGAAGGCCTCATTCACGACGACAGCTTCGCGGTCACCTTCGCGCAGGTAGCGGCCGGCTGCCAGCGACATGCCGATGGCCTGGAAGTATCCGGGAGTGACCCCCAGTGTGTTCACTGTCTCCCGCGGACGGCCCTTCACCTGCACATCCGTGCTCATCAGCGCATCGTGGAACAGCGGCAGCCAACTGGCCGCTCCTGCGGCCTCCACCGAGGGAAGGCCGCGGATGCGCTCCAGCACCTGTGTAAGGAATGCACCGCGCCGCGCCTGATCGTGCGTGCGCTCCGAAAACGAGACCTGCATCGTGAGCACTCCCTTGCTGGCGAAGCCCGGCGCGACTCCCTTCAGCAGCACGTAGCTTCTCAGAAGCAGCCCGGCGGATGTGGCCAGCGCTACCGCCACAGCCACCTCGGCTGCGACGAGCGCTGAGCGGAGCCGCCACCTCATGCCAACGGCGCACGCGCCGCCCTGCCGCAGCTTGGTGTTCAACTCCGCGCGCGACGCGGCGAACGCCGGCAGTGCCCCGAACACGAGGCCCGCCCCCACGGAGATCGCCAGGCCGAACGCGAGGACCACCGCATCCGGCGCCGCTTGCTCGATGCGGGGCAGGTGACCCGGGTGTAGCGCGCGGATCAGGGCTACGATCCATCGAGCCAACGCCGTGCCTGCCACCCCTCCCAATACGCCCAGCAACAACGACTCTGTCAGCAGTTGCCGCGCCAGCCGCCAGCGGCCCGCGCCCAGCGCCGCGCGGATGCCCATCTCGCGCTGCCGCGCGGCGCCGCGCGCCAACGTGAGGCTGGCCAGGTTCACGCACGCGATCAGCAGCACGCAGGCCACGGCGCCAAACAGCGCCAGCAGCGCGGACCGGGCATCGCCTGTTACCTCGTCCGCCAGGGGCGCCAACCTGACGCGGGTGTAAGGACTCCGGCGCGGCTCCGCCGGTTGAAGTCCCGCCGCCAGGGTCTCCATCTCCGCTTGCGCCGCCGCCAGCTCGGACCCTTCTCTCAGCCGCCCGATCACCCGCACGGAGAGCGCCGAACTCGCCCTGGCGTCAAAGGCGAGGGGCAGGTACAGATCAAACCGCCGGCTAACGGTGGGGAGTACAGGCTCAAAGCCGCTCGGGAGCACCCCCGCGATCGCATAAGCTTCGCCATCGAGCCAGACCTTCTGCCCGAGTACCGCGGGGTCTGCGCCAAAGCGGAAGCGCCAGAGTTCGTCCGAGAGGATCACGCTGCGCCCGCGGCCCGGCTGCTCATCTTCCGGCAAGAAGAGGCGGCCCCGCGCAGGCGTCACACCCAGCGTCGGGAAGAAGTTCGCCGTAACAACGAGGGCGACGACGCGCTCGGCCGCGCCGCCTCCGGTCAGGTTGAGGTATTGGCTACTGTAACCGGCGAGGCTCTCCCACGAACGGCTGCGCTCGCGCCACTGCGCCAGCACCTGTACCGGCGGGGTCCTTCGCCGCGGCCGAACGAGCTGGGAGTCATCAGGCGGCCGCTCCAGGGTCTGCCACACCATCATCAACCGGCCAGGATCGGGGTGCGGGAGTGGCCGCAGCAGCACCGCGCGCAGCACACTAAACATCGCCGTGTTCACGCCCACGCCCACCGCCAGAACCAATACCGCCGCTGCCGTGAAGCCTGGGGTTCTCCGGAGCATGCGCAAGCCGAGCTTAAGGTCCTGCGCCAGCGTGTCCAGCCAGCGCCAGCCCCAGGCCTCCCGGCTCTGTTCCCTGAGCAGCGTCACACTCCCGAACTGCCGGCTGGCGGCGTAGCGCGCCTCCTCGACGTTCATGCCCGCCTCGCGGCGCTCCTCGGCCTCCATTTCGAGGTGAGACTCGATTTCCTCCTCCAGCTCGTGGTCCAAGCGCGAGCGGCGGAACAGCGCCCGCAGCCTCCGCCACAGTTCACTCATATCGCAGCGCCTCCATCGGATGAATCCCCGCGGCGCGGCGGGCTGGCACATAGCCCGCCAGCAGTGCAACGGCAGCCAGCACGGTCACGGAGGCCGCCATGCTCAGAGGATCGGTCGGAGACAGTCCGAAAAGCAGCCGTGAGACCAGCCGCGATGCCGCGAAGGCCACCGGCAATCCGATCAGGATTCCCGCCAGAACCAGCGTGAGGGCTTCCCGGATGATCAGGTGTAGCACGGTCCTTGGCTCCGCGCCGAGCGCCATCCGGATGCCCATTTCCCCCGTCCGACGGCTCACCGAGTACGACATCAGTCCATACAGCCCGACGCACGCCAACAGCAACGCCAGCCCGCTGAAAAACGATGAGAGCATGCCGATCAGGCGCTCCTCGATCAGCACCCGGTCCTCGCGCTCACGCAGTGTTTCTATGCGCAGCGGGTATTCGCGACCCCTCGCTTCGATGGTTCGCCGAACTGGGGCGGCAACGCTTGCGGGGGCGACCGCCGTACGGATCACCATCTGCGGATGGATCGAGCGCGTCCACTGCCCGAGCGGCGTATAGACCGCCAGCGGCTCACGGCTCCGCAGCATCCACAGGCTGGCGCTGGTGACGATTCCGATGATCTCCAGGTCCTGATGCTCGCGAGCCATGCCTACTCGAATCCGTTGCCCCACTGCGTCGCCCGACGGAAACAGCCGCTTTGCCAGCGATTCGCTGACCAAAGCGACTCGCCGCGCGTTCGCGTCATCGTGCCAGGTGAAATCACGGCCCGCCAGCAGGCGCACCCCGAGCGTTTCGAGGAAGCAGGGGGCGAGTTTGTCTGCGATGGCATCCACTGACCGCGCCGTGCCGAATCTTGGTTCGACAGATTCTTTGAACTCGTACGGCGTGATCGGCACCATGCTCGAATAGCTCACCGACTGCACGCCCGGCAGCGCGGCCACTTTATCGGCCAGTTCGTGGTAGTATACCGCCCGATTCACGCCCTCGTGACCTCCAGCTCTGGGAAAGAGTTGTACGAGAAGGACGCCATCGCGGCGAAAACCCGCGTCAACTGTGCGCAGATTGTGCAGCGTGCGCAGGAAGAGGGCGGCGCCGGTCAGCAACACGAGCGACAACGCCCCCTGCACGACTACGAGCGACTTCCCGAACCTTCCCGTGCCGCCGGACATCCGGGCGCTCCGCTGGAGCGCAGTCCCCGGATCGGTGCGTGTTGCGCGCCAGGCGGGCGCGATGCCAAACAGAACCGCAGTGACAATGGCGATGCCGGCCGTGAACGCCAGCACTCGTGCATCTGGCGCGGGATTCATCCTCAACGGAACGTACGCGATCCAGGTCAGCCGTGCGATGAACCGCGTGCCCCATTCGGCCAACAACAACCCGAGCGCCGCGCCCGTGGCGGCGAGCAGCAGGCTCTCGGCAAGCTGCTGGCGAACCAGTCGCCACCTGGTGGCCCCTAGCGCCGCGCGAACGGTCACCTCACGCTGGCGGCCGGCGGCCCGCGACAGCATCAGGCTGGCGAGGTTGACGCAGGCAATCAGCAGGATCAGGCCGACAACGCCCATGAGCACCACGAGCGGGCGCGTGAATCGCTGCCGCAGATAGGAGATGCCCGTTGCCGCGGACTCGACGACCAGGCGCCGGGCAAGGAATTCCTGCCGGGCGGAAGCTTGCCGGCCCTCAGGCAACGCCGCGGCCTGGACTGCGGGCCAGATCGCCTCGAGCTGAGCGCGCGCCTGTTCGAGGCTCACGCCGTCCTTCAGTCGGCCGGCGACGTTCATCCACAGAGCCTCGCGTCGGCGCCGCATGGCGTCGGAAAACCCCACCGGGAGGGTGACGTCGCAGGCCACATCCGCGACGAGCCCGCCAAAGCTCTCCGGCGTCACCCCGATGATCGTGAGCGGCTTGCCTTCGAGCCTGATGAACTTGCCGACGATAGCCGGATCGCCATTGAAGCGCCGCCGCCAGGAGCGGTAGTCAAGCACGGCCACGGTCGCGGGGGGCGTGGCGGCATCCTCCGGTGTGAGGAGGCGGCCGAGCAGGGGCTTGACGCCCAGCGTTGCGAAGTACTCGCCAGTGACATCATCGCGGCAGCCCGCATACGCCACGCCATTCGCTTCGAGATTGGCCATGGCGTTGGCCTGCCAGCCGAACAGCCCCGAAAAGACCTGCTGCCGCCGCTGGATCTCTTCAAACATCGCCACGGACAACAAGTCCTTCTGGCCGTTCGGGTTTAGCGTCGATAGCAGCACCAGCCGTCCAGGCTCGTGAACGGGCAGCGTCCGCAGAATCAGCGCGTTGATGAGACTGAAAATGGCGCTGTTCGCGCCAATACCGAGAGCTAGTGACAGTACCGCGACGGCCGTGAAGCCCGGGCTCTTGCGCAACATGCGCAGGGCATACTTCAAGTCCTGCCCGAACCGCTCCAACGGACCCCATCCCCACACCTCACGGCTCCCTTCCTTCAGCAGCGTCGCGTTCCCGAACCGCCGCCGGGCCGCATAGCGAGCCTCCTGGGTCTCCATCCCCGCTTGGCGGCGCTCCTCGGCCTCCATTTCGAGGTGAGACTCGATTTCCTCCTCCAGCTCGCGGTCCAAGCGCGAGCGGCGGAACAGCGCCCGCAGCCTCCGCCAGAGCTCACTCACAGCGCAACGCCTCCATGGGATCGATCTTCGCCGCGCGTAGGGCGGGGAAGCAGCCGGCCAGCGCGGCGACGCTGATCAAGGCCCCGGCGGCGACCGTAATTGTCAATGGGTCGGCCGTGCTGACCCCGAACAGCAGCGATTTCGCGTATCGCGAAGCCCAGAGGGCCAGAGGGACTCCAGCCGCAATCCCCACCAGCGTGAGCCACAGCGTCTCGCCCAGCACCATGCTTAAGATGTGGCCGCGCCGCGCGCCCAACGCCAGCCGGATGCCGATCTCGCTGGTGCGGCGGGCAACCGCGTACGCCATCAGTCCATACAGACCCAGGCACGCCAGCAGCAACGCCAGACCTCCGAAGAAGCCGGAGAGCATGGCCAGGAGTCGTTCCTTCAGCAGTGACTGCTCGGTCTGTGCCCGTAGTGTGTTCACACGAAAGACCGGCAGCTTGCGGTCCACGGCGGCAACTTCCCGGCGCACGTCTGCAAGCAGCCCGGAGCCTGCGCGGTGCCGCAGCTCGAAGGAAACAAACCCCCACCGGTGCCACTGGTCCCCGCCGTGTTGGAAGAGCGGGCGATACAGCGCGGGGCCCGGCTGCTCGCGCAGGCCGCGGTAGTGCGAGTCCTTCACCACACCCACGATGGTGGACGCGCCCAGCCGGTGGCCGATCGGATTCTGGCCGGGAAAAGCCCGGCTGGCGAGCGACTCGTTGACGATCACCACTCTCGGCGCGGCTCCGTTGTCGCGCAGGTCGAAGTCCCGCCCCAACACCATGGGCGTCGAGACGGTGAGAAAATAGCCCGGACTGACGGCGTTCCATTCCACGCGGATAACGCCGCGCTGTGGCAGTTCGCGCCCATCGATCTCGTTCACCCGGTCAACCAGATAGAAGTGGTCATCCACCGGGCGCACCACCGAGGCGCTCGCCGCCCGCACGCCCCGCAGGCCTTGCAGCCGGCGAAGAACTTCACGATAGACCGCGTCGGCCCGGTCACTTGGGTATCCCGCGAGCTTGGCGTCCACTGAGAACATGAGCACGTTTTCCCGGTCGTATCCCACATTCACGCTCCACAGCTTCTGGAGTGTGCGCACGAAAAGCCCGGCGCCCGTGATCAACACGACCGAGAGCGCAACTTGCGCCACAACCAGGACCCGGTTCAGGGCGTGCGAGGATCGGCCGGTCTGGCGCCCACCTTCCATCATGGCGGGACTGGCGGCGGCGCGCGTGCTGCGCACCGCCGGCGCCAGGCCGAAGAGAACCCCCGTGACCAGCGACACGACGGCGGTGAAGCCGAAGATCCGCCAGTCTGGACGGACGTCGAGAAGCCCCGGCGAATCGCCGCCGGAGATCACGCGCACCACCGCCTCGCCGCGCCACCACGCCAGCGGCACGGCCAGGGCGCCGCCGATCAGCGCCAGCACGAGGCTCTCCGTGAGAAGCTGCCGCAGCAGCCGGCCGCGACTGGCTCCCAGGGCCTGCCTTATCCCGATCTCCCGCGCCCGGCTGGAGCCGCGAGCCAGCAGCAGGTTGGCCACATTCGCACACGCTACCAGCAACACTATGCCAGCCACGCCCGTCAGAAGCATCAACGGGAATGCGTAGCGCTCCCGCAGACCGCTGTGTGCGCCACGTGCGGCCGACTGGAGCATCAGGTGATTCTCACGAGCGAAGCGCTGCACATTCTCCTGGTTGCGGAGTTCGGAAACCGAGAGTTGCTCCGCCAGCGCCTGGCGCTGAATCACGTCAAGCTCGGCCTGCGCCTGCTCGCGCGACACCCCTGGACGAAGCCGCCCCGCAATCAGCAGCCAGCTCGTGAAGAACTCCCTCCACCGCGTCTGGTCCGGCTGGAGACGATCCAGGGTTCGGAGCGGGACCCATAGGTCGGGACCGCCTCCGACCGAGATATCCGAGAACTCAGGCGGCGTCACGCCAATCACCGTGAAGGCGGTCTGGTTGATGGTCACCGCTCCGCCGATGAGGGTGGGGTCGGCCCCGAAACGGCTGCGCCAGTAGTCGTTACTGAGAACCGCCACCGCCGCGTCCGCCCGGTCTTCGTCCGCCGCGAAGAAGCGGCCGTACTGCGGTTTGACTCCGAGCACCGAGAAGAAACTGGCGGTGCAGGCGTCGGCATACGCGACTCCGGGCTTCCCTCGGAAAGCCACGTTCACGCGCCCCAGCCCGGTTTCACCGAAGATGCCCGCCAGCGTCTTCGACTGCGCTTGGAAGTGTTCGAACTGCGGGTAGGAGAACCACCCGTTCCACTTGCCGGCGCCGGTCTCCCATAGCGGCAGACTGTTCACGAACTGCACCAGCCGCTGCGGATCGGCCACCGGCAGGAGGCGCAGGAGCAGGGCATTCAGCAAACTGAAGATCGCGGTATTGGCGCCGATCCCGAGGGCCAACGACAGCACCGCTACAGCCGTGAACCCCGGGCTCTTACGCAACATGCGCAGGGCATACCTGAGGTCCTGTCCGAGCCGCTCCAGCCAGCTCCAACCCCACGTCTGCCGGCTGGCTTCTCTTGCCAGCGTCACATTGCCGAACTCTCTCCGGGCGCGGCA
>Ga0194110_10010056_pt1 | contig 10574 bp, 11 predicted proteins | sample TA2Kig1200mmetaG_FD_146192 | JGI IMG/M metagenome (GOLD analysis project Ga0194110, IMG submission 146192) | Freshwater microbial communities from Lake Tanganyika, Tanzania - TA2015032 Kigoma Deep Cast 1200m | ecosystem: Environmental > Aquatic > Freshwater > Lake | place: Tanzania: Lake... | reverse complement strand
CGTCGCGACGACACGGGCGAGTAAGACCCGTCGTCCCTCCGAAGCCCCCGGCCCCTCGTGCGCCGGGGGCTTCGTCGTTCCCGTCCGCACGGACGCGTCTCGGCCATCCCGCCGGCGGCGCTGTTCCGAGGCGCCGTCCCGCCGTGACGGCTCCTCTCCCCCGCTTCCCGCCAGGACATGGCAGGAACTGGCGCATCGATGACGTTCGGCCGTCTCGGCAGCGCGGGCGGCGGACCCTACCGTGGGGGTCATGACCGACGCTTTCGCCCACTTCTCCGCACGTCTCGCCTTCGAGACCGACTGTGCGGACGTCTACGCGGACCAGCGTGCCGGCGTCTCGTTCACGCTCGTCGACGTCCGCGGCGAGGACGCATGGCGGCAGGGCCGTGTCAGCGGGGCCGTGCACCTGCCTCACGCGGAGATCGCCGCACGCGCGTCACAGGAGATCGACCGGTCCCTCCCGGTCGTCGTGTACTGCTGGAGCCCCGGATGCAACGGTGCCCATCGCGGCGCCCGGGAGTTCGCCCGCCTCGGCTACGACGTGCGAGAGATGCTCGGGGGCTACGAGTACTGGGTGCGCGAGGGACAGCCGTGGGAGACCGACGAGGGCCCTGGACGACGTGCCTTCGACCCGCTCGTCATGGTCGTGCGGTAGAGGCCGCAGACGGCGTCTGTGACGGCCTGAACGCGTGCCGGCGCACCTTGTGACGGCCACAACGGGTGCCGGCGCACCTGCGACGGCCTGAACGCGCGCCGACGCACCCGTGACGGCCTGAACGCGCGCCGGCGCACCCGTGGCCCGAACGCGGACGCGCGGCGACAGCGCGTCCGTGACGGCCTCATGCCTCTGCACAGCGCCTGAGGCGTGCCGTGACGGCCCGGCGGGCGCGGGGAGCGCCGTCAGGCCGTCTGCACGTCCTCGGCGAACCAGCGCGTCGCAGAGCCGAAGAACACCGGCTCCGATCCCCCGCGGTCGTCGTCATCGACGACGTCGCAGACCACGACGGTGACGTTGTCGCGGGTCCCCGCCTCGAGGGCGAGGGCGACGGCCGACGCCGCGGCGGCCTGCGGGTCCGGGGCGTCCACGACCAGCTGCGCCACGTCCGCTTCGGGGACGTAGTCCGTCAGCCCGTCGCTGCACAGCAGCCAGCGGTCGCCGACGGTAGGACGCCGCTCGGCGACGGAGACGACGTCGCCCTCGGCCCCCGCGAGCGACGCGGTGATGATGTTGCGGCGCGGGTGAGCGGCCGCGGCCTCGGGAGGGATGATCCCGTGGTCGACGAGCGCCTGGACGTACGAATCGTCCCGGGTCTCGCGTGAGAACGCGCCGTCCCGGAGGAGGTAGGCGCGCGAGTCTCCCGTATGTGCCAGGAGCAGGTCGCCGGAGGCCGCGAGGAAGACTCCCGTGAACGTGGTGGCCATGCCCTGCAGGGCGGGATCGCGCTCGACGTGGGCGCGGATGTCCCAGTTGGCCTCGCGGATACGGACGAGGAGGTCGTCGGCATCCATCTCCGTCCCCCGTGTCGCCACGAGGCGGTGGATCAGCGCCGCCGAGGCCAGGTCTCCCGACGGTCCTCCCCCGACGCCGTCAGCCACCGCCGCACCCCAGGACGCCGCGAAGGCGGCGTCCTGGTTGGTGGGACGGTGGGCACCGGCGTCGGAGACGGCGGCGACGTTCAGCCGGAGGGGCACGGGATCAGCGCGCGAAGTACCCGCGGTAGTACTCGTACACCCAGCCGACGATGGCGATCGCGAAGACGCCGAAGCCGATCGGGACGAGCCAGCTGCCGACCGCGAGACCCATGGCGGCGATCGCGGCCGAGGCCGCGAGCACGATGGGCCACCACGACCAGGGGCTGTACTCGCCCATCTCGGGGTCGCCGTCGTCGATGTCCGCGGTGAGGATGTCCTCGGGCAGCTCGCCGCCCTGGGCCTTCTGGAGCCGACTCAGGTAGAAGGCGATCATCGTGCCCATGAGGCCCGTGAAGACGAGGGCGACGGTGCCGACCCACTCAACCGAGCCGTGGCTGATGACGTTCCACACGGCGTACATGACCGCGACGGCGAAGAAGAACGCGGTGAGGATCCACCACAGTCCGACATTGGTGCGCATGGACTTACTTCACCTCTCCAGCAGCGGCGTCGACGACCGGGGCGTCCGGAGCGTCCTTCGCCGGGCCCACACCGACCGGGATGCCGGCCTCGGGGTGGTTCAGGTCGAACGCGGGCCGCTCGCTGCGGATGCGCGGGATGGACGTGAAGTTGTGACGCGGCGGCGGGCACGAGGTGGCCCACTCGAGGGAGGCGCCGTAGCCCCACGGGTCGTCGACGGTCACGCGCGGCGCCTTGCGGGCGGTGATCCAGACGTTCAGGAGGAACGGGATCATCGATGCGCCGAGGATCATCGAGCCGATCGTCGAGACCTGGTTCTCCCACTGCCAGCCGTCAGCGGCCGCGTAGTCGGCGTAACGACGGACCATGCCGTCGACGCCCAGCCAGTGCTGGATGAGGAACGTCATGTGGAAGCCCACGAACAGCATCCAGAAGTGGACCATGCCGAGACGCTCGTTGAGCATCTTGCCCGTCCACTTGGGCCACCAGAAGTAGAAGCCGGCGAACATCGCGAAGACGACGGTGCCGAAGACGACGTAGTGGAAGTGGGCGACGACGAAGTACGAGTCCGACAGGTGGAAGTCCAGCGGCGGCGACGCGAGGATGACGCCGGTGAGGCCACCGAAGACGAACGACACGAGGAAGCCGAGCGCGAAGACCATCGGGGTCTCGAACGTCACCGATCCACGCCACATGGTGCCGATCCAGTTGAAGATCTTCACGCCGGTGGGCACCGCGATGAGCATCGTCATCAGGGCGAAGAAGGGCAGGAGCACACCGCCGGTGACGTACATGTGGTGAGCCCACACCGCGACCGAGAGCGCCGCGATGGCGATCGTCGCGTACACGAGCGTCTTGTAGCCGAAGATCGGCTTGCGGCTGAAGACCGGGAAGATCTCCGAGACGATGCCGAAGAACGGCAGCGCGATGATGTACACCTCGGGGTGCCCGAAGAACCAGAACAGGTGCTGCCAGAGCAGGACGCCGCCGTTCTCGGGGTTGTAGATCTGGGCGCCGAGCACGCGGTCGGCGGCGGCGGCGAAGATCGCGGCGGCCAGGACCGGGAAGGCCAGCAGCACGAGGATGCTCGTGATGAGGGTGTTCCAGGTGAAGATCGGCATGCGCCACATCGTCATACCCGGGGCGCGCATCGTGAGGATCGTGGTGATGAAGTTCACCGCGCCGAGGATGGTGCCGAAGCCGCTGATGCCCAGACCCAGCATCCAGAGGTTTCCTCCGACGCCGGGTGAGAAGCTCGCATTGGCGAGCGGCTGATAGGCGAACCAGCCGAAGCCGGCCGCGCCCTGCGGAGTGAGGAAGCCGGAGACGGCGATGGTCGACCCGAACAGGAAGAGCCAGAAGGCGAAGGCGTTCAGACGCGGGAAGGCGACGTCGGGTGCGCCGATCTGCAGCGGCAGGAGCGCGTTGGCGAAGCCCGCGAACAGCGGAGTCGCGAACATGAGCAGCATGATCGTGCCGTGCATCGTGAACAGCTGGTTGTACTGCTCTTTGGTCGGGATGATCTGCATGCCCGGCTCGAACAGCTCCGCGCGGATGATGAGCGCCATCACGCCGCCGAGCATGAAGAAGATGACGGACGCGATCAGGTACATGTACCCGATGGTCTTGTGGTCGGTGGAGGTGATCCACTTGACGACCAGGTTGCCCTTCTGTTCGACACGCGTGGTGCTGAGCAGAGCGGCCTGACGCGGCGGGAGGGTCGTCGGTCGCCCGGCGCCCTTCTCCTGCAGAGGAAGCGTCGTCGCCATGATCACTCGTTCCCTTCGGTGGCAACCGTCGTGCTGAGGTTCTGCAGTCGCTGCAGGTCGCTGATGTCGCCCACGTCACCGGCCGCCCGCAGGGTGTCGAGGTAGTCCTCGTACTCCTGCTCGCTCACGACCTTGACGTTGAACAGCATCGCGGAGTGGTACTCGCCGCACAGTTCGGCGCACTTGCCTTCGTACGTGCCCTCGCGGGTCGGCGTGAAGGACCAGTAGTTCTCGCGCCCGATGTACATGTCCTTCTTGTAGAGGAAGTCGACGATCCAGAAGGAGTGGATGACGTCGCGCGAGCGGAGCTCGATCTGCACCGTCTTGTCGACCGGCAGGTACAGCGTGGGGACGTCGTCGAGGTCGTAGCCGTCGGAGGTCTCCTGCGCCTGGACACCCATGCTGTAGACGGCGTCGGAGTTGTCCTCCTGCTCGCCGTTGTACTGGAAGTCCCAAGCCCACTGCTTGCCGTACGCGGTGATGGACACGTCGGGGTCCTCGTACTGCGTCTCGAGGATCGTCTGGTCGCGCGCGGTGAAGGCGAAGAAGCCGACCACGAGGATCAGCGGCACGACCGTGTAGAAGATCTCGACCGGCATGTTGTAGCGCAGCTGCACCGGAAGCCCGGACTGGCCCTTGCGACGCCGGTAGGCGATGACGGACCACAGCATGAGGCCCCACGTGATGACGCCGACCGCGAGGAGGACGATCCACGAGTTGACCCAGAGACCGGCGACCATGTCGGTGTGGTTCGTGGCGGGCGTGCCGTCCTCGACGAAGCCGGGGAGGAAGCCGTGCAGCTGCGACGTGGTGCAGCCGGCCAGAAGCGTGGCCGAGGCGATCCCGACGGGGAGCGCTGCCCAGCGGAGGCGACGTTTGGAGGGCACAATGCACCTTTCCGAGTCAGGGATGTTGCTCTCGACAGTCTAGAGCAACCTCCTAGGGTCCTCAGGCCAATCGTCCAGCACCGAGACATCGAAAACCCCCGGAATCCACGGTGTGATCCGCGGTTCCGGGGGCTGTCGAATCGGCGAGGACGCCGGGCCCGTCGGGCGTCAGTGGAAGCTGTCGCCGCAGGCGCAGGAGCCCTGCGCGTTGGGGTTGTCGATCGTGAAGCCCTGCTCCGAGATCGTGTCCTTGAAGTCGATGCTCGCACCGTCGAGGTACGGCACGCTCATGTCGTCCACGATGACCTCGACGCCGTCGAAGTCGACGACCTTGTCGCCGTCGAGGTATCGCTCGTCGAAGTAGAGCTGGTAGATGAGTCCGGAGCATCCGCCCGGCTGGACGGCGACGCGCAGACGCAGGTCGTCGCGGCCCTCCTGCGAGAGCAGGCTCTTGACCTTGTCGGCGGCGGCGTCGGACAGGGCGACGCCGTGCTCACGGGTGGCGGGGGCGGACGACAGGGTGGTGTCGGTCATGACGAAGCCCTTCGGATGGATCGGACGCGGACGCTCCCGAGTCTACGCCCGCCGCGCCCGGATCGGCCCGAGATCACGCCGACCGCTCGTTCAGCCGGGCCAGGAGCAGCGCCTCGGACACGACGGCGTTGCGGAAGGTGTCCAGGTGCAGCGACTCGTTCGGGCTGTGGGCGCGCGAGTGGGGGTCCTCCACACCGGTGACCAGGATCTGCGCGCCGGGGAACTCCGCAACGAGGTCGGCGATGAACGGGATCGACCCGCCCACGCCCACGTCGACGGACTCGACCCCGTAGCCGTCGGCGAACGCGGCGCGGACGTCCTCCACCGCGTAGCCCGAAGTGTCGACGAGGAACGCGTCACCGCAGTCGACGTCGGTGAACTCGAGGTGCGCGCCGAACGGCGCGTGCGCGCGCAGGTGCGCCTCGATCGCCGCGAACGCCTCCTCGGCCTTCTGCCCGGGGGCGACGCGCGCGCTGATGACGACGCGGGTCTGCGGGGCCAGGGTGTTGGACGCGGCCTCGACGGAGGTGGCATCCATTCCGGTGATGGTGATCGACGGCTTGTTCCACATCCGGCTGAGGATCGTGCCGCGGCCGATAGGCGAGACCCCGTCGAGGAGTCCCGACTCGGCGCGGAGGGTCTGCTCGTCGTAGGCGGGCGTCTCGGCGTCGCGCTCGTGCAGCCCCTCCACCGCGACCGCGCCGTCGTCGTCCCACAGCGTCGCGAGGAGCTTGACGGTCGCGAGCATCGCGTCGGGGACCGCGCCGCCCAGCATGCCCGAGTGGGACGCGTGGTCCAGGGTGCGCACCGTCAGCGTGAACCGGGCGTTGCCGCGCAGGGAGACCGTGAGCGCGGGGGTGCGCTCGTCCCAGTTGCCCGAGTCGGCCACGACGATCACGTCGGAGCGGAGCACGTCGGCGTGGTCGGAGAGGAACTGGCCGAACGAGCGGGAGCCGTACTCCTCCTCGCCCTCGATGAACACGGCGATGCCGAGGTCGAGGTCGTCGCCGAGCGCCTCGCTCACCGCGCGGACGGCCGCGACGTGCGCCATGACGCCGGCCTTGTCGTCGGCTGCTCCGCGACCGTACAGGCGGCCGTCGCGGACGGTCGGCTCGAACGGCGGCGACTCCCACAGCTCGTCGTCTCCCGGGGGCTGGACGTCGTGGTGGGCGTAGAGCAGGACGGTCGGGCGCCCGTTGCGGGCGGCACGGGATGCCAGGACGGCGGGCTGGCCGACTTCGTCGGTGCCGGGGATGCCGGCGCGGGCCACCTCGACCCGGTCGAAGACGCCGGTGCCGCGCACGAGCTCGGCCACCGTCTCGGCGCTGCGGACGACGGCGGACTGGTCGAACGCCGGCCAGGCGATGGAAGGGATGCGGACGAGGGCGCCGAGGTCGGCGAGAGCGGTGGGGATGCCGGCGGATGCGGCCTCACGCACAGCATCCTGCCGGGACAGGTCGAGGGTCATGCGGGTAATCTTAAGTCTCCCGATCAGCGATCCCCGAGGTTTCCCGTGGCCAAGTCATCCGCCCCCGCCCCCAACGACACCCCCGTCCAGCCGACGGACCTCGGTTCGGGCAAGGGCCGCGCGACGCCGTCGCGCGCCGAGCAGGAGGCGGCGCGTCGGCGTCCCCTCGTCGCCGACACCAAGGAGGCGAAGCAGCGTGCGCGAGCCGAGCTCGCCGCACAGCGTGAGAAGGCGCGCGTCGGCATGGCCGCCGGCGAGGAGCGCTACCTCCCCGTCCGCGACAAGGGCCCGCAGCGCCGCTTCGCCCGCGATTTCGTCGACGCCGGGTGGCACCTCGGCGAGGGCGTGATGCCGTTCATGATCCTCGTCATCGTGGCCACGCTCATCCCCGTCGGCTTCTTCCAGTACTGGTCGTTCGTCGCGCTGTGGATCTTCATCCTGTTCGTCGTGGGCGACATGATCATCACCTCCATCCGCGTCAAGCGGGCCGCCAAGGAGAAGTTCGGCGAGACCAAGGTCGAGAAGGGCCTCGGCTGGTACGCGTCGATGCGCACGGTGCAGATGCGTTTCATGCGCCTGCCGAAGGCACAGGTCAAGCGCGGGCAGTACCCGGTCTGAGTCCCCGGACAGACGGAAGCGGCGCGTCCCCTCGGGGGCGCGCCGCTTCCGTCTCCCGGCTCAGCGTCCGCGGGCGAGACCGCGGTTGATCTGCCGCGCCCAGAGCGGCCCGCGGTACAGGAACGCGGTGTAGCCCTGGACGAGCGTCGCCCCGGCGGCGAGACGCGCGCGGACGTCCGCGGCCGTGTCGACTCCCCCGGCCGAGACGACGACGAACTCCGACGGGACCGCGGCGCGCACCAGGCGCAGCACCTCGAGCGCGCGCGCCTTCAGCGGCTCGCCGGACAGCCCGCCGGCGCCCATCGCCTCCACCGCGGCCGGGTCCGCCGTCAGTCCTGTGCGCGCGATCGTCGTGTTCGTCGCGATGATCCCGGCGAGTCCGGTGTCCACCGCCAGACGTGCGATGTCCTGCACCTCGTCGTCCGCGAGATCCGGGGCGATCTTCACGAGGAGCGGCGTCGAGCCGGCGGCATCCCGGACCGCGGTCAGCAGCGGACGGAGCGTCTCGACCGCCTGCAGACCCCGCAGGCCGGGGGTGTTCGGCGAGGAGACGTTGACGACGAGGTAGTCGGCCAGCGGTGCGAGCAGACGGGCGCTGCGGACGTAGTCGGTGGTCGCGTCCTCGACGGCGACGGCGCGGCTCTTGCCGATGTTGACCCCGAGGACCGGGCGGCGACGCGAGCGGCGCAGCGACCGCAGTCGGCGTGCGGCGACGGCGGCGCCGTCGTTGTTGAACCCCATCCGATTGATGACGGCGCGGTCGGCGACGAGGCGGAACAGGCGCGGCTTCGGATTGCCCGGCTGCGGCAGCGCCGTGATCGTGCCGACCTCGACGTGTCCGAAGCCGAGGGCGTGCAGGCCCTTGCCCATCGTGACGTTCTTGTCGAACCCGGCGGCCACGCCGAACGGCGAGTCGAAGCGCAGGCCCAGGGCGTGCACCTCGGCGCCGGGGGCGGGCGCGGTCAGGCGCCGCGCAACGGCGGCGACGGGCGGAAGACCGATGGCACGGATGACGAGAGCGCCGAGGTGGTGCGCGCGCTCCGGATCCATGCGGGCGAGGACCGTGCGGAAGAGGAGGGGATACATCACCGCCAGGGTACTGGACCGTCCCGGGCGAGAACCCCCGGGCCGGGGCCGGCGTCAGTCCGCGGCCGGGACGGGGCGGGCGGCCGCGCGGGCGGCGTGGTCCGCGCGCAGCTGCGCGATCGCCGCGTCGAAGTCGTCCAGCGACTCGAACGCCTGGTACACGCTCGCGAAGCGCAGGTAGGCCACCTCGTCGAGCTCGCGGAGGGGGCCGAGGATCGACAGGCCGATCTCGTTGGCCTCGATCTGCGACGACCCCGTCTGCCGGATCGCCTCCTCGACCTGTTGCGCGAGCATCGCCAGGTCCGCGTCCGTGACGGGACGGCCCTGGCAGGCCTTCCGCACCCCCGAGACGACCTTCTCGCGGCTGAACGGCTCGACGACCCCGGACCGCTTGATGACGTTCAGGCTCGCCGTCTCGACGGTCGAGAACCGCCCACCGCACTTCGGGCACTGCCGACGACGACGGATGCTGAGACCGTCGTCGCTCGTGCGCGAGTCGATGACCCGAGAGTCCGGGTTCCGGCAGAAGGGACAATGCATGGGATCGCCAGACTACGCCGGAAAGCGCGCGGTGACGGCCTCGCCGTGTGCGGGCAGGGCCTCGGCCTCGGCGAGGGTGACGATGGCATCCCGGACCGCCGCCAGCGCGTCCCGGTCGTACTCCACGACCTGCTGCGGGCGCAGGAAGGTCGCGGCGGACAGACCGGAGCTGTACCGCGCCTGTCCCCCGGTCGGCAGGACGTGGTTGCTGCCGGCGAGGTAGTCGCCGAGGCTGACCGGCGTGTACGGGCCGACGAACACCGCGCCCGCGTGCACGAAGTCCTCGGGACGCGGGTCGGACAGGTGCAGCTCCAGGTGCTCCGGCGCGTAGGCGTTGCTGAATGCCGTCGCCTGCGCGATGTCGTCGACGAGGACGACGGCCGACTGCGGCCCGTCGAACGCGGTCGTCACGCGGGCGCTGTGCCGCGTCGCCGCGACGCGCTCCGGCAGCGCGGCGCGCACGGCGTCGGCCAGCGCGGGGTCGTCCGTCACGAGGACGGCGGACGCCTGCTCGTCGTGCTCGGCCTGGCTGACCAGGTCGGCGGCGACGAGACCGGGGTCGGCCGAGGCGTCGGCGACGACGAGGATCTCGGTGGCACCGGCCTCGGAGTCGGTTCCGACGCGTCCGGCGACGGCGCGCTTGGCGGATGCCACGAAGTTGTTGCCCGGCCCGGTGACCACGTCGACCGGGTCGAGGCCGATGGCGGACACCCCGTGGGCGAATGCGCCGATGGCGCCCGCCCCGCCCATCGCGTAGACCTCCGTGACCCCCAGCAGCCGGGCGGCCGCAAGGATCACGGGGTGCACGCGCCCGTCGAAGGCCGCCTGCGGAGGCGAGGCGAGGGCGACCTCGCGCACACCGGCGACCTGCGCGGGAACCGCGTTCATGACGACGCTGGACGGGTAGACGGCCTTGCCGCCGGGGACGTAGAGGCCCACGCGGCGCACCGGCTGCCAGCGCTGCGTGACGCGGGCCCCGGGACCGATCTCGGTGACCGTGGGCGGCGGCACCTGCGCGGCCGAGGCCGTGCGCACACGGCGGATGGCCTCTTCGAGCGCGGCGCGGATCTCGGGCGCGAGCTGGTCGAGGGCTTCGTCGAGGTGCTCCGCGGGGACGCGCAGGGCGTGGCCGGTCACGCGGTCGAACCGCTCGGCCTGGTCGCGCAAGGCCTGCTCGCCGTGGGCGGCGACGTCGTCGACGAGGCGGGCGGCCGTGGCGAGGGCCTCGTCGCGCGCGGCATCGGCGCGGGGAACGGCGGCGAGCAGCTCGGCCGGCGTGAGGACGCGGCCGCGCAGATCGATGGTGCGGAGCATGAGTCCAGGCTACCGGCCGCCCGCGAGCCGCCCGCCCCGAGGCGGAGCGGCTCGCAGGCGCTGCTCAGGTGGTCAGCCGCGCGTGACGCCGGAGACGTCGTGCAAGTAGCCGATGCGGCCGTCGTCGTGGCGCACGACGAACGTCTCGCCGCGGTCCTCGACCACGAGCGCCCAGGCGGTGGGGCCGATGTGGAAGATAGGCGTGCCGTAGTCGTCGACGATCTCGCGCTCCTCCGGCACGAGCGC
>Ga0194110_10010046_pt1 | contig 10579 bp, 8 predicted proteins | sample TA2Kig1200mmetaG_FD_146192 | JGI IMG/M metagenome (GOLD analysis project Ga0194110, IMG submission 146192) | Freshwater microbial communities from Lake Tanganyika, Tanzania - TA2015032 Kigoma Deep Cast 1200m | ecosystem: Environmental > Aquatic > Freshwater > Lake | place: Tanzania: Lake... | reverse complement strand
GATCCGGTGCTCCGTGAGTTCGGCAGCGTGCCCGGCCACCTCCATGTCGCACACCAGACGCAGGAACGAGCGAAGCTGCTCGGATCGAGCGAAGGTCTCGCTGGCCAGTGCGGCTTCGAGCGCAGCCCGCTTTTCACTGACGGATATCAAGCCCGCCATGGTGTTCTGCTGCTCCTCGATCAGCCATTCTACCGGAAGGGTCGGTGGCCAGCAACGCCCAGTCGTTTCAATTGGATGCGGGGTCTCGTAACGTTTATTAACGTGCGTTCAACCTCGGAGCACTTTTGTTATCTACTGTGGCCGGGGCACAATAGGGTTGGTCCTTGGAATGCGGCGGAGGTGAGACCATGCGTTCCCTTGTGGACAGAGGCATTGCGCTTGCGGCACTGAGCGCGCTGGTCGTCGGACTCAGCGTGCGCGTGTCGGTCGCGCAGGAATTCCGCGGAACCATACTAGGCAGCGTCACGGATCCATCGGGCGCGGTGGTGGCCGGCGCGAAGGTGGCGGTCACCGGTGAAGCAACCGGCGCCAGGGTGGAGGTTCAGTCCAATCCGGAAGGGAACTACCACGTGCCTTTCCTCCTGCCCGGGCGGTACACCGTGGAAGTGGAGTCCGCCGGCTTCCGCCGTCTCATCCGGGAGGGGATCATCGTCCAGGTGAACGACAGGATCACGCTGAATCTCTCGCTGGAACTTGGCGCGACGGCCGACGCGGTAAATGTAACCGCCGACAGCCCGTTGCTCCAGACCGCCAACGCCGATCTCGGGCAGGTGGTGGACCGGCACTTCGTGGATCGCCTGCCCATTGCCGCGCGCAATCCGATGACGCTGGTCGATCTGGCACCTGGGGTGCTAGGCTCCAGCGGGGACTACGGAACCGATGGGCAGACCCAAATCGCCATCAATGGGGGCAGCGGCGGCAGAGGTGGTAACGAAATCACCGTGGACGGCATTCCCAACACGAACCCCCGAGGCGGCGCCCGCGTCGTCACAGTTCCGATCTCCGACGCGGTAGAGGAGTTCAAGGTTCACACCACGATGTTCGACGCCAGCTACGGCCGCTCGAACGCCGGGGCGCTGACCTTCTCGACGCGGTCCGGGACCAACCGTTATCACGGTTCGGTCCACGATTACTTCCGGAATCGGGCGCTGAACGCCAACAGTTGGAGCCGGAACCGGCTGGGCCAGACCAAGCCGGTGGAGAGCTACAACCTTTGGGGCGGCACCCTGGGCGGGCCGGTGCGGATCCCCGGCTGGCTTGGACCTCTCGCCTATGACGGGCGCGATAAGACGTTCTTCTTCCTGTATTACGAGGACTCGCTCAGGAAGAACCCCGGCGGCCCGCTGGACCGCGTGCCCACGGCAGCCGAGCGCCAGGGCGACTTCTCGCAGACCCTGGCGCCCAAAGGGGCGCAGCTCCAGATCTACGACCCGTTCAGCACCAGGGTCTCCGGTTCGACGGTGACCAGAACTCCGTTTCCCGGAGCGAGGATCCCGGCCGGAATGCTCAACCCCGTGGGAGTCGCCGTCCTGAGTCTGTATCCGCTCCCCAACCTGGACGTTCCCACGCGCATCAACGCCTACAACTGGACCGCTTCGAACCCGACCAAGATCGAAACCGGCAACCTGGGCCTGAGGGTTGATCAGGTGATCGGGGCCCGGCACCGCCTGTTCGGGCGCTACAGCACCGTGAACCGCTACCAGGGCAAGGATCCGAATTACTTTGTGGGCCGGTACAACGACGACTTCATCCGGAGGCTCTTCCAGACCGTGGCGTTGGACGACAGCATCCTGATCTCGCCCACCCTGTTTGCCTCCCTGCGCTACGGCTATGCGCGAACGGTTCTGGAGCTGTGGAAAGACGGCAAGGATCGCGATCCCGCAACCCTCAAGCTCCCGGATATCATCGTCCGGAACCAGGCCACAGCGGGCTGGCCCCGGTTCAACCTGGGCGAGAGCCTGCCGCAGATCGGCGGCCGCTACCGCAAGCCCACCAACGACACCCACGCGCTGTTGGCCACCCTCAACCAGCTTGTGGGCCGGCACACGCTCAAGTTCGGCGCCGACTACCGGCTGATTCGCTGGAACGACTTCAACCCGGGCGAGTACGGCCCGGGCACCTTCACCTTCAATTCGGTGTTCACCCGTTCCGATCCGGAACGGTCCACCACCAGCGACACGTCCGGCACCGCTATGGCCTCGCTGTTGCTGGGCCTGCCGGCCAGCGGCGGGTTGGGTTATGTCAGCCCGCTTTCCCTGCAAAGTCACTACCTGGGGGCGTTCCTCCAGGACGACATCAAGCTCACCCCCAAGCTCACTCTGAACCTCGGCCTGCGCTACGAGGTGGAGACGCCCTTCACCGAGCGGTATGACCGCATCAGCTACGGCTTCGACGAGAAAGCCGCGGTCCCGGTCAGCGTGCCCGGCATGGAGATCCGGGGCGGGATCCTGTTCGTGAATCAGGGCGGCCTGCCGCGCCGTCAGGGCAAGGTGGACCGCAACAACTTCGGGCCGCGCTTCGGCTTCGCGTATGCCGTTCGTCCCAAGACGGTATTCCGGGGCGGTTACGGGGTCTTCTTCTCCAGCGGCATCGTCAACCAGCAGGACCAGGATCCGGTCCGCATCCGGTCCTTCGACGCCACTACACAATACGTGGCCTCCATCGACGGCAACCGGAAACCCTTCACCACCATCAGCGACCCATTTCCCAACGGTTTGTCACAGCCCACCGGCACCCAACTGGGCCTAGCCACGGAACTCGGCAATTCCATCGAGTTCCTGGACCCCAACCGGACGCTTCCCTACATCCAGCAGTGGCAATTCGGTCTCCAGCGGGAGATGGGATGGCAGACCGTAGTGGAAGCGGCCTACGTGGGCGTGCACAGCCTGAGGCTGTTCGGCAGCTACGACCTGAACCAGAAGCCGGATCAGTTCCTGGCCCTGGGAGCGGCGGAGAACACCAGCGTGCCGAACCCCTTCTATGGCGTGTTCCCGGCCACCTCCACGCTTGGACAGGGTAGGACGAGCACCCAAGGTCGCTTATGGGTCCGCTTCCCCCAGTTCACCAGCGTGACCATGAACGGGGTGAATGCCGGGCGTGCGCTGTATCACGGGTTGCAGGTGCGGCTCCAGAAGCGCCTGTCGCACGGCCTAGCCTGGGTGGTGAACTACACGAGCTCCAAGACCCTGGAGTACGATCCCTACAGCCTGGTCAACGAGCGCCACTACCGCACCGTCTCGGACGTGGACCGGCCGCAGGTTCTCAGATTGTTCGCGACCTGCGAACTGCCGGTCGGCCGCAAGCGGGCGCTGGGCGCCGGCTGGCCGCGATGGTTGGATCTCGTCGCCGGCGGCTGGGAGGCGAGCGGCGTCCTCAGGCTCACCAGCGGAGAACCCTTGAGTATCGCTGAGCGGCGCGGGCGGCCCGTCCCCCTGCGCAATCCCAGGTTGAGCGGCAGCGTCAAGGACCGCTTGGGTGACCACCTGGACCCGGTCACCCGGCTCCCGATGAATCCATACTTCGACACCGGAGCCTGGCAGGCACTGGCCTCGGACTACGTCATCTCACCGGAGCCTCCGCGGCTGGACTGGCTCCGCGGCCCGCGGGAAAGGCTGCTGACGCTGGCGCTGCGCAAGCTCTTCCGGTTTTCAGAAACCGCCGATCTGGAGATCCGCGCCGAGATCGACAACCCGACCAACACCCCCGCGTTCGGCAATCCGGGGACGAACATGTCCGGCCCGACGACCTTCGGGGTGATCACCAGCGGTGGCGGTCCGCGGACATTTCAGGTGGGAGCGAAGTTGAAATTCTGACCAGCGTTGGAGTCCTGATAGCCATGCGCTCATTCATCCTCCTGCTAGGAATTCCCCTGGCTGCGCCGGCCACTGTCCACCGCGTAGACTGCCGCGAGGGGAAGTGGCATTCGATGGCCGCGGTCAACGCCGTCGGTCTCCAGCCCGGCGACCAACTTCTCCTCCGGGCGGGCTGTCGCTGGACCGGGACCCTCAGCCCCAAAGGTTCAGGCAGCGAAGGCAAACCCGTCATCATCGACCGTTACGGCGACGGACCGCCGCCTCGCCTCGATGGCGCCGGCGGGGAGGCCGCTTTGTTCTTGCGCAACCAGGAGTTTGTAGAAGTCCGCAACCTCGAACTCACCAACGACGCTCCCGAACCCGGCCTGCGCCGGGGCGTGCTTATCCGGGCCGAGAACCTCGGCCGCGCCCTGCGTCACATCCGCCTGACGGGCCTCCACATCCACCACGTCAAGGGCCGGCTGGGCGCCGACATGGTTTCCAAGTGCACAGGTGGCATCGGTCTGGAGGTGGTAACCGAACAGAAACCCACGCGCCTGGACGACGTCCTCATTGCGGACAACCGCATCCGCGCCGTAGACAGCGTGGGAATCTACCTCCACACCGATAGCGGACCTCACCCACGCGATCCGCGGTGGGAGCAGCTCCGGCACACCCGAGTGGTCGTCCGCAACAACACCCTGGAAGACATCGGCAAGAACGCAGTCTGCCTGCGCGCCTCGCTGGAGCCCCGCATCGAGCGCAATGTGGTTCGCAACGCCTCCGCCCGTTATCACGGCAACGCCATCTATGTCTTCGGCTGCAAGAACGCGCGAATCCAGTTCAACGAAGTGTCCGGCACCCGCTTCCACGGGCTGGAGGGCGCCGCCTTCGACAGCGATTACAACTGCGAGGGGACCGTGATCCAGTACAACTACAGCCACGACAACGGCGGGGGCCTGGTGAACCTCTGTAACAACCCCGCGTCGAAGCCGCCCCGCGGCTACAATGACGGCACTATCGTGCGCTACAACGTCAGTCGCAACGAAACCTATCGCGTCATCGGCTTCGACGGACCGGTGACGAACACCCATATCTACAACAACACCATCTACGTCGGGCCCGGGCGCAAGCCGCGGATCATCGAGTTCGATCGCTTCGGCAAGTCGCCGGGCTACGCCACCCGCGCCTGGTTCCGCAACAACATCATCGTCAACGAAGGCGAAGGGTCCTATGTGTGGGGTGAGGCCACCGAGATCGTGTTTGAGGGCAACTGCTTCGCTGGCCGTCATCCGCACGGCGAGCCGCAAGACCCCCGGAAGATTACCGCGGATCCCCGCTTCGAGTCTCCGGCCACCGTCGGCGAGGGACTGGCCTCCGCCGGCGGCTATCGTCTGAAGGACGACTCGCCCTGCGCCGCTTCCGGCGTCGTCATCCCGGCCAACGGCGCTCGCGATTTCCTTGGCGCGCCACTGCCCGCTGGCGCGCCGGACCGCGGCGCGATCCAGCGGTAGCTCTCGGCAGGAAGCAACCACCTGAGCCAGCCTCATCCTTCGCCAGCGGCGGAGCGCACCAGGCGGCTACTATGAGAAGACGATGGCATGAGCCTGGACGCGTTATTCACGCTCTTCACCGGCCTGCCCCGGCAGGGGCCGGGCAGCGACGAATCGACTCTGGAGGCGCTGCGGCGCCTTCCGTCTCCGCAGAAGGACGCGCTGGTGCTGGACATAGGCTGCGGGACGGGCCGGCCGACCCGGGTGCTGGCCCGAACGCTGCGCACGCGGGTGACCGGCATCGACATCCACCAGCCGTACCTGGATGAACTGGCGCGGGCCGCCGCCCAGGAAGGCCTCTCTGAATTCGTGGAGACCCGCTGCCGGTCCATGGAGGCGCTGGACTACGCGCCGGGCAGCGTCGATCTGATCTGGTCCGAGGGCGCGATCTTCGTGCTGGGTGTGGCCCAGGCGCTGCGCCGGTGGAAGACGCTGCTGCGGCCGGGAGGGTTGCTGGTATTCACCGATGTGACCTGGCTGGAGGCGGACCCTCCAGCCGAGGCAGTGGCCTTCTTTGCGCAGGAGTACCCCGCGATAACGACCCTGGAAGAGAACCGGCGGCTGGCCGAGTCCGAGGGGTACGAAGTCCTGGATGCGTTCTCGCTGCCAGCCGCGGACTGGTACAAGGAGTACTACACTCCCCTACGGGAGCGCATAGCGCGGCTGCGGCCCACGCTTGCGGCACAGCCCGAGCTGGCGGGGGTGGTGGCCTCGACCGAGCGCGAAATGGACCTGTTTGACCGCTTCAGCGCCGCCTACGGCTACGTGTTCTACCTGTTGCGGAAGCCGCTGTCTTGAAAACCCGGGACCGGCTAGGGCGTCCCCCCGTGGACGCCCCGGCCTGTCCCAGGGTTTTCATGCTCGCGGGTGACGGTCACCGGCATGCCTCGGACTGCCCCCCGATTCTGCGTAACCGGGCCTCATCCGCTCGTACTAGAGGGTGAAGGCCGACTACCGATGACTGCGGCACGCGCGGTAAGATCCCTGGCAGGCGAGGTTCCATTGGCCGAGGCCGCCGACAAGGCCGATTTCGAGACGCTGGTGCGGGAACACCAGGCCATGGTGTTCAGCATCGCCTGCCACTTCTTCCACAACGAGGCCCTCGCCGAGGAGGTGGCGCAGGAAGTCTTCTTGCAGTTGTACAAGAACCTCGAGCGGATCGAGTCGCCCGCTCACGTGGGGTTCTGGCTGCGGCGGACGACCAGCCACCGGTGCATCGATCACCTGCGGAGGTCGAGCGCGCGGCACGAGGTCCAGCTCGAGCGGCTCCCGGAGATCCCGGAGAGTCCCGAGGCCGGTGACCCGCTGCTGCGGGAGAGGCTGCGCCGACTAGTGGCCTCCCTGCCCGAGAAACCCCGCATGGTGGTGTTGCTGCGCTTCGGAGAGGACCTGGACGCCGAGGACATCGGCCGGGTCCTCAAGATGCCGGTGCGGACCGTGTGGAGCCACCTGTACCGGGGCCTGGCCATGTTGCGAGAGAAGGCCCCCCGGTATTTGAAGGAGGAAGCCCGATGAGCAGACTGGAAGACGAGCTTCGCCAGGCGTTGCGCCGCCGCGAGCCTCCGGCGGGATTCGCCGAGAGGGTTATGGCGCGCGCCCGAGCCAGGGAGCGGGAGCAGCGCCGGCCGCGGTGGCTGGGCTGGCGCTGGCTGGCCGCCGCCACGGCGGTGGTGGTTGTGGCGGCGGGCCTGCACTTCATGGAGGAGCGCCGCCGCCGGCTGGAGGGCGAGCGCGCCAAGGAGCAGGTGATGCTGGCGCTCGAGTTGACGGGCGCCAAGCTGATTCTCGCCGAGCAGCGCGTGCAGCAGGTCATCGGATTCAGTCTGGCCCTTCCAAATTGAGAGATGGAGGAATCCCATATGCGCAAATCAGGCCTTGCCCTGATGATACTGGCGGCCGTACCTCTGGCCGCCCAACAGATCAAGTTCCCGCCGGCCCTCGATAAGCTGGCGGCGAAGGCGAAGGAAACCGCGAACGTGAACCTGGACGCCTCGACGCTCGGGCTCGCAAGCAAGTTCATGTCCGGCGAGAAAGGCGAGGAGTCCGCGGCCAAGAAGCTGGTCGGCGGCTTGAAGAGCATTCACGTCCGCAGCTTCAAGTTCGAGAAGGAAGGCGAGTACTCGGCCGCTGACGTCAGCTCCATCCGGGAGCAGCTTAGGGGCGCGCAGTGGGCGTGCATTGTCTCGGTCCAGAAGAAGGATGGGGAGAGCGCCGACGTGTGTCTGTACCGCGAGGGTGAAGCCACCACCGGGCTGGCGGTCCTGGCGGCCGAGCCGAAGGAGCTGACCGTGGTCAACATCGTGGGCACCCTCAGCCTCGAGGCCCTGGGCAGCCTGACCAGGCAGCTCGGCATCGCAGAGCAGCTCAAGAAGGGCCTGGCCGAGACGAAGAAGGCCGTCCCGCCGGCAGAGAAAGACGAGTAACCCGAGCGAAGCTGGGGTGGCGGTCTTCGTCTAGACAGGCATGGAGTCCCTCTGGCGCGATCTGAAGTTCGGCTGCAAGCTCCTGTTGCGGGAGCGCGGTTTCACTATCACCGCGCTCCTCACGCTGGCGCTGTGCATCGGGGCCAACACGGCGGTGTTCACGGTGTTCCGGTCGGTGCTTCAGCGGCCGCTGCCGTACCCGCAGCCGGAGCGGCTGGTGGCGCTGTACAACGTCTATCCCGGTGTAAATGTGAAGCGGGGGTCCAACGGGGTTCCGGACTACCTGGACCGGCGCCAGGAGAAGGCCGCCTTCGAAGAAGTGGCGCTATTCGGCTCGAGCGGCTACGACGTGGGAGCGAACGGCGCTCCGGACAAGCTGTTCGGGGTTTACGCAACGCCCTCGCTGTTCCGGGCGCTAGGCGTGCCGCCTTGGCTGGGCCGCACCTTCACCGAAGAAGAGGCGGTGCTGGGCAAAGAGAAGGTGGTGGTGCTTAGTTACGGGCTGTGGCAGCAGATGTTCGCCGGGGACCGCGCGGTGGTGGGCAAGGACCTGCGGCTCACCGGCGCTCCGTACCGGATCGTGGGCGTGATGCCGGACGGCTTCGAGTTCGGCTCCCGCGAGACCAGGCTGTGGGTGCCCTTCGCCTTCACGCCGCGGCAGACCTCCGACGAGGCGAGGCACAGCAACAACTGGGGCATGGTGGCGCGGCTGAAGCCGGGGGTCTCGCTGGCGCAGGCCCAGCAGCGCATCGACGCGCTGAACCGGCACAACCTGGAACGCTTCCCCAAGTACCGCAAGCTGCTGGAGGAGGCCCGCTTCGGCACACGGGTCCAGGGACTCCAAGACTCGATGGTCGAGGAGGTGCGGCCGACCCTGTACCTGCTCCAGGCCGTGGTGGGGTTCGTGCTGCTGATCGGCTGCGTCAACGTGGCCAACCTGATGCTGGTGCGCTCGAATGTGCGGATGAAGGAGCTGGCCATCCGCTTCAGCCTGGGCGCTTCGCGGGGCCGGCTGGGCCGGCAGTTCCTCACTGAGAGCGTGCTGCTGGCGCTGGTGGGCGGCGCGCTGGGTATCGTCACGGGATTCTGGGGAGTTCGCCTGCTGAACCTCCTGGGGGCCGAGGAGCTGCCGCGCGGCAGCACGATTCATCCGGACGGCGTGGTGCTGGGCTTTGCGCTGCTCGTGGCAGCGGCGGCGGGATTGTTCTTCGGGAGCGTCCCGGTGGTGCACCTGTTCCGGCGGAACCTCAACGACGTATTCCGGCAGAGCGAGCGGGCCGGCACGGCGGAGCGCAGGGCGCTGCGCACGCGGGCGGTGATGGTGATCTGCCAGGTGTCGCTGGCCTTCCTGCTGCTGATCGGCGCGGGGCTGATGACGCTGAGCTTCGTGCGGGCGTTGCGCGTGGATCCGGGCTTCCGCGCAGAGGGCGTAACGACGGCCCGGCTGAGCTTGCCGCGGGCCCGCTATGAGCAGGACGCGCAGGCGCGCAACTTCACCGAGCGTCTGCTGGCCGGCGTCCGTGCCCTGCCTGGGGTGAGCCGGGCGGGGATAACTTCCTTTCTGCCGTTCGGTGGCAGCTACAACTCCAGCGCCATCATGATCGACGGTTACAGCCGCGCGCCCGGGGAGCCGGTTCCGGTGCCGGGTTTCAATGTGGCAGACGCGGACTACTTCCCGGCCATGGGCATTCCGCTGTGGCGGGGCCGCCTCTTCCAGGAGACCGACACGGGGGAGTCGCTGCGGGTGGTGATCATCGATCAGTTCCTGGCGCGGCGCTACTGGCCGGACAAAGACCCCATCGGCGGCAGGATCCGCCGCGGGGTGGAGCCCGACAGCCCGGCGTTCACGATCATCGGGGTAGTGGGCAGCGTCAAGGTCGGCGAGCTGACCGAGCAGAACCCGGTGGGGCTGGTCTACTTCCACTACAAGCAGGTCCCCCCGCGGGGTATGCACTTGGTCCTGAAGACAGCGCGGGAGGGGGACCCGGTGCTAGGTGCAGTGCGGCGCGAGGCCGCGCGGCTGGACTCGGAGCTGCCGCTGTACGACACCAAGACCATGGAGGAGCGGCTGGAGCGGTCGCTGCTGGCGCGGCGGGCCTCGATGGTGCTGTGCCTGGTCTTTGCCGGGCTGGCGCTCCTGCTGGCGGCCATCGGCATCTACGGCGTGCTGGCCTACGCGGTGACGCAGCGCACGCGCGAGTTCGGGGTGCGCATTGCGTTGGGGGCGCGCGCGGCGGATGTGCTGGGGATGGTCTTCCGACAGGGCCTGACGCTGGCCATGACGGGTGTCGCCATCGGCGTGGCGGGCGCGTACTTCCTGACGCGGCTGATGACCGCCCTGCTGTTTGAAGTGAAGCCGGCCGACCCGGCGGTGTTCCTGCTGGCCGCCCTGCTGCTGTCGGCGGCGGCGGCGATGGCGTCCCTGGCACCCTCGCTGCGCGCCACGGCTATCGACCCGGTGATCACCTTGCGCTACGAGTAGCGCCCGGCCCTTTTCGTGCACAATGGTCCTCGGAGATCTATCGATGGTTCGTGTGTGCATGTTGTGGTTCCCTTTGCTGCTGGCCGCGCAGGAGCAGCCGAAGCCGCGTGTTCTCTTTCAGCACGTCCGCGAGCTACAATTGACCTTCCGCCTTTCGTGGTGACGCATGCCACTCCGCATTTGCCTTTTGCCTCTTGCCCTTTGCCTCTTGCCTTCGCTTCCTCTCCTCGCGGAGGATGCCACCCGTCCCGGCGAAGTCACCACGCCCTATCCCACCATCACCAACCTGTCGGTGGAGTGGAAGATCCAGGGCGATGACAACCTGAACGG
>Ga0194110_10010045_pt1 | contig 10581 bp, 7 predicted proteins | sample TA2Kig1200mmetaG_FD_146192 | JGI IMG/M metagenome (GOLD analysis project Ga0194110, IMG submission 146192) | Freshwater microbial communities from Lake Tanganyika, Tanzania - TA2015032 Kigoma Deep Cast 1200m | ecosystem: Environmental > Aquatic > Freshwater > Lake | place: Tanzania: Lake... | reverse complement strand
CCATCTCCAGCATGTCGCCCGCCCGTAACCGCAACTGGTTGCGGACCGGCTTGGGGATCACCACCCTGCCGGCTCTGTCAATAGTGAGCTGCCGGGCCATGCTGCCATTATACGATGGCAAATGGCATATTGAAGTGGCAGCCCATCAGACTCACCGACTTTCGTGCAGCGCGGCGGCTCACATTAGTGCGACAATCCAGGCTATGAAACGCAGAGAGTTCCTCTCCACCCCCGCCGCAGCGCCCGCTCGGGTGCGCCGTGTATTCAGGAGCGCGCTTTACGGACCCGTACGGCGAAGGCGCGGCGAGGTTTTTCCACGGTAAGCTGCCGGATTTCCTGCTCGCTGAACCCCGCGGATTTCAAGGCCGGCGGGAAGACCTGGAACAAGGCGTCGTAGGGCTTGGGAGCGCGGCCGCTTTGTGGCAGCAACGCAGTGCTTGCCCTCCCCCAGTTTCTGCCCGAGGCTGGGTGGAACAGGCAGTCTTGCCTGTGGCTCGGTGCAACAAGAACAGGCCGGGAGGCCTATTCCACCGCGGTTGGCGACAAACTGGGGGAGGGCAAGAACGCAGTGGGGTTGAAGCCGGGAGGGCAGGGGTGTATAGTTGCTGTGTGCCGGAGGTGGAAAGGAAACTCCGGCGCGCAGGTGCGCAGGCAATCGCCAGCGGAAGGCTGGTTCTGGCAGGCGCCGCTGCCCGGAGGTGGATCATGGGTTTTCTCAGATTGATGGCGGTGGCTTCCCTCACGGCGGGAAGCGCGCTGCTGCTCGGCCAGGTGGAGACGGCCCGGATTATTGGGACGGTGACGGACCAGTCCGGCGCCGCCATACCGGGCGTGAAAGTCACCCTGACCAATACGCAGACCAACCAGAGTTTCGAAACGGTGACACGCCCGGACGGGAGCTACGAGTCGATTCCGCTGCGCATCGGGCCGTACCGCCTCACGGTAACCCAGGAAGGGTTCAAGAGAGCGGTGCGCGAGGGCATTACGCTGCAAATCCAGCAGACTGCGGTGGTGGACTTCGCCCTCGAGGTGGGAGCGGTGACCCAGGAGATCTCGATCACATCGACGGCGCCGCTGCTGACCGTGACGGAAGCCACGCAAGGGCAGGTGATCGACAACCAGAAGATCGTGGACCTGCCGCTGAACGGACGCGATTATATCCAACTGGCGCTGCTGTCGGCGGGCGCCAACCAGCAGGCGCCCGGAGGGCGTGTGGAGGGCTTCTCCGGGAACGGGATGAGGGCGTCGCAGAACAACTACCTGCTGGACGGGGTGGACAACAACAATGCGCAGATCGCGGCCCAAGGCCGCCAGGGCGAAGCCGTGAAGCCGAACGTGGACGCCATTCAGGAATTCAAAGTCCTCACCAGCGTCTTTTCCGCCGAGTACAGCCGGGCTACCGGCGCGGTCATCAACGTGAGCCTGAAGTCGGGAACAAACGAGCTGCACGGCACGGCTTATGAGTTCCTGCGAAACGAAAAGCTGGACGCGAAGAACTTCTTCGATCTTCCGGAGAGCCCGCGGCCGCCGTTCAAGCGGAACCAGTACGGCTTCTCGCTGGGCGGGCCGGTGGTGAAGAACAAGACGTTCTTCTTCGGGGACTATGAGTGGCTCAAGATCCGGGAGTCGCGGACGGTGAACAACACCATTCCAACCCAGCGCATGGCAGGGGGCGACTATTCGGAGCTGCTGCCCGCGGCCAAGATCTACGATCCGGCGACCTACAACCCGGCCACCAGGATCCGGCAGGTGTTTGCCGGCAGCGTCATTCCGGCGTCGCGCTTCGACCCGGTGGGCGCCAGGCTGCTGAAGCTGTATCCCGAGCCGAACAAGCCGGGGCTGACGCGGAACTTCCTGTACAACCCGGCGGACAAGACCAACCGGGATCGCTGGGACATCAAGCTGGACCACGCCTTCAACTCGATGAACAACCTCACCGCGCGCTACAGCTTCCAGAAGGATCTCGAGCCCGGCTCGCCCGACATCCCGGCGCCGGGCTATGGTGGAGGCAACGCGCGCGACATCACCACCACTGGACACAACGTGATGATGGGCTACAACCGCATCATCTCGCCGACCCTGGTGTTATCGACGAAACTGTCCTGGAACGCTCTGCTGACGCGCATCAAGCCGCCCCCGGAGGTGACAAAGTCGCTGAACGCCGAATACGGGCTGCGGGGCGTGGACAACACGACGCCCGGGATGGCGAACATCTCCACCTCGGGTTTCACCAATCTGGGGCTGGGAAGCACGCTGCCCAATTTCGCCGACTCCCAGAACCGGCAGGTGCTGGGAGATCTGACGTGGCTGCGCGGCAAGCACAGCCTGAAGACCGGCGCGAACCTGAGCTGGCTTCAGAGTCACCTGTCGAATCCCAATCAGGCGCTGGGAGTATTCAGCTTCGATGGCAGCTATACGCGGAACTCGCAGACGCTGCGGGAGGGCAGCTCGATTGCCGACCTGCTGCTGGGACTGCCCTACCAGGCGCAGGTGTCCACGCCGTCCTATATGAACCAGCGGGCCCCGTGGTACGGCTTTTACGCGCAGGATGAGTGGAGGCTCTCCCGGCAACTGACTCTCCACCTGGGCGTCCGGTATGACCTGCGGGCGCCGTGGGTGGAAACCCGGAATCTGTGGGCCAATTTCGACATCGACACCAACCCGGGCGCGGCGCAACTGGTGCCGGCGCAAGCCGGGTCCCGCGCGAGCCGGGCGACCATCAGGCCGGATCAGAACGACCTGGCGCCCCGGTTCGGATTCGCCTACAACGTGGCGCGGCGGACCGTGCTGCGGGGCGGGTACGGGATCTACTACTCGCAGTACGAAGGGATGGGCGGCGCGCAGTACCTGCAAACCAATCCACCCTTTCAATATCGGGCGCAGTTGGACACGGACCGCGTGACGCCGACCTTGCGGCTGGCGGCGGGGATACCGCCCGGTACGGTGAGCCCGCGGAATGCCGCCAACATCGGGACCTCCTCCTACGACCGGGGCTTGCGGAACGGGTATGCCCAACAGTGGAATTTCAATATCCAGCAGGAGCTGCCCTGGCACGCGGTGATGGAGCTTGGCTACTACGCCAACAAGGCGAACAAGCTCATGCGGCGGACGGAAGGCAACTGGGCCCTGCCGGGAGCCGGAAACATCAATGCGCGGCGGAGATACCGGAGTGTGCTGGTGCCGGGCGACAACGTGACGGTGGGACCGCTGGCCAACACTTACCGGCACGAAGCCACGGCCAACGCCAATTTCCACTCGATGCAGGTCAAGGTGGAAAAGCGATTGTCGGCCGGTCTGAGCTTCCTGGGCAGTTACATGTGGTCCAAGGCGATCAGCGACGGACGCGGCGAATCCGCCGCTGGCGGAGTGTCGAATTCCATTCCCCAGGACCCGCTTAATCTGCGGGCGGAGCGGTCGCTGGCTGACGAACACCGCCCGCATCGCCTGGTGATGAGCTACAACTATGATCTTCCGTTCGGCCGCGGCAAACGCTATCTCGGAAATGCGCACCGGCTTGCGGACGCATTGCTGGGAGGCTGGGCCATGGGTGGAATCACGACGCTCAGCAGCGGGCGGCTGGTCAATCTGAGTGTGCAAGGGAATCCATCCAACACTGGGAATCCGGACCGGCCGGAGGTAGTCGGCAAGTGGAAGCTCGGCCGGGACGAGCGCAGCCTGGACCGGTGGTTCAACACCGCGGCGTTCATGCGCAACGCCGCGTTCACCTTCGGCAATGCGGGACGGAACCTGCTGGAAGGCCCCGGCGATGTGACTTTCGACCTGGCGCTGTACAAGTCGTTCGTGGTGCGGGAGGGCATGCGGGTGCAGTTCCGCGCGGAAGCCTTCAACGCGATGAACACGCCGCAGTTCGGAGTTCCGAACGCGCAGGTGGGTAATCCGAACTTCGGGACCATCGGAGGCGCGGGACGGCCGCGCAACCTGCAATTCGGACTCAAGCTGGTGTTCTAGGGGAGAACGCGCGGTTTCGGTGACGGCAGCGCCAGTGGTGGTATAGTCGCTGTCTATGAAACGCAGAGAGTTCCTCTCCACCCCCGCCGCGGCCGCTGCTCCGGTGCTGGCCGCCCCGGCCCAGTTGGGCGCCAAGCCGGCCATGAAGATCACCGACGTAAAGAGCTTCCTGGTGGGAGCGGGCGGACGCAACTGGGTGTTCGTCAAGGTGGAGACTGACCAGGGGATCCACGGGATCGGCGAAGCCTACTCGTGCGGGCCGGATGAAGCCACCGTGGCCGCCATTAGCGATTTCAAGCGCTGGCTGGTGGGCCAGGAGCCGCGCCACATCGAGCACCTGTGGGCCACCATGTACAACTTCACCCGCTTTCCCGGCGGGCTGGTAGTGCTGGCGGCCATGAGCGGCATCGAGCACGCGCTGTGGGACATCGCGGGCAAGGCCGCGGGGCTGCCCGTCTACATGCTGCTGGGCGGGAAGTGCCGCGAGAAGATCCGCGTTTACCAGAGCATCGGCGGGAGCACGCCCCAGGAGGCGGGCGAGAACGCCAGGAAACTGGTCGGCAAGTACGGCTACACCGCGGTGAAGATGTCGCCGCACCCGCCGCGGGGCAACTCGCTGCCTTACAACGCCGTCACCCGCGCGGCCGGCGAGCGCGTGCGCGCGGTGCGCGAGGCGCTGGGGCCGGACGTGGACATCGGTGTCGATATCCACGCCAAGTTCTTCGAGGTCTCCCGCGCCATCCGCGTGGCCCGCGCCATTGAGCCTTACAACCCCATGTGGCTGGAGGAGCCGATCCGCCCGGAGAACGTGGAGGTGATGCGCAAGCTCTCAGAGCACGTCAACATCCCGCTGGCCAGCGGCGAGTGCAACTACACCAAGTACGAGTTCCGCGACCTTCTGGCGGCGCAGGCTCTGGACATCGTCCAGCCCGACGTGTGCGTGTGCGGCGGCCTGCTGGAGATGAAGAAGATCGCCGCCATGGCCGAGGCGCATTACGTGGTGGTGGCCCCGCACAATCCCATGGGACCTGTGGCCACCACGGTCAATGTCCACTTCGCCGCCTCGACGCCCAACTTCTTCATCCTGGAGTACCACCCCGACGACGCCGGCGCGCGCAAAGACATGCTGAAGGAGCCGCTGATGGTGAAGGACGGCTACATCCCCGTGCCCAACCAGCCGGGTTTCGGCATCGAGCTGAACGAGGAAGCCTTCAAGCACTATCCGCCCAAGCCCTGGCGCCGCGGCTTCGACTACCGCGCCGACGGCTCGGTGGCCTTCATCTGAGTCAGGACGGGGACAGACGGAACGTTCCCCACGCCGAAGCCGGGGACGCTTCCGTCTGTCCCTCCAGCCGATCTGCCCAGCGAGGATCCAGGAAAAATCCAGGGTTTTCGCAAGGACTCCGGGCGCCCACTCCGGCGATCATGGGGCTGGAGGTGAACACACATGTTACGTCAAGTATCGCTCGTAGTTCTCCTGCTGGTTGCGGCCGTGCTGGCATTGGACGCGGACGGCCCGGCGGCGGCGTCCAAGGTTCTCGTGGCGAGCGGGAAACCGACCTCACAGATCGTGAATCCCGGAATACTCATCTGTGAGGGCGGCCAACCGACGGGCCTGGCCGCCCCGATGTGCAGCCCGGGCACCACGAAGATTCTCATCCGGAACCTGATTCAAGAGGGCGCCTATCAGGACCTCACCGGCACGGCGGCCGCCATCTTTCGAGGCAAGTTCACTGCCGTCACCCAATGCAACTTGGACGACAAGTACTACGGCTTCTGCTGGGGCACCTTTGAGTGGGCGGTCCCCGAGATGGGCGGCAAGTTTGAAGGGTCCTGGAGCGGGGTTCTGGACTACGCTATCCACGCCGGATACTTAAGCGGGAACGCCTACGGATACGGGGGCAAGCTCGAGGGACTGCGGATGACCTTCGACGAGCTGTATCCGGGAGGCACGGCTCCGTGGGTCGGCATCCTGAAGGTGCTGCCCCAGTAACGGCCTGGCGGCTCCGAGGGCTGGGCTCCACCGCCGTGGGCTTCCCACTATAATGACCTCAGGGTGGAGTCCAGTACTCCCAGGCGGTTGGGCGGGACCTTCTCTGTTGGCGGGTGGAGTGTAAGCCCGGGGAACTGCCGGATCAGCAAAGGCGCCGAGGAGCATCATCTGCGGCCCATGCTGATGGACCTGCTGGTGTTGCTGGCCGAGAACGCCGGGCAAGTGGTGACCAAGGAGAGGATCCTGGACCAAGTCTGGCAGAGCCGGTTTGTGAGCGAATCCACCCTGACCAGCAATGTCGCCGAGTTACGGCGGCTGTTGGGGGAAGGTCCAGGGCGTCTCCGGCTGATCGAGACCATCTCGAAGCGCGGCTACCGCCTGATCGCGCCGGTCGCTTCCGGCCCGCCGGAGCCGCCGCGGCTGGCGGTCCTGCCCTTCGATAACCTGAGCTGCGATCCAGAAGAGGACTACTTTGCCGACGGGATGGCCGACGCGGTGATCACCGAGCTGGGCAGGATCGCCGGACTGCGGGTAATCTCGCGGCAGTCTGTGTTGAGATTCAAAGGCTGCGGCCAAAGCCTGGCGGAAATCGCCAGGGAGCTGAAGGTGGACACGGTCGTGGAAGGCTCTGCCTTGCTGGCCGGGAGGCGAGTTCGAATCACGGCGCAGCTCATCCAGGTGGAGCCGGAACAGCACCTGTGGGCCCAAAGCTACGAGTGCGACCTGGGTGACATTCTCGCGGTGCAAGCCCAGGTGGCGCGCGCCATCGCCGAGGCGGTTCACGCCGCGCTGACGCCGCTGGACCTGGCCAGGCTGTCCTGCGCGCCCCGGGTCAACTCGGAGGCCCATGTGGCGTACCTGAAGGCCCGGCATCACGGCGCCAGGTGGACGCAGGAGGGAGTTGAGAAAGGACTCCAATATCTCGCCGAGGCAATCGAGAAGGACCCCAACTATGCTCCGGCCTACGCGCTGCTAGCCGTGTGTTTGTGCGTACTCGGGTATTGGGGACACCTCCCGATCCAGCAGGCCTACCCGCGGGCCAAAGCGGCGGCCTTGAAGGCTGTGGAACTCGAGGACTCCCTAAGCGAAGGCCACGTGGCCCTCGGGCTGACCCAGTGGATGCTCGACTGGGATCTGCCCGCCTGCGAGCGGGAGATCCGGCGCGGCCTCGAATTGAACCCTTCGAGCGAACAGGCGCACTTCTGGCTGGCCATGTTTCTGCTCATCATTCGGGGGGATGGCCGCGGCGCCCTGGAGGAGGCCAAACTGGCGCTGGAGCTGGATCCGCTGTCGCTGACCACCAGCTTCTCCGTGGCGTATCTCCTTATGTTTGCTGGCGAGTACCAGCAGGCGGCTGATCAGGCGCGGAGGACGCTCGAACTCTACCCCGGCGCGCTCCACGCTTACTACGGTCTGGGCTGGGTCTACCTCGGCGAGTCCAGGTACGCGGAAGCGGTCGCGGCCTTCGAGAAAGCGGCAGCCACTTCACGCGATGCCTTTTCGCTGGCGTACCTGGGCCATGCCTATGGACGAGCGGGACAGAGCCGCGCCGCCCAGGCCGCGCTGGCCGAGCTCCGGGACCTGCGCGAGCGGGGTTACGTGCCCGAGTTCTGCTTTGCCTTGCCGTACGCCGGCCTCGGCGATCTCGATCGGGCCTTCGAGTCGCTGGAGAGGTGTTACGCGGAGCGCGACGGCCGGCTGTTCTGGCTGGCTGCCGCTCCATGCTTCGATCCGCTCCGCTCCGATCCCCGCTATGACGATCTGCTGCGCCGCATGGCGCTGCCGGCGCCTCAGTAGAATGGGACCGCTTCAAGCCCGAGGGCCGTGGCGGCGCCCGCCAGGACGCGGTCAGCGGTGGCGATGGCGGTGCAACCGGCGCCGAGCGCGACGGCGAGGTGAAGCGCGTCCAGGGTGCGCAGTGGATGTGCTCGCAGCCGGGCCAGCAGATCGATGGCCAACAACACGTGGGCGTCTTCCAGGGGATGAACCGCAAGATGGCCGGCCCGGAGGTCCGCCTCGAAGGTGGACCACACCTGTTTCTCCAGGCGGTCGGAGAGCTCCCTCGACCGGCGGCGCCGCGCCAGGAGGCAGCGGAACTCGAGCACGGTCAAGCGACTGATCGCCGCGTCGCTCTGCTGCCTGAGAAACGCCTCGAATTCCTCGGAGCGAGCTTCGTTGAGATACCACTTGGCCAGGGCGCTGGTGTCCAGATAGGGGCCGCGCATCAGCGGGCGTCCCGGTCCCGGCGCACTAATGTCTCGCTGGGGACCTTGAGCCGCGGCATGCGGGCGCGCAGAGCCGCGTGGGAAGGAAGCCTGCGGTCCGCTCGCACCGGCAGCACGCGGGCCAGCGGCCGGCCGCGCCGCGTCACAACGATTTCGCCCTCCTGCCCAACGATTTCGTCGAGGTGGCTCAGTGCGGCGCGCATCTGGCGGATCGTGAGCGTCGTCATGCCTGAACCCACAGAGGACTGCGTTGTGTCACTTCCTTTCATAGTGTGTCACAAGACGGACGAGCCCGCAAGCAGGCCGGTCCCGCGCCCTACTTCGGCTGGGGCGCCAGCAGCGGCTTGCGCCAGGCGGTGAGGCGCTTCTCCAGATCCGCTTGCACCGTCTTCAGCTCGGCGTCGCCGGCGCGGTTGCGGGTCTCGTAAGGGTCGGTGGCCAGGTCGTAAAGCTCTTTGTTGCCGCGGTCGTACCAGTTCAGTTTCCAGCGCCGGGTACGGATGGTGCGGATGGGGTTCACCCACTTCTGCTTGGCGTAATACTCCAGGAACACCGCGGTGCGGTCGTTGGGCTGCCTGGTGAGGTCCACGCCGGAAACCTCCCGCGGCCAGGTAAGCCCGGCGAGCGATGCCAGGGTGGGCGCCAGATCGGCCTGGGTGACCAGGTCGGTGCGAGGCGCTTTGCCCAGCGGCGCGCCTGGGGCGCAGATCCACAGAGGGATCGAGATCAGCTCCTCGTACATGAACGGCCCCTTGAAGGGCAGCCCGTGCTCGCCCAAGGCATCGCCGTGGTCGCTGGTGTAAACCACGACGGTGGAGTCCAGGCCCGGCAAGGCGTCCAGCACCGTGCCCAGGCAGCGGTCGGCAGCCTCGACCAGCTCGCAGTAGTAAGTGCGGTAGCGCACCCAATCCTCGGGCGTATATTCGCGGGTGGCGCGCCCCTGATCCTTGTCCACGTATTCGCGTTGCTCGGAGGGTCTGCCCTTCAGGTCGTCCAGGCCAGTGCGCGGAGGAAGGACGCCGGTTCGCGGCTGGACCTCGGAGAGGAGTTTGGGCAGTTGGTAGATGTCGTGGGGGTTGATGATGGAGACCCAGGCCAGCCAGGGCCCGCGCTGGCCGCGGATCCACTCGGCGGCCTGAAGCGCGTCTTCCTCGTCCTTACGGTGAGGGTGATGCGTAGCGAAACCGAAGCGGGCCAGGCCCTCGCTCTCGCCGCCCAGGTGCCACTTCCCGAAGTAGCCGGTCGAGTAACCAGCGGCCTGGAAGACGCTGCCCACGGTGGGAAGCTTGGAATCGAGCGGCTTGCCCAGCGAGGAGCCATCCACGTTGGTGAGCACGCCGGTCTGGTGCGGCTCCAGGCCGGTCAGCAAGGACGACCGCGCCGCCGAGCACTGCGGCGTGTTGCAGAAAGCGGAGGTGAACTTCACCGCGCCAGGTTCCAGGCGGGCGCGGTTGGGGAGCTGAACAGGACCGGGCAACAGGGCCGACTCCTGATCGGTCATGAATACCAGAACGTTGGGCCGGCGCGCCGGCGGCTGGAGAGCCACCGCGGCGGCGACGAACTCCCGGCGGGAGAGGGTCATGGCGATTCCGGCGGCTTGGGGTTCACCAGCGGGAAAGTGACGATGTTGCTGACGTAGACGTCCTGGGCGATCCAGACCTGGGTGAAGGGGTTGGTGGGCAGGTCCGTATTGAGTTCCAGGTGGACCTCGTAGATGCCGGTCTGGCCGCGCCTGGCGCCGGAGAAGAGGACATTGGCGGTCTTGCCTCCGGCCAGCGAGGCGACGAACTCGATCGGCTCGTTCATCTCCGGTCCCTTGTAAGCGAAGCCGGTGGCGAGACTGAACTTGGCCTGGTCCGGCTTGACGATGCCCAGCCCGGTGGCGTAGACAATGATGGTCTCACCCGGCGTCGCGGGATTGGCGTCGGTTACCAGGCTGTAGGCGATGTTCGCGCAACACAGCTCCTGGCCCATGGGGGTCATGATGACCTGGGCGCCCTCGACGGACTTCGCGGTGTAAGGGATGCCGTTGCCTTCGGGCCCGGCGATGCGGGCGCGCAACCGGATGCGGGTGTGCTGGCCGGCCGCGAAGGCGCTGACCGCTGGATCCTGATTGAGCAGCGCGATCAGGGCGTCGCGTATGCTCTCCAGCGTGTCGCCTTCCTTGACGGTGTAGGAGTACTCGCGGTTGTCGATGACCACGGTGGCGACGTCGCCGGCCTGGGTGCTGCCGTCCACCGACACCGTGCCGCTGGCGTGGCTGCTGCCGTGCAGCACGATGCCCACGCGGGGGTCGGCGCCGGGGTGCGCGAAGATGCCGGGATTGGCGGTGATGATGGGCACGCCCACCGCGGTGCTGACACTGACGCGGCCGTCGCGACGCTTGGTGCGCAC
>Ga0194110_10010032_pt1 | contig 10592 bp, 9 predicted proteins | sample TA2Kig1200mmetaG_FD_146192 | JGI IMG/M metagenome (GOLD analysis project Ga0194110, IMG submission 146192) | Freshwater microbial communities from Lake Tanganyika, Tanzania - TA2015032 Kigoma Deep Cast 1200m | ecosystem: Environmental > Aquatic > Freshwater > Lake | place: Tanzania: Lake... | reverse complement strand
CAAGAATTTTCTTTACTTCTTCTCTTTTTTCTTTTGTATTTGCTTCAAGATGAGGCGGAAAGGCTGCCATTTCAATTCCATCAAAACCAAGCTCTGACAGTGTTTTCAAAACTTTTTCAAGTTCTATTGGCTCTTCAGCATAACCACCCCAAATATATGCCCAGCCGCCAATTGATGATTTTTTAGCCATATCTTGCCCCTTTCACAACGAATTTTAAAATTGCTTAAAGCATTATTTGTATTTTAACTCATTAACATGAGTAACCTATGTCTTTGTATTTATTACATTATTAATTTATCAATAATACACTGTATCATTACAAACACTATAGCTTTAATTTCTGAGTGGACAGCTCCAATCTTTCCTCGGTCTGTGCATCAAAAATATGTGACCTATCCATTATAAAATTTGCATATATTGTATCTCCAACATCAGCTTTGAATTTAGGTGGAGCTATTGCCCTGAAAATGAGTTCATCCGATATCTTCAGGTTTAGAATATCTTCAACGCCCATACTCTGTTTAAAATATACCGAACATTTAAAAGAATTAATTTCTTTTTTCTCTCTTGAAACCATTATATCCTCGGGTCTTATTCCCAAAAAAACATCCTTACCTTTGGCTGCCCCTACAAGTTTACACTGAAAATCTGTGAGGCTGCATTCTATTGTCCTGTCTTTTCTTCCAATTACAAGCTTTTCACCCACAATCTCAGCTTCAAGAAGGTTAATTACAGGGCTTCCAACAAATTTTGCAACAAATACATTTTTAGGTTTATTATATATCTTATCAGGAGTACCAACCTGCAGCATATTGCCTTCATTTAATACTCCAATTCTATCACCCATTGTCATTGCTTCGACCTGGTCATGGGTAACATAAAAAAATGTTGAACCTAAATCAATATGCAGTCTTGCAAGTTCTGCCCTCATTTCTTCCCTTAATTTCGCATCCAAGTTTGAAAGCGGTTCATCCATTAAAAAGACCTTGGGCCTTCTGACAATAGCCCTGCCTATTGCAACACGCTGCATTTCACCACCCGACAGGTTTACAGTTTGCCTGTCAAGAAGGTGTTCTATATGAAGAATTTCTGAAACCTCAGAGATAATTCTATCTATTTCTTTTCTGGGTGTTCTTCTGAGTCTTGATTTTAGAGGAAATTCAAGGTTCTGCCTTACAGTATAATGAGGATAAAGAGTATAATATTGAAAAACAAAAGCTACATCTCTTACTGCAGGACTGAAATCATTCACTTTAATTTCACCAAGATAAATTTCTCCTGCATCCGGTTTCTCAAGACCTGCTACAAGCCTTAAAGTTGTTGTTTTTCCAGCCCCTGTTGGACCCAGCAAAACAAAGAATTCCTTATCTTTTATACCAATACTCATGTTATTTACAGCTGTAACATCTCCAAATTTTTTTGTTAACGAGGTTAATTTCACTTCTGCCATTTAATTATTCTCCCGACTACCTAATTTATTTTATACAATAGCTTCTTCAGTTCTTTTATCAAAAAGTGTAATTCTTGACATATCAAAACCAATACAGCAGCTTGTCCCAATATCAGGTAAAACTGAAGGAAGAGTTCTAACCCTTGCAGTATCTTTCCCTATTTTCACATCTATAATATTATATGTCCCCAAAGTTTCTACAACATAGACTTCAGTGCCTATGTAATTCTCACATTTTTTAAATTCTAAAAGAACGTCTTCCGGCCTTATACCAAGTATCAGATCTTTTTCCACTTCACCTCTATCAATTATTACCTTTTGTATATTTTCAGGAATCTTAATTATTTCATTAATATCTGTTATTTTTAATGAGACTCTGCCATCAGAATCTCTTACGGGAATGCAGTTTATGAAATTCATGCCTGGGCTTCCAATAAAATTTGCTACAAATAAATTTTCTGGATTATGATATATTTCAGCCGGAGTACCAACCTGCTGCAGTAAACCTTTTTCCATAACCACTACTTTATCCCCCATTGACATGGCTTCAACCTGGTCATGAGTCACGTAAACAGTTGTTGCTCCTATATCAACGTGAAGTTTTTTAAGTTCTGTACGCATTTCTTCCCTGAACTTTGCATCAAGAGTTCCTATAGGTTCATCGAGTAAAAATGCCTTTGGTCTTCTAACAAGAGCTCTTCCGAGAGCAACCCGCTGCATGTCTCCACCTGCTAATTCCCTTGGTTTTTTCTTTAAAATATGCTCTATTTTAAGAAGTTCTGCTGTTTTGTGCACTTCTTCTTTAATTTTTTCTTTACTGTAACCCTGTGTCTGCAATGGAAATGCAAGGTTTCCATATACTGACATATGAGGATAAAGAGCATAGAGTTGAAATACAAATGCTATATCTCTCTGGGAAGCTCTTTTAAGAGTTACATCTTCGCCATCGAGTAAAATTTTGCCTTCATCAGGCACTTCAAGACCTGAAATCATTCTAAGTGTTGTAGTTTTACCACACCCGCTTGGACCAAGTAAAACAACAAACTCCTTGTCCTTAACTTCAAGGTTCAGGTGATTTACTGCAACAAGAGTTCCGAATCTCTTAACAATATTTTCTAATATTATTTCTGCCATCTATATATTCTCCAGTCTATTTATTTTTTTAACTCTCAGCTCTATTTTATTTATAAAGCCCTTAGTGATAAAACCTTTGTTTAGTTAGCTTAAAAGACCTTTAAGAAATCTCAGACCTTTTTCAGAAAGTACAAACTCATTTTCCTCCGTCTGTCTCCAGATGGATGCTGCTTTTGCTATTATTTTATTTTCCGGTGTGAATGATTCTATTACAACCCACCTATCATAATTTATCCTTCTTAATGCATCAGCTATTGCTTTCCAGTTCACCTGCCCCGTACCGGCTGTACCCCTGTCATTTTCTGATGCATGAAACATATAAAGAAGCTCGCCTGCATCAAGAATAGCCATAGCAGAGCTTTTTTCTTCAATGTTCATATGGAATGCATCAAGATGTATCTTCAGCATTTTGCTCCCAACATCCTTAATAATTCTTACGGCATCACTGCAGATATTAATAAAATCCGTTTCAAATCTGTTGAGTGGCTCAATAGCAACAAAAACTCCCAATTTTTCTGCCCAGTTGCAGACCTTCCCTAAATTCTCAACAACTGTATCCCACTGTATCTTCTTTTCTTTTTCAGAGACAAGAGAAGCTCGACCAACAGCGGAATAAACAGGCCCATCTAAAAGATCACACTCAAGACTTGCACACGCTTCCAGACAATCTTTTATATAGGCAAGGCAATTTTTAATATATTCTTTATTTGGACCCCTTATATCCCTATCTTCACCAAATAATCCGCATATTGAAGCACACTTTAAGCCATTATTTTTAAAAGCTTTCAGAGTTTTTTTATAATCAATATCACCCTTTTTCCCTAAAGCAATTTCAACACCATCGAACCCCATTTTTGCAAATCTTGCAAAAAGATTTTCCACATGGTCATCACAAAAAGTTGCAGTATATAACAGTGTATTAATTCCAAATTTCATTTAATTCTCCCGTTTAAACTTATATTTATCTTAAAAATCCTGCTGCCTCATGCTTAATAATCTCATGTTTTTTAATAATCCCATATTTTATTTTTACAGAATTAATATATAAAAGGCTCTGAATTAAACTGCTGCTTTCAACTTACAAAATATTCAGCAGGAACCTTTTAACACCTCTTTATTCAAATTTACATGTGGCTTTTTTCCCTGATTCTGCAGATTCAGCCATGGCATCACAGATAACATTATTTCTATAACCATCCTCAAACGTTGATACATATGGTTCAAGTGGTTTGTTGTTTATTACTGCTTCAACCATGTTATAGGCTATATGAACAAAAGTATTCTCCCACCCTATAATATGTCCATGGGGCCACCACCTGTCATAATAAGGATGAAATGATTCTGTTACACTTATACAGTGAAATCCTCTGGTTTCTGCAGGCTCTTCTTCCCTCCAGTAGACCCAGAGGTTATTCATATTTTCAAGGTCCCACCAGATACTGCCCTTTTCACCATTAATTTCTATTGTATTGTAATTTTTTCTGCCTGGGCAAAATCTTGAAGCTTCAATTGTTCCAATAGCTCCATTTTCAAACTCAACAACAGAAGCTACTGCATCATCAACATCAACCATCTGTTTCTTCCCTTCAGCCTCATTATATCTTTCTTTAATGAAGGTAGTTGAAACTGCCATAACAGACTTAAATTCACCACAAAGAAACCTACCCAGGTCAATAATATGTGAGCCAAGGTCGCCCAACGCACCACTGCCGCAATCTTTTTTACATAACCTCCATATTATGGGGAATTCAGGGTCTACTATCCACTCCTGAAGGTATCTTGCCCTGAAATGAAATATACGACCAAGTTTTCCATCCATAATTAAATTTTTTGCAAGGACAACTGCAGGAACCATCCGGTAATTATAATTACAAATATTTTTAACATTAGCCTTTTTAACAGCGTCACGCATTTCTTTTGCTTCTTTTTTATTTCTTGCAAGAGGTTTTTCACAAACAACATGCTTTCCCGCCTTTGCTGCTTCTATGCAGGGCTCAGCATGAAGAAAATTCGGGGTGCCATTATCAATTATTAAAATTCGCTCATCGTTTATTAAATCTCTCCAATTTGTAGTATATTCCATATACCCGTAACGACGTGCTGAAACCTTCAGTGCTGATTCGTGGACACCACAAATTTTTACAAGGTTTGGAACACCTGCAGGAGGCCAGAAAATATATGGCATTTGCTTCCAGCCATTTGAATGTGCTTTACCCATGAAAGCCTGCCCTATCATCCCTATACCAATTTCCGGAATTTTTTCCAATTCCTTTTCTTCAGCAGTCATAGCTACAAATCCAACCTTTTTCTCAGCCATTTTTCACCTCACAAAATAAAATTATTGAAAAAATCAAGTTAAAAATCCTGAACTGAATTACTTCTGCTTAGTACACCATAACATAAATACTAAGAAGTATAATAAACATTAATTCTCTTGTAATAAGATAGGATTAATTCAACTCAGTCTTAAAATACGACACCTTTATTATGTTTTAGAGTACTTAGTAATTAAATTGTTTACACTTTTTAAATTCTTTTAAAATCAGATTTTTTAAAATTTATTAACTTTTTCCTGTTATTTAGCAGCACTCAATTTGTTTAATTAAACAATTTTTAAATTATTATATTCTTGCCCATTTATGCTGCTCTTCGTCAAGCCCACCACATTTCACCAACAGATTCATAAAGAAGAACATCCTTTAAAAATCTTATAGCTTTGGTAAGCCCCTCATTTGCTGACATTAAGGGGTCTTCATGTTCAATACTTATAGCACCATCATATCCGATAAGACGAAGAGCTGAAACAAATTCATTCCAGAAATCAGCTCCATGGCCATAACCCACAGTTCTGAATGTCCAGGCTCTCTTTGCTATTTCTCCGTAATGTTTCCAGTCATTTACTCCCCTGAATTCCACAACTGATTCATCAATTTTGCTGTCCTTGGCATGAACATGAACAATTGCACTCCCCAGTCTTTTTATACAAACAATTGGATCCATACCCTGCCAGAAAAGGTGGCTTGGGTCAAAATTACAGCAGATTTCCTCCCCTGCTGCTTCTCTCAGCATTAACAGAGCCTCAGGATTATAAACAACATCACCGGGATGCATTTCAAGAGCAACAACAACTTTAGCTTTTTTTAATTTGCCTGCCATTGATGCCCAGAATGGTATTACCTTCTTTTCCCACTGCCATTTAACTGCATCTCCAAAATATGGAGGCCAGGGACATGTAATCCAGTTAGGCTCTTTCGAATTCTCACTTGAACCAGGACATCCTGCAAACTCATTAATAACCTTTACTCCAATCCTTGAAGCAAGTTCTATTGTAGCTTCAAAATCAGCAATATGTTTATCTGAAACTTTTTTATCCGGATGTAGCATATTACCATGGCATGCAAAAGCAGAAACTTCAAGGCCATTTTTTTCAACAGCCTCAACCCATTCTTTCAGTGCTTCTTTGTTATTTAAAAGTTCTCCGGGATTACAGTGAGCTTTTCCTACAAAACCTCCTGAGCCAGGTTCTATTGCTGAAAGACCGGCATCTTTAGCAGCTCTGCATGCATCTGGCCATTTTTTATCAATAAAAACATTTGCCATAACACCTAATTTCATCATTACCTCCTCTGACTGTAAATCTTTCTAATTAATATATTGATTATTAAATTTTAATAATCTTTTATAAACCGGATTATTTAACATGAATAGAAAAAATATAACCAGCAGTACCAGTTAATAGTATTGCATAACCAAATCTATATAAAATAAATGCCCATGGCTGGCATAAAGCAAAAATTCCAAAAATCATTATCCACATAAAAAGTGGTTCAAGATAAGCCCTTTTAAGTATTTTTAATCTCCAGAAAACAATACCAATAATTATACAAAAAACCACACTTACAATTAAAGATATCATTATTACCTACTCCTTATTCAATCCACTTTTTTACATGCTTTTACTAATTTCTTTCTTATCATTAATTTCTTCTACCTTATCCATTATTAATTTTATCATTTCTTCTTTACTTATTTTCTTATCGCTCCAAATGTAATACCTCTCAGCAAATGCTTTCTAAGTATAATTGTAAATATCATTGCAGGAAGAAGGAAAAGAAAAGTTCCTGCTGCAGCAGCACCCCAGTCATATCCAAGCACCCCCATCTGATACGGCAGCCACGCCGGAACAGTCTGTGCAACCCTTCTTGAAAGGATAAAAGCAAAAGCATATTCATTCCAGGCAAATATGAAGCAGAACACTGCAGTTGCAGCTATACCTGTCGCTGCCTGGGGCAGCACTATTTTAAGAAATGCCTGAAACCTTGTATAACCATCAACCATAGCTGCTTCCTCATACTCGGTTGGAATCTCATCAATAAATCCTTTTAAAACCCAAACAGCAAAAGATACATTAAAAGCAGTGTAAAGTATAATAAGTCCAATATGGGTGTCAGTAAACCTGAGCGCCCTAAACATCAGAAAAATAGGAATTATGACCACCACAGGAGGGAGCATTCTGGTACTCAATATAAAAAATAACAGGTCATCCTTACCCCTTAATTTGAATCTCGAGAAACCATATGCAGCCAGTGTACCCAAAATTATCGTAATAACAGTACTTATTGAACCTATTATGATACTGTTAATATACCTCTTTGGCAGGTCACCGACCCTGACAAATTTTTCTCCTGTTTCAAAATACAGTATTCTATCAAACCATGACAAATCCTCAATTTGCTCCTCTGTCAGTTTAGTCCCCGCAGGATAGACAGTTCTTGCAGTAAATATTCTTATATAAGCTCCAATAGAAGGTTTAAATGTAAGCGTTGGTGGAACTTTCTGGACATCAGACCAGGATTTAAAAGAAGTTGTTATAATATAAAGAAGAGGCACTATATAAACGATGGTTACCAGAATTATTATTAATATAATAAAATACCTGCTGATATTTTTTCTTCTTCTAACAATTTCTGCCATAATTTCCCTTCCAAAAATAAAAATAAAAAATATTTTTTTAATTTAATTATTAATTTAAGTTTTTGCCCTGTTTAAATATTTAATAAATACACTGGTTATTGCTATTATTATAATCAACATTATATATCCCAGTGCAGAACCAAAACTTGTTTTCCAGGTAACAAAGCCAACATTATATAGATACATTGATAAAACCTGCGGTGCCATTGCACCTCTTCCAGTCAGTCCCATAACAATATCAAAAACTTTAAATGCTTCCATTGTCCTGAAAATTAATGCAACAAGAAGCAGCGGGTAAACCATTGGCATTGTTATTCTTGAAAATTTAAACCACCAGGACGCTCTATCAACCTCTGCAGCTTCGTATAAATATTTAGGAACTGCTGAAAGTCCTGCAAGCGCAAGAAGCATTACAAAAGGCGTCCACATCCATACATCAACAATGACACAGCCATACAGATTCCATCTCGGGTCAGAGGTCCAGTCAATCTTTCCAAGGCCCAATAAATAATTAAACAATCCCCAGTTAGGATTATAGAATAGCTTCCACATAAGTCCTACAACAACCGGAGACATTGTCATTGGTAAAATCAAAAGTGTTGTTATAAAGCCCTTTCCAAAAAAATTTGTCTGATATAAAAGCAATGCAATAAAAAAACCCAGTATCATCTCAGCACCAACCGCAAGGACAACAAATTTTGCAGTAACTATGAATTTCTGCCACATATCCCTGCTCATTAAAATCTTTGAATAATTCTCAGCACCTATCATCTCTGGGTTCTTACCCCATTCTGTTGTTCTTTTTGCTGAATAGTCAGAAAAACTTAGTATCAGGGACCAGAAGAGGGGAAATATATTTATAACTATCAATAATATTATTGTAGGCAGGATAAATAAACGAAGTAACGTTTGATCTCTCATGCTGCGGTAAAATACTGTAGCTGCAGACTGTTTTTTTCCGGATATTCTAAACATCTAACCTTCCCTGTAAAAATTATTTTAGTAAAATTAATAAAAATATGACATTAAACACATTTAATTAAATATATTTATACTTGAAATCTAATATATTAATCAGTTAATGCTGAATAATTCATTATTTTCAAAAAAATCTGAATTCATTCAGCATAAATTTTTTTAAATATTTAAATTTTAGTCAATTGTTCAGCAATAATTAATTAAAAATATTATTATTGCTGCTATTATAATTTACTTCCCCCTAGAAAATTTTCGGGGGAAGTATTTTAATTAACTTTAGAAATCATTTGGGTCAAAGTCAGGGTCATAATACCCGTCTCTTTCAAAGATTTCTTCCCATGTTTCAGTGATGGATTGTAGCGCTGCTTCAGCACTTCCTTCACCTGCTATTACATATCTGCCAAGCTCTTCACTGAATATCCTGAGCATTTCATCATACTGAGGAACTGCCCACCAATCCTGGAATATCTCAAATGATTCCTTCATGTTAACATTGAATGGCCATGCATTCAGGAATTCATCCGATTCCAGTGTTGCCTTATGGCAGGTAAATGAACCTGGCATCAAGCCCCACTTAGCCTGGGTATCAGCTCTGCCAAACCACTCAAGCCACTTGAAAGCAAGATCCTGTTTCTTTGAATATGTAACTATTGATGCAGCCTGACCTCCAAGAGCAGCAGTCCATCTTTCCTTGCCATCTACACCAACCTGTGGAGGACATGTGAAGTACCCTGTTACATTTGCATATGGATTGGTAGCTTCTGTTGCAAGACCGGGGAAGAATGCAAAATAGTTTGTTGCCATTGGAACAATACCGCTAACAAATGCATCATTGGTTGCAATAAAGAATGCATCTCCAAAACCAGGAGGGACAAATTTAAACAGCTCTCGATAATACTCAATACCCGCTATCGCACCCTCACTGTTAAGGAGCCCATCAACTTTAAATGTCTTGAAGTCACCCAAATCACCACCATATGCACGGATTGTCTGCATTGCAAACATTGCAAGCGAGTCATAACCATTGTCCCCATAAATTGCAACACCATAGAAATCATTGTCCGGATCATGGAAGAATTCAGCAATATCTTTTAACATATCCCATGAAGTTGGAACAGCAAGGTCATAGCCATACTTATCCTTAAAAGCTGCCATATTTTCCGGATCCTCAAACAGATCTTTCCTGTATGACCAGCCCAGTGCATCACCTTCTACAGGAACACCCCAGTATCTTCCATAACCTTTTGGATATTCACCATAGTAATACATTGCTGTAGGAAGGAAACTGTCAAGAATTCCGGATTCTTTTACAAAATCTGTCAGTTCTACAAAATGACCATTTACTGCCATATTCCCAAGATCCTGGCTATCTCCTACTATGATATCCCATGCAGCACTCTTAGCAATCATTTCAGTATTATACTTCTGAACAAAGGTTTCCCATGGAGTTTGCTCTACAATTACTTTAATACCAGTTTCTGCTGTGAAGTCATCAGATAGAGCCTGAAGGTTGTCAGCAGGTGCCCACTGTGCCCAGTGAATTGTTATAAACTGCTCACCGGGTGCTGCTGTTTCTGCTGCTGTAGTCTCGGCTGCCGTTGTTTCGGCCGCTGCTGTGGTTTCAGCCGCTGTGGTTTCAGCTACTTCTTTAGGCTTACAACCTACCATAGCCATAGTAATAACCATCATTAAAGCCATTACTACAGCTAAAACTATTGACCATTTACCTTTCATTTTTCACCCCTTTTTACTCTTTTTTTGATAATGAATCAGTACTTTTTAACTACACGACACATCTGCATAAACTACAGATGCTAAAACAGAAAATGTTTTATTTGCCTTTTATCATCACCTCCTTAAAATATCTCATCTGTGACTTTTTATTTAATCCACAGAAAACCCAATCAAAATAAAAATTGGTATAATTTTCAAAGAACTATATCCAGCTAATCAAAAAACTCATTTATTACATAAGTTGCTGCTCCAAGAACACCCGACATTTCTCCAAGCTCTGAATATTTAATTTTTGTTTCTTTTTTAACACTTGTAAGAGCA
>Ga0194110_10010024_pt1 | contig 10599 bp, 6 predicted proteins | sample TA2Kig1200mmetaG_FD_146192 | JGI IMG/M metagenome (GOLD analysis project Ga0194110, IMG submission 146192) | Freshwater microbial communities from Lake Tanganyika, Tanzania - TA2015032 Kigoma Deep Cast 1200m | ecosystem: Environmental > Aquatic > Freshwater > Lake | place: Tanzania: Lake... | reverse complement strand
CAGGAAGGGAAACGCCGTTGATCGAAACGTCGGTGACATTTCCCGACATGGTGTGCTCCAGTGAGGCATCAGGCGTTCCCGCTTTTGCGTGGTAGCCGACGAAGACGACAGCGCTGAACGACTCGTCGATCCCATCCATCATCATCTTAGGACCACCGGACCAGTTACGGAGAAGTTTGGCCTTCTTGTTCAACATTTCAGGCAGGATATTCCGCGCTGAGCCGTGAGAATCCCGAACGATGACCTCGCTGGCTCCCGCTGCAAATGCCCCTTCGATGGCCGCATTCGTTTCGTTCGTCATTATCTTCCTGAACATCTCGTAGTCCTTCCCATCTCTGCTCACTTCCTCCCAATGAGACACTCCCGTGACGCCTTCCATATCGACAGAGATGAAAACCTTCATGTTCTTGCCGGATTGTCCGAAAACAACAGCGCTGGCGAAAACAAGCGCCAATGTCACCATCATCACCTTTTTCATGTTGCCCTCCATGGGTTAGTTATGGTCTTCTGCATACTGAGCGAGAGCGTACCACCAATCCGCGCAACAAATCTATTAAAGAGGTTCGTCAATCGCAAGGAATCGGACTGACTGATCAGAAGCCTGATCCCAAAGCATCGTAGTCTGGAATGTATCGGCATCATCAAAAGGATCACGGGAAACGGCCAACCCAGACGTCGGGCGAGTCTGTGGGCGTCGCAGGTTATGGTGGCAGATCGGTGGCCTACCTGCTCGCCACTCTAGAGGCGTCTCCGAGATGCCACCCGTGGCCTTCAAGCCTCCCAGGGTTGCCGCTCAAACTGCAGGGCGCAATGTCTCGACGGTCGAGTCGCCCGTGTATTTACCCACAACAGGGAGCTGCGAAGTTCTCATCTGGTTCGAGCGATAGGCCTCTCTCGACCGGCTCCTACGCATCCACACGCATCGTTTTCACAAAGACCGACGTTCGCCTTGACATTGAAGAGGCCGTACTCTACTTTTTGTGGAACATTTCCGGGAGGGTGTCGGGAGAAGTGTCATGACCTCGCCAGCACTGATAACCATCCGTCCGCTCGAGCAACACGAGGATTTCCTCGCATTTGAGGCGCTGCAAAGAGACACCTGGGGCAAGGACCTTGCGGAAGTCGTAACGGCTTCACTCGCGAAGATCGTCCAGAAGATCGGGGGAATCGCTGCCGGAGCGTTCGATGAAACGGGTGTGATGCTGGGCGCGATCTTCGGGTTCTCGGGAAACAAAGACGGTCGACCGATCCACTGGTCACACATGTTGGCGGTCAAAGAAAAGGCTCGCGACTACGGAATTGGAAGGAGGCTCAAGATCTACCAGAGAGACGAGTTGCTCAAGTTGGGCGTTACCGAGGTGTACTGGACCTATGATCCGCTGGTAGCAAGAAACGCGCATCTAAACTTCAACTGCTTAGGCGTCGAAGCGACAGAATATGCACTAGATATGTACGGGCCGGGAGATGACAGTGAGCTTTTCCGGGGACTTGGAACAGACCGATTCATCGTGCTCTGGCGAATAGCGAGTGATCGTGTCGCAAAAGCGCTCGCAGGCCATCGCCCTCTTGATCCTGGTGTCTTCGACTCCGCCGAGGTTTCTGTTGGCAGGGCGGACGCCAACGATGTGAATTCGGGGCCGTTCTGCTGGAAGTCGGTGCGCGGAACTCGCTTGCGGATTGAGATTCCCTCTGACATCCATCGCGTACGGTCGGTTTCTGCAAAGGCTGCGGCGCAATGGAGGGAGCAGACGCGCTCTGCGTTTCAATTCTACTTCGCCAATGGCTTCCAGGTGAGGCATTTTTACCGCGATGAGTTCACCGGCCGGTGTTACTATCTTCTGGAGCGTCCATGACCGTTCGCTTCATTCAAATCGACTCGATTACACTACGCGAAATCCATCTCTCGCTCAAAGAGCCGTTCCGGATCTCCTCTGGCGTAACACACACACGTAAAATCCTCCTCCTCGAGTTCAAAACGGTAGATGGCGTAGTCGAATGGAGCGAGTGTGTGGCAGGGGAAGAGCCCAACTACTCCCCTGAAACGATCGACACGGCATGGCTGGCAATCCGAGAATGGGTAGTTCCTCGCGTCCTGGGCAAGCAATTTCGTGATCCGGGGGAAGTTCGTCCAATCCTTGAGCATGATTTTCGCGGGCATAATATGGCGAAGGCGGCGGTCGAGATGGGGATCTGGGCTCTGGCTGCTCGGGCGTCAGGCGTCCCGTTGTCGAAGCTGATCGGTGGGGTGAGAGAAGAAATAGAGGTTGGGATTTCGCTAGGGATTCAAGCGACTCCGCAACTGCTTGCCGAGAAGGTGAAAAGGAGTCTGGATCGCGGCTATCGTAAAGTCAAAATGAAAGTTGAGCCCGGCAAGGACATCGAGTTCGTGCGGGTCGTTCGGGAAGCTATCGGTCCTGAAGCCCATTTGATGGTGGATGCCAATAACGCGTACGCCGAGGGAGATTTCAAGACTCTTCAAGAGCTCGACTGGTTCAACCTCATGATGATCGAGCAGCCTCTCGCGTGGGATGATCTTGTTGCGCACGCCAAGCTTCAGAAATTGCTGAAGACTCCGCTGTGTCTCGATGAGTCGATCACCGGCGTTGATCGGGCCGGGGATATGATTGAGCTTAAAAGCGGCCGGATCATCAACATCAAGCCCGGAAGGGTGGGGGGATTCTCTTCCTCGATTGCCATTCACGACCTCTGTGCGGCGCATGGGATCCCCGTCTGGTGCGGTGGGATGCTGGAAAGTGGCATCGGGCGGTCGTACAATGTTGCGTTAGCATCCTTGCCGAATTTCATCCTCCCCGGCGACATTTCACCAAGCGAGCGATACTGGGAGCAGGATATTGTGGTACCCGAATGGACGATGAGCAGGGAAGGGAAGATCAACGTCCCGAATGACAAGCCGGGAATCGGGGTGGAGGTTGACAGAGATCGGATCGAGAACCTCACTGTGCGAAGTGAAACGCTGCGCACGGCCCGATAGGTTAATGGTCGGAAAAACCGTTGAAGAGCCCGCGCACGAAAGGCAGATCCTGTGGCCGGTCCGTCATAAGCCGGCGAAAGGAGGCGACGCCCCCCAGGATGACGACGAACCTTTTGTCATCCTGAACGGAGCCCCGAGAGCTTCTCGAGGGGCGGAGTGAAGGATCTCCTGTCTCGGACTGATCAGATCCTTAAAACGAGACTCTTCGCTCCGCTCAGTCGCCTCGTCCTGAGGCCGTCTGAATGATCGTCTTCTGGCTCACGATCCTTTTTTGAAGAACCCGCCGTTCTGCACCCTCCGAGCAGTAGCCGCATTCCTCAAGGTGACAATCCTTCCTGCCTGATAGAATCGAGTTCGTCGGCTGTCAGTAGTCCTGATTGGTACAAGAGCAGGTATTCCTGGGAGACGCTCTGGCCGAAGATCGTCAAGTCATCACTGTTGATGGTTACCCTTACCCCATGGTCAAGGAGGACTCGGATAGGGTGATGTGAGATCTCGCTAACGACTCCGAGGGCAAGGTTGCTGCTCGGACAGACATTGAGGCGAATGCGGTCCCGCCGGAGGCGCTCCATCAGCGGCTTGGAGCCGGCAGCGGCAACACCGTGTTGCACTTCGTCAAGCTGAAGCAGATCCAAAGTCCGTGTCATCAGCCCCGGGTCTCCAAACTCTCCGACATGCGCCTTGAGCTTGAGCCCACGTTTCTTCGCGTCTGCGTACAGCTCGCGGTAGCGATCAGGCGGTTGCGCGGTCTCGTTGCCGTACAGGTCGATTGAGAGAAAGATGCCCGAAGCGACACACAGCGAGGCGAGAGGGATTTCGTTCGCGGGATCACGGTCCTTCGAGATCCCGACCTCTGGCCGGAAGTCGATCTTTGAGGCAGTGCTCTTTTTCACACTGTCGACGAACGCAAGAAAGCCGTCTGGAACCGAGTCATACATGGTCATGAAGCGCACATCGAGGCTCATCTCCAGCTTGATCACTCCATCGTCAATGGCATCTTGGATGGCTGATTTGGCAGTGAATTCGAAGCCAGCGCGGCTGAGGGTATAGGGATAGAGCACGTCATGCGCGTATTCGACCATTTCATGGAACGAGGACATCCGTGAAGGGGGGCGACGGAGGGGGCTGCCGACCCACGTCTCGACGCGCTCGATGCGGGTTCCTAGAATGGAGTGGATATGTAGATCACTCTTCGGTATCAGGGCGAGACTGGGGAGATCGCCCTCGCGCAGAGCCGTCTGAAAGCGGCGGCTATCCAGGTTGGTGCTGGCCATATGTTCGGCAACGGTCTGGAAGCTCGTTCTTGCAAGATCAGAAACAAAAAAAGCCGCCCCACGAAACGCGAGGCGGCTTGAAGACGCGCCCACAGTCTTAGTTGAAAAAGTACCTTATGCCAAGCTGGATCCTGTAGACGTCGTCACGCGATGCAGTTTTCTCGAATGTTGTCGACATCAACTTGTCCCCGATATTCCGCAATCTGTAGAGGGCCTTGCCACCTGCATCTGCACCGCGGGCAATCAAGGGCTGCGCATTGACGAGACGCTGACTACCACCCCATTCTTTGTTGATGAGGTTAGTGATATTCAGAACGTCCAACCTGAGCTGAAGCGCGTTATGCTTGCCCAGGAAATCGCCAAACACCTCTTGGACGACGCCCAGGTCGGCTCTAAACACCATCGGGAGGATCACGGCGCCGCGCTCGGCATACTTCCCTCGGTTGGCATTCAGGTACTTGTCCTGTTGGACATAGGCTTCCCAAGCGTCCGCCTGCTGCGCTGCCGTAAACGTCGTGGTGACACCTGAGATTGTTACTGAGTACTCCTGAAAGTTCATCGCCGACTTGTCCTTTGGAATGTATATGAGGTCATTGCTTGTTCCACCATCGCCGTTCAAGTCGCCGCTGAACGTGTAGCTTGTATTACCGATGGTGATTCCATCGAATAGCAATGACACGGTTGTCGCGCCGAAGTCGAAGTATTCCTGGCGATAAGAGACCGAGGCAAACACTCGGTGTCCTGGAAAGTTCGAGGAGAAACCAAGGCCGGGATCGTTTGGATTGCCTGGATGCTGGTTGTTATTCCAGGATCCGAAAGCGATGGAGCCCGGGTCAACGGTGTTCTTCGACTCGCCGTAGTTGTAGGCGACCTTGGCGAAAAGGCCTTCACCGAATGGCTTTTCAAGCGAAGCGGAGACGCTCCAAGAGTAGCCCACATTCTGGTTCTTCAGGACGATGGCGTTCGCAACATGGGAGTTGATTCTGTTGCTGGTGGTCCACCGTGGACGGTTGTCCGCCCCAACGAAAGCCGTGTTGGGCTTCGCCAGGTTTGCATTGATGTAGTAAATGCCGTTGAGCTCGCGGCTGTACAGGAACTCAGCCGTTCCGATCAAACCGAATGGCAGCCTCTGGTCGACGGCAATATTCGATCGCCACTGCTGTGGGAACCTGAAATCCGGATCTGTCAAGGCAAGCTCATAGCTCGACGCCGGTGCGCCGGTCACTGTTGTTGGTTTGTAACGATCGGGGTTCGGGTTGAAAGGATAGTCCGTTCTATTCGACGCAGACAAGAATCCGGTCAAGACTCCGGTGTTTCCAATCTGGTTCGAAATCCATACATATGCAGGACGACCTGTGAACACGCCGGTTCCGCCGCGAAGTTGAGTGCTCCGGTCGCCCACTACATCCCAATTGAATCCGAGGCGGGGCGAGAAGAGGACGTGCGGGTCGGGCAGCTTCGCGGTTGAGTATTTCACGGTGTTCCCGTCCTCATCCATGAACGAGAGCCCATCAGCATTCGAATTCGCGAAGCCGGTCTTGCCAAATATAGGTACATCGAAACGGAGGCCAAGAGTGAGTTTCAATCCCTTCATGACCTGCCATTCATCCTGAGCATAGGCTCCTGCATAAAAGACCTTCAAAGGCTGTACGGGCTTCTCCATGCCGGGGATATTCATCCAGCGGACCTGGAAGGTCCGGAGTGTCACGGGTGAAGTTGTCCTGTTGGGATTTGCCAGATATCCATTGGCGTCGGTATAGAAATCCTGCAGCGAGTTGTAGACGTAGACGCTCTGCTTGCCCGGGAAGAATACGTTCTCCGATTGGTAGCGCTCGGCGCTAATTCCGAATGTCAGGAGGTGGTCCTCGAGAGCCAGGGTGAAGTTGTCCTGTAGCTGGTAGCTCCAGTACCGCAATTCGTTGTTTGGCGTGAACGGCTCAGAGCCAAATGACGTGTAGACCGAGCCCCCACTGAGAACGTCGACGAAGGGGAACAGTTTCCCTACGTCGCCGCGGCTTTCATCGCTATAGCTATACCCGACGAGGAGGTTGTTGGACATATTGTCGCTGATAATCGAGTTCCATTCGCCGACGATGGAGCGAATGTTTTCGAGAATGGTGTAGTTCGACCTCTTGAAGTTCAAGCCGGTGAGGTTGGTGCGTCTCGTGCCGAATCCAAGGGACGAGGAATTCGACAGCAAGACGTCCGTCTCTGAATCCAGGTGGTTGTACCTCAGGGTCAGTTTGTTTCGCTCATCGAGGTTGTAGTCAAACTTGATAAGGAATCTCTTCCCTGGGGTTAGGTGGTCATAGCCCTGATAGGGTCCTGATTCATAGTTGAAATTCGACTTCAAATAAGCGCTGAGAGCATCCAGGTCCGATGCCAGCACTCGCGTCAGGTTGCCGGCGGGAGTGAGGCCGGGTGTTGGTGCAGCGGTGAAGGTCGTGCCCGGCTCTGTGCGCTCATCGCCCTCATAGTTAGCGAAAAAGAAGAGTTTGTTTTCAATGATGGGTCCGCCGAGGCTTAGAGTCAAGCGGTTGTACTTGAATTTCCCGGGGTTGTATTCCAATGACCCCACATCAGTACCCACCAATCCCTGATGTTGGTAGGAGTAGGCAGCGGAACCAAAGAACTTGTTACCACCGCTTCGTGTAACAGTGTTGACTCCCGCGCCGACGAAGTTCCCTTGACGCACGTCGAACGGAGCTATGTTAACCTGTACCTGCTCGATGGCGTCGAGAGAAATTGGTGCGACGTTCGTACGCTCACCGGGCTGGCCAGCGAGGCCGAAGGAGTTATTGAAATACGATCCGTCGACAGTAATATTGTTGAGCCTATTGTCCTGACCGACGAACGACGATCCAGCGCGGGACTCTGGAGTCAGACGAATGAAGTCGCTGAGCCTTCCAGAAATCGTCGGTAGTGATGCGATGGTCATGCGTCCGATCGACGTCGCAGCTCCTGTTCGTCCTGCGCTCAAGATCGCACTCCGTTCTGCCGTGATGACGACCTCGGCGGCCTGAATCGCCTCTTCAGTCATGATGAAATCGAGGTCGAGGGTCTGCGACAGGGTGAGATAAACATCCTCCCGCACCTCCTTCCTGTAACCGACGAACGAAACGGTCACGGCGTAAGGGCCTCCGATGCGGAGGTTCGGTAAATTGTATCGGCCGTTTGGCCGCGAGCTTGTACCGTACGTCGTGCCGCTCGGATTGTGGACTGCTATGATGTTTGCCCCGGGGAGCGGCTCGCCCGTCGTGCTCGTGACCCTGCCCTCGATCGCGGCAGTGGTCACGCCCTGGGCGAGAACAACCGAACTCCCGAGGCAAAGCAGCGCAAGCAGTGCCATGAGAGACCACCTGGTCATGCTATGGTTCATACATGCCTCCTTGAAGAAATGAAGTGGTTGTTGATTGCGTGAAGATGATGGTGAAAAGAAGGGCTAGACTGATTCAATAAGCCAGCTGGTGACATCATCGAGGGATGAAGAAATTAGGAGAGAGGACCTCGGATAATACAAGACTTCGCTGCAGCAACCTCACCACCGCGCAGCCAAACTGGATGCTGCAAACGTACTCAACGAAAGGAACATGCGCAAGAGAAAAATAAAAGCAGTTGATGCGCCGGAGAATCAGTAGCGCGAATTTCCAGCCGTGGGCCAGAGCGAGAGGTCAGTCTGGTGAAATCCAGCGACGCACTGTCGTCCTCGCTCCGAGGAATTGTGTTCTCGTCATTCACTTTGAACTGATGGAATTCCATCCACTCGGTCGACTGACGGCTCGCCAGATTTCTTCCACACCTTCCTGGTGGATCGCGGCATTATCGACATATGTCGAATCGTGAAATGGAAATGGAACCCTGACCTGTGATTCAGTTTGGAAATGAGGCGGAGTCAAGCCACCTAGGATTTCGTTCCCGTTTGGTGATCGTTCGCCGCAGAAATTTCAGGACGACTGTCGTCGCGAGAATTCGAATTGCGGGCAATAATGCATCGATTTCACGCGTAGGGCGCGAAGTCACAAGAAAGGGACAAATTCCGATCTGAAATGGACTCATGGTGCTGCGATACTGGTTTTCTTAATCTGTTTCAGGTCAATGAGTTACGGAATGAGGCGGCTTTCTCTTTGTCGAGTGTGCGAGAGAGCCCGTAAACATTGAACATTTTTCTTTTTTCTATTGACATTGCAGCTAAAACCCTTATATTTGCTAGGGAAATTGGGGCGTGATTGCGGGGCAAGGGACTACGGGTTTTCTTTTCAAGTGTACTTTAATTAACCAACTTATCTCCATAACCATTTCAGAGAGGATCTCTCTATGGGAAAACCAATGTCAAAGAGCCAGATCGCAGCCCATCTTGCCAGCAAATTTGAACTGAAGAAGAAGACTGCGACGGCAATTTTGGAAGAAATGGCCCATCTCGCTTATCGCGAGGCGGCAAATTCATTCACGATGCCTGGCATCGGGAAGCTTGTTCTCGTGCAGCGGAAGGCCAGAATTGGCCGAAATCCTGCAACAGGTGAACAGATCCAGATTCCAGCGAAAACAGTGGTGAAATTCCGCGTCGCAAAAGCTGCTAAGGAAGCCGTCTTGGGAATCAAGAAATAGCCCTGATTTCGGTGGGATTCTTCAGGCGCCGATGAGAGACTCATCGGCGCTTTTTTTGCTGGTTCCTTTACTGACGTGCAAAAAGCCTTGTATTTACTTGTCGCACTGGATCTCCCACCATGATTCCGCCGGGCGGCTAAGGCGTTGTCCGATTGGATTGGCCGGCAATTTCGTAATGGCATCTAAATCGTATTGGCTGATGGGATGTTCGCGAACTGATCGCGCTGCAGCCTGCGACTCACGTCCCCAATGTGAGAGGTCTGCACTTTGCCTCGCAGTACGACCGAGGCTTGGAATTCTTCTTGCCTATGATCTATTCAGAGGAAAGATCGAGTAAATCAAGAAAGAGCAATGACCATATTCTCCCTGAACACCTGAAACAGAAGTGAATCACTCCGAGTGCAATTCCCAGCCCGCCCGCCGCCCATCAGGCTGCGAGGTCGCTGATTTGCCCTTGGCGATTTGAAGGTTCAGCTCTGGGCCGCGTTCCCGGAGGCGACGGCGTCCGGCGAGATTTGCGTCTCCGCACGGTGCTCCTCTACCAGCGATCCTTCACTGTGTCGCAGATTTGAGAGCTTTGGCCAGGTCATCTTGAAAACCCACTCTTTGCCACGGTTGTCATTCCCGCACCTCTTTAGCAGCCGGTCCGCCCTGATCTTGCGGGGCCCCGCCGCTCGCTGTTCTGGCGGGGAAACCAGACGGCGATTTCTGGACTCCCGATAGAGACATCCGGGAGTGGCAGTGGTTCTTTTTTCTTGACTCTCTACAATTATTCCATAAATTTGTGGAAGCCCTTCCATCTGTCATTGAGGTTTCTTGCCACCGACGATTTACGATATCGCCAGAGAGGCGAAAGTCGGTATCGGCACAGTTTCTCGGGTTCTCAATAACCATCCAAGCGTCTCGGAAGACACGCGCGCCCGGGTACTTCGCGTTGCCAGCCGTCTGAATTACCGCCCGCATCCCTATGCGCGGGGCCTTGCGTCCAGCCGGACAAACGCAATCCTTGCAGTCATCCCGTTCTTCACGACATTCTTCTTTCACGAAATATTTCAGGGCGTGCAGGCAAGGCTGCGGCATCTCGACTGGGATATCATTTTGTACGGAGTGAATCACCCTGATCAGGTGGAGGCCTCGCTTCGCCACAACGTTCTGAGAAACCGTGTAGATGGGGTGCTGTTCTTCTCGATGAAGATGCCAGAGCGCTTTGCAGAGCAGTACCTTGATCAGAAAACGCCTATTGTTCTGGTCGATGCATATCACAAGAATTTCGATTCACTCACTGTCGACAATCTCCAGGGTGGCTACGCGGCGACGCGTCATTTGCTTTCTCTCGGGCACAAGCGCGTCGGGATGTTGAGTGCGAACATCGAGAGTCTCCCGGCGCGCGACCGACTCAGCGGTTTCAAGCAAGCATTGGCCGAAGCTGGAATACCGGTCGATCCGTCTCTGATCAAGAGCAGTGCCTCGCCGAAGCCCGATGGTTTCGCACACGAATCCGGTCACGCGATGATGCGACAGTTTCTTGATATGGGAAGCAGGAAGCCGACGGCTCTCGTTGTCTCCTCCGACATCCAGGCGGTTGGCGCACTTGCCGCCCTGAAGGAAGCCGGCCTGCGCTGCCCGGATGACATCGCTCTCGTCGGCTTCGACGATATCGAGCTGGCACAGCATCTGGGACTGACGACGATGCATCAGCCGATGTACGACATGGGTGTCCTTGCGGCG
>Ga0194110_10010023_pt1 | contig 10599 bp, 8 predicted proteins | sample TA2Kig1200mmetaG_FD_146192 | JGI IMG/M metagenome (GOLD analysis project Ga0194110, IMG submission 146192) | Freshwater microbial communities from Lake Tanganyika, Tanzania - TA2015032 Kigoma Deep Cast 1200m | ecosystem: Environmental > Aquatic > Freshwater > Lake | place: Tanzania: Lake... | reverse complement strand
TCTTTGCCAACATTCCTGAGAACTACGGTATCCCCATTCACAGCAACACAGAAGCACACAAACGCACAGAAAACAATCGCCGCAAACTTTATCATTAAAAATATTCCCAAACAATAAAACCTAACACTACAATTTCTTTCGCGGGTTCAAATCCCCGTTTTCACGAGGACAAGCTTGCAATTTGAACCCCGTGTTTTATATTGTTGATTCCGCCGTCGTCTTCACAGGGCGTAATCAACCAAATAAACCCATGGGTTCAGGTTACAAACCTGAACCCGCCAAGGGAACCCGCCGAGACATGCATCGTTTTTACCATTTACCGTAGGGGCAGGTTTGAAACCTGCCCCTACAAATGGCATTAGTTTAACATCCATTAGTTTTATATCAACTAAAAAAATAAGGGGATAACCCCGAAAATATTCAGGATTACCCCCTTGTAATTCAAATTGTACAGACGCCCCGCCGGGACATCTCTACTATTTTTTTCTTATCTTCACAATAACAAAAGTCGTATAAACCTCTCCTTCACTGTCTTCAACGGTAAATACCACCTTGGAATTACCCTTCTTCTGCCCGGCCGTAATAGTGAAAGTGGCCTGACCATTTGCATCAGTTGTTGCGGTCGTAGCATCAATCGCAACACGATTCTTTCCTGTTTTAATAACGGCATTCACTGTTGCGCCCTCTGACTTACAATCGTCTGCCCCGCTCACCGTAACAGTTACCGTTTTGCCTTCACCGAGTTTCAAATTCAGCTTCTTCGTATCTAGGGTAATTGCCTCCGGTTCACATTCGGTGGTTGTTGGCGTCGGCGTTGCTGTTGGGGTTGCAACAGCAGTGCTTATTTGTTTTGTGGTCGTATAAATATAATCACCCTGATTCGTGCCATCTCCATTCGCTTCATTACCGGCTGCATAGAATGTCACCACCCCCTGCCCATCGGCAGGTGCAGTCCAGTTTACATTCCAACTAGCATTTCCAGACTGGCTACTGCCTGCAGAGGTATGTTTTATATAATCCCCATTATTGGTTTGTGTATTACCATCACCTTCGACACTACTGAAAGTACCAACGTGGTTATTGTTTGTGTCTAACGCTGAAAGTTCAAAACCATGCTTGGCAGTGCTGGAATTACCAAAAGAAACGGATACGCTTAAAGTTTCTCCCGGGGTATAGCTGGCTGGCGCTGAGATAGAAAACGCTGCCAAACCGGAATTAAGGTCATAGTTATTATGGCATCCATCATTACACGTTAGTAAATTATCGGCCGGCGAACCTGTGCGGCCGTCGGGAGGGCCGCCTGAAAATGCGAATAACGTACTTACGCCTATCCCCATAATCCCTATTACAAGAACACCGTAAACAGCCATTTTAAAACAATTTCTCATACACTGTTCCTCCTAAAAAATTTGCCTGAAAGCAAAAATAAATTCCCCGTACCATAACCATGTTAACATTTTATTTCAGATCAAATCTTTAATAACGTAAACAATCCCGGATATAAATCTGTGCGATAATACTATCTTCAGGCATGAATGTCAATGCAATTGACTGCCACCTGCTTCGGTAAATTAAAGAAACACAAAGGCCAATAAAAAACCTCCCGCAAGGACAAAGCCTTGCGGGAGGCGAGGAGAAGGCTTTCGATAAATTCTATTAATGCTCCAAAGGATTATATGGTTTGCCGCCTTTCAAAGGGGCATCCGGCTGCGCTGCCTTGCTTTTGCTTTTTACGTCGAAAATCGTCAAAGCGCCCATAGGATACTTGCCTGTTGACACCATTCCGCGCAGATTATGATCGTGCATGATGGTGATGCCAGCGCCCAAATTGCAGGACAGGCATTTCCTCTGGCTGGCAAAATGGGGAATCTTCACCAGCACGTCAATCCGCTCACCACTTGCAATACAAATGGTGTCTTTCTCATAGGTACTCTTTAACTTCCTTCCATCTAACGCAACGACTTCCATGTGGTATCCGTGCGGGTGGAGCGCAAATACGTGGTCGGCTCCAATAGCCATCAACCGCAGCAGAACCGTCTCGTCTTCATAGGCAACAATTCTTGAACGGGGATCGTTTATCACAGAACGTGGATGATACAGGTTATCAGTAAACGTCCTGCCATTAATCAAGTAATAATCGGCCTTCCAGTCTTGTAAACCATGAACAACCCCAGATTCCTGCAACATTTCATTTGCCGTAGAAGATAATTCACTTAAAAACAGCGTATAATCACGATCATACTTATATCCATAGGCTGTCTTCGTCCTGTCTTGATGAATAATTATGGGGAAGTACATTCCGGCAAGGATATGGTTAAAACTGTCCACGTGGCAATGCCCCATAAAAGAGCCCTCGTATTGAGGCGTAATCTCGTAAGTAAAAGATTTATGCTCCAATACCGGGTCTACCGGCAGGGAAGGCACACCATCAACCGAAGGAGTTAAATCCAGACCGTGAAAATGAATCGTATGCGCCACGTGATTAATACCCGAATGTTCAGCCGCACAGTGCATACCCGTATTATGCAAAGTAATCCGCGCCTTTTCACCGACAAAGAGATGAACCGGATCGCTCGGCACCTTCACAGGCTCCAATAATCTTTCGACCTCTTCTTTTGTCTTTACTTCACCAACATCTTTAAAGCTGCCTTTGGCATGGGTATAGCCAAAAACCCATACCAGTTCACCATTGGTCATCTCTATATAGCCGTCTGTAGTGTAAAGGTGAAAATCCCACACACCATCCTTGCCGCGCTCTCCTAAAACATCCCCGTTTGTTACATTTATTAAATCTTGTTCATCCGGACTGAGATTCCAGGTCTCAGCCTGTTTTGCCTCTTCAGCAAAAGCACCTGGCGCTGCCACATATGTTACAACACTCAATAACGCGGCAGACATCCAACCCAACAGCTTTAAGTTCATTGTTTTTTCCCCTTCCATAAAATTAAGGTTAACTAAAATACAAAACTACTGAAACTTTTCAATAACGTTTACTTCACTATCTCCTAATACCCGTTTTTAAGTAATCACCCGTGTCTCCCCCCATAATTTTTCTAGTACTGATTTTAATTCTTCGATATTTACCGGTTTTTGCAAAAAGTAATCGTACTCTCTATTTTTCCTGCCATTTACACCAGTTTTAACGGAACTGTTGGCCGTAATAATCACAATAGCTATCGGTTCCTTCCTTTTTCTTACTTCATGAATCAAGGTAAATCCATGCATTCCCGGCATATTCAAATCCGTTATAATGACATCGAAACTTTTTTTTGAGAGGGAATTTAACGCTTCAGAACCTGATAAAACACCGGCGACCTGATACCCATCACGCCTCAAAATGTTTATCAACCCATCAAGCGCATCCTTATCATCATCTACCAGCAACAATCTTGGCTTTGTCATATATCGAAATCATCTCATGGACAAACTAAAATTAATTATCGTAATGAACAATTGGCATACCAGCGAGCAATCGGCCGCGATAACATTTGTTGTAAGTATTGATTTGAATAATTCTTAAGGGTAATTATATTTTTGTTCGAAGGAATGAGACGGGAAAGACGGGCAACAGGGGAAAGACGGCTTAACGAAATATTTGCGTGAATTGAAATAGGTTAGACAAAACGGCGTGAAAAAATTTCGCTTCTACTGCCACTCTTTTACTTTATATTCAATTTTCCTATTCGATATACCCAATATTTTGGAGGCCTCTTTTTTGCTTCCATGGGTCATCTGGAGTGTTTTTTGGATGATCTCTTTTTCGGCTTCTTTTAATGAAATTCCTACTGGAATTTTGATTACCGACATATCGTCCTTATCGGGAACAACGTTTCCTGGCAGGTGTTCCACCGAGATCGTATTTTTTTTGCAGAGCACAATTGCCCGTTCGACGACGTTTTCCAGTTCCCTCACATTCCCCGGCCAGTGATAAGCGCACAACGCCCCCATTGCCTCAGGGGCAAAGCCTTTTATTTCCTTTTTATATTTCTTTGTATATTTGATGACGAAAAAATTAGAAAGGATGGGAATATCGTCTTTCCTTTCCCTCAGGGACGGCAAATGGATGGTAATAACATTTAAACGGTAAAATAAATCTTCCCGAAACCTTCCTTCGGAAACTTCTTTTTCAAGGTTTCGGTTGGTTGCCGTAATCAACCGCACATCAACTTTTAAAGTCTTTTCCCCGCCGACACGTTCGAACTCACCCTTCTCAAGGACACGAAGCAGCTTGACCTGCACCTTCAAGCTCATCTCACCCACCTCATCCAGAAAAAGCGTGCCTCCGTCCGCCATCTCAAACCTGCCTTTTCTGGCCTGAACGGCGCCCGTAAAGGCGCCCTTCTCGTGGCCAAAAAGCTCGCTTTCCAATACACCTTCCGACAGCGCAGCGCAATGCAAAGCGACAAAAGGCATACACGCCCTGTCGCTCTGACAATGAACGGCGTTTGCCACGAGTTCCTTTCCGGTCCCCGTCTCGCCCAAAATGAGGATGGAAGCCGTACTGGGAGCAACGTCTGCAATCATATGAAATATCTGCTTCATCTGAGGAGTGTTCCCAACGAGTCCGGAAGATTTGTACTTATCCTTCAGCTTCTCCTTCAACATCCTGTTTTGGGCAATCAACCGCTGCCTTTCCCATATCTTTTCCAGCACCAACCTCAACTCCTCTATATTTATCGGCTTGGTCAGATAGTCGTCTGCCCCGCATTTTATAGCCTCCACCGCCGTTTTTACGGAACTGTAGGCAGTAATAACCACAATTGACACGGACTCTTCCTTCTTCCGTATTTCGTGGATCAGTGATAATCCGCCTATCCCCGGCAGCTTCATGTCCGTTACGATGATATCAAAGTTTTTCCTGGACAAAAGATTTAAAGCCTCGTAACCCGACAAGACGCCGGAAACAGGGTATCCGTCATGTGTCAGTATTTTTACCAACCCGTCAAGCGCATTTTTATCATCATCTACGAGTAACAATTTTGGTTTTATCATAGACATTGTTCATGTTGGAATTGCAATCACAAAGGTACTCCCTCGAGAGGACTGCTCCAATCGTATCGTCCCTCCGTGTGCCTGCACAACATTTTGAGCAAAAGAAAGGCCTATGCCGGTACCCCCATCCTTTGTGGTGTAAAACAAATCGAATATTTTATCTTTAATTTCATCGGGAATTCCAGGACCGGTATCCTGGCAGGAAACGAGTATCTGATTCCCACTCCTTTTCGCACCTACCCGTAACGTTCCTCCGTCCGGCATCGCCTCAACGCCATTAATCATGATATTCAATATTGCCTGCTTTATCTTGTCCCTGTCTACTTTAATCTTGGGCAGTGCGGAATGAACTTCTAGTTCCACCTGAATACCGTTTAATTGCGCCTGGGGCATGAGTAAAGAAACTATTTCATTGAGTATCTCACAAATATCAACGTAGCTTTCGTTGAGTTCTCCCGTTTTTGAGAAATGTAAACATTCCTCGACAAACCCGCTTAAACGAATAAGTTCCTTCTGAACGACAGAGACCGTGTTGAGCAATTCTTTTTTTGATTTTTCGCCTATCTTAGGTATTTCCCGTATTTCACGCTCCATAAGCGCCATTTGAATATGCATGGCATTTAAAGGGTTTTTAATTTCGTGCGCCAGCTCTGCTGTAAACACCCCCAACGTAGACAGGGTTTTCGACCTGAGAACTTCATCCGAAAATCTTTTTCTCTCACTAATATCTTCTATGATGGTGACAATATGCGTTACCTTTCCCCGAGAATCCCTGATAGCCGACGTACTTGTTTCCACCCAGACTTCGCTATCGTCACCCCGCTTGATCAAGAGTTCCCTGGAGGCATGTGAAAGCCTGCCCTGAAAAATTTCCATACCGGGACAAAATTTCTCGGTCAGACACATGCCTGTCGAGGTGTGGCACTGAAAGATGTCGCCGCAATCTTTGCCAACAATCTTTTTCTTTGGCCATTTTGTAATCTCTTCACAGGCATGATTAAAAAATACCACCTTGCGGTTTACGTCTTGTATCATAACCCCTTTGCTTGCGCAATCCAGGGCTTGGATTAAAATCTGATTCGTCGTATCAATTTTCCCCATAATCTTTTTCACTAAATAAGCCTATCAAAATTTCTAGGAAAGTAAATGTTAAAATAGTAAAGAAATATTATGCATATTAACCTTGCCACGACCCCATTTCTTTACTTACTGATTATCTGAACAGGAGTGCTTCTATTTGAGGCAGAACCGTCTCCCAGTTGACCGTTTTTGTTTAAACCCCACGCCCAAACAGTTCCGTCTGCTTTTAGGGCAATGCTGTGCTGCCCTCCGCCAGAAACAGATATGACATTATGAAGTGTTTTCACGAGAGTGGGTATTTCTCTATTTGTGGTAGTTCCGTCCCCCAACTGGCCGGAATTATTGCTCCCCCATGCCCATACGGTTCCATCTGATTTCAGGACAACGGTATGATCGCCACCGCTGGCAATCGAAGAGACATTTTTAAGTTTCTCGACGGGATATGGGGCGCTTCTGTTATTAGTTGAGCTATCTCCCAACTGGCCATATTGGTTAAATCCCCATGTCCAAACAGCTCCGTTATTCTTCAGGACAATACTGTGATCTCCTCCACAATTGATCATGCTGACGTCCGCAAGCCCGCTTACCTGAATGGGGATTGCCCTCTCAGTGGCGGAACCGTCACCCAACTGACCATATTTATTAAGTCCCCATGCCCAGATAGTACCATCTGCCTTTTGGGCAAGGCTATGGTATCCTCCACTGGCAATGGCGACGATGTCGCTGAGCGCCCTTATTTGTACTGGTGTATTTCTATCAGTAGTAGTCCCGTCTCCCATTTGTCCATATGCGTTTCTCCCCCAGGTCCAGACGGTTCCATCCGACTCCAGGGCGAGACTGTGTTGTCCTTTTGCGGCAATTGCCGTGATACCACCAAGACCATACACCTGAACAGGCATGTTCCTACTCTTTGTTGTGCCGTCTCCAAGTTGTCCTGCCCAGTTGCCTCCCCATACCCACACTGTGCCGTCTGTTTTCAATGCAATACTGTGCCACACGCCTCCTGCGATTGCAGCAACATTGCCGATATTCTTTACCTGCACCGGCATTTTCCTGTCTGTATTTGTTCCATCACCAAGCTGACCGTGTATATTCAATCCCCATGCCCACACAGTGCCGTCAGATTTCAAAGCCAAACTATGAAAACCTCCGCCTGATATCTGCACAACTGTCGATGCGGAGGCGGCCATATTTAAAAACAAACACAGGGGGAATATGATTAAAATCCAGCATGAAATGTTAAGTTTGGTGTGCATATAGTACTACACTCTTCTTTCTTCCCTTTGATAGCGGGAATTGGCGGCCTGCACGCCGTTACGATTGGGAAGAACCCTTTTTATAAGCGGATATCAGTTTATTTATTTACTTTTTACCTTTTCGTTTTTCTCTTTCAAGCATCTTTTTTACTTCTCTATCAAAGTCGCTTTCAAATTTCCCATCCTGAACCACCCTAAATTTCCCATATTCCTCTTCAGCCAATTGCTTCGCCACTTCATTGCTTACTTTTCCCGCATCCGTCAATATCTGGTACTCATTGAATTGCAGGAAGGCATCCAGTTTTTGCACCCAATCTGCCATCTTCTTCGGTATTTGACGGACCGCCTGATTTTCGGCATAGTCCAGGTACATTGATACTACCCGTTCCAATTCCTTAATTTCTCTTTCGACAAGGTAGTTCTTGGCTATGACAACATCTGTTTTCAGTATTTTACCTTTCGGCGCATTTTTCCATGTTTGCAGGCCCATATTGGACATTGAAGCATTCGCCCTTTCCGCTATGATTTGGGCAGCGGTTTTCCCTGTGATTGCCCAATGCAGCTTATTTTGCACGGTCTTGAAAAAAGTTTTGGTTATCTCCGCGTCCTTATCATAATCAATGCTGCACTGCTGGTAGATGTCGGTAATTTTTTGATAGAAACGCCTTTCACTAGCCCGTATCTCGCGGATACGTTCCAGAAGCTCGTCAAAGTAATCCTTACCAAAACGTTGCCCATGTTTGAGCCGTTCATCATCCAAGACAAAACCCTTGATGATAAACTCTTTCAGTGTTCTGGTAGCCCAAATGCGGAATTGTGTCGCCTGATAACTATTGACCCGGTAACCAACGGCTATAATGGCGTCCAAATTATAGAAATCAACGTCGCGGGACACATCCCTCTTGCCTTCCCGTTGAACTATTCGAATTTTTCGAATAGTTGAATCTTCCTTTAATTCACCGCTTTTGAAAATCTCTTTAAGATGGTAATTCACCGTATGCACTTCAACGCCAAAAAGCTCCGCCATTCTTTTTTGGGAAAGCCAAAAGGTATCATCGCTAAAAACAACCTCAACATGAATATTCCCCTCCGGTGAGGAATAAAAGATAATATCTGAATATTGAGGAGTTATTTCTTTATTCATATATTTTTCTTCCAACAAGTGGAAGCCCATCTTGTGGGTTCCTGAACCCAAACATCTCCATCAATTCCCACAGTAAACCAGCAGAAATACTGTGGGAGCAGGTTTCAAGCCTGCTTCCGATCGAGGACAAGTTTGTGTAAGTTTTTAGAAATAAGAACGTGTGTTGAATGATGAATGACGAGTGACGAGAAAAAACGTCACCCGTCACCTGCAACTCGCCACATGAGCTTTTTTTAACTATTTTAGGTTGCGGCTTCGCTGCGCTATGATATTTGAAGGAGCCGTCTTGATACTATCAAAATTCCTGCGAAAGTAAATGCCAAAAAAGTATAGAGATTGTTATTTTTGTGGTGGTATTGTGGAGGAACGCCTTATACCGCGGGAGGTACGATGGCAGAAAGAGTTGTTTATTAGTAACTATTCAGTGAAAATATTTTAAATATTATTTGACAGGGATTTTGTTCTAAATAGGTAATTTGTTTTGTAAGGAGTGTAGAGGGGAAGAGAGGATGCCTTCCAGGCTTCTACGATGTCTTTGAGTATGCAGAAGGTGGGGTCTGGAGCACCAGCAATGTTTCGTGCCTTAGAAAGCGATAGAGCGCAAAAAACATGGATAAAAAAGCCTGTGATATAATAGCCGCAGTAGATAATATGAGGCTATTTATACAGGTGTTATCCATTGAAGATAAACAACATAGACATTGGTGTTGCCCTCAAGAAGGTAGAGACACTTCTTTCTGAAGAGAAAGGGTTGTCGCCAGCCATGAGGTCAATGGTTGAGTTGTTGGTCTTGCTCATAACACTCCTGGCGAGCCGTTTAAACCGGAACAGTCGTAACAGCAGCAAACCGCCATCAAGCGATCCAAATCGCAGGAAAGAACGTAAGGCAAAAGGAGACAGGAAGGCGGGCGGGCAAAAAGGCCGGGTGGGTGTGACGCTCGAAAAGGTTGACAAACCTGATAGAGTGGAAGTAATAAAAGTTGACCGTAGGAAGTTGCCGCGCGGGAAATATAAGGAGGTGGGTTACGAATCACGCCAAGTGTTTGATATTGAGATTTCAAAAATCGTAACGGAGTATCGGGCAGAGATCCTTGAGGGCAATAAAGGGAAGCGATTTGTTGCGTCTTTTCCGAAAGGGGTAACAAAGGCTGTGCAGTATGGAAGGAGTGTGAAAGAGCATTCAGTATACATGTCGCAGTATCAGTTGATTCCCTATAAGAGAGTACAAGGGTATTTCAGAGAGCAGATCGGGATACCGGTGAGCGAGGGTTCCATTTACCACTTCAATGAGGAAGCCTATGATTTACTGGAAACCTTTGAGGAGAAAGTCAAAGCAGAACTCGCCACAGCAGAAGTGCTGCATGTAGATGAAACGGGCATTAATACAAATGGGGATAGGTATTGGTTGCATAGTGCATCCAGTAATTTATGGACGCACTTTTCCCCTCATGAAAAACGGGGAACTGAGGCGATGGACAGCATAGGGATATTACCCCAATTTAAGGGGATTCTCTGTCACGACCATTGGAAGCCGTATTATACCTACGACTGTATGCATGCGCTCTGTAATGCGCACCACCTGAGAGAATTGGAGGGGGTGTGGGAAGAGGACAAGCAGCAGTGGGCAGCAGAAATGAAAACATTGCTCGAAGAGGTCAATTGCGCGGTGAAGGATGCGGGGGGATTGTTAGAAGCCAGTGAATCGGAAAAATACCGGCAGAGGTACAGGTCAATAGTAAAAAGTGCAGAAGCAGAATGTCCTGCGCCTGATGAAACGAACCGAAAAGGAAAAAGGGGAAGAGTGAGAAGGACAAAAGCCCGGAATCTTCTGGAGCGGTTAATAGAGTATGAGGATGATGTACTCAGATTTATGGATAATAAAAACGTCCCCTTTACGAATAATTTAGGAGAAAACGATATCAGGATGACAAAGGTTCAGCAGAAAATATCGGGCTGTTTCCGTTCTCTGGATGGCGCTAAGATTTTCTGTCGTATTCGCAGTTATCTCTCAACCTGTCGAAAACAAGGGGTAAGTTCAAGCCTTGCTTTAAAGATGCTATTTCGAGGTGAATTGCCTGATTTTGTTTGCTCTTAGCGGTAGCGGGTAAAAATACGATGAGTAATTAC
>Ga0194110_10010018_pt1 | contig 10602 bp, 9 predicted proteins | sample TA2Kig1200mmetaG_FD_146192 | JGI IMG/M metagenome (GOLD analysis project Ga0194110, IMG submission 146192) | Freshwater microbial communities from Lake Tanganyika, Tanzania - TA2015032 Kigoma Deep Cast 1200m | ecosystem: Environmental > Aquatic > Freshwater > Lake | place: Tanzania: Lake... | reverse complement strand
GCTTGCGGGCAACCTGTACTCAAAAAGACATTACTTCACGTGCTCTCGACAAAGCGAGGCAACACTTTGCGGTGCCTTCAGGTCGCCAGTTCAGATTCCGGCTCGGGCTCGCAGCACCAATGGCAAGACGAACTCCGGCGTAAGCCAGCGCAACTTTATTTTCATCCTTCGTGGAGAGTGTTGCAAAATACTCATGGGGGATTCCGGCGAAAGCCGGAATCCAGAAGGCATATACGGTGGATTCCGTGTCAAGCACGGAATGGCAGATTGTAAGGTTATAACAGAGACACTACACTAGTTGTCGATCCCACAGAGGCAATTACACGAGCACTATTTGGCCTACTAGGGCTTTCTTCTGAGTTGTGTGGCCTTCCCAGTCCATTCCTTCGACGTATAGATCCTGTACGTGTGACCCGGCCCAGTGTATTCAAAGTAAACGTTATCCGGCACCACTGAGTTGGATGGATAACGTTTTTGGTACCAGCCTTTAAGCTTACTGGGCTGTCCCAAGTATACCTTTACAGGGTTCCTTGATTTGGTGAACTTGAGTTGGTACTTCTTGCCGCCCGTGTCAATGACCGTGATTTTGTGTCCGGGTTGTGGGTAAGCTCCGGAACTATTCTTTGGAACAGTAATACCACGTCGTGCCCAGTTCCCTCGATCCTTGCCACGTTGGTCCACTATTTCGCCTTGAAAGGACGGAGGCGGGCCTAATGCTGTCGTTTGGCTCCCGACATCCGGCGATAGCGGAACGGTGTGGGATTTGCCACTCACGCCTAGTTGGCAGAGGTGATCGATTATCCAAAACTTAGCTAAGGTAGCCCCGTCTGTACCAAATTCGTTTGTGGCTATGCTATTAAGTTGCTCAATTTTATCCTTCGGGAGAGGTACTCTCAGTCCTTCATTCTGTTCCATTGTTTCTGCCTCCGTTTTATCATCTGCTTCATTTTCTCCACATCCCCATTTGTCGTATGCAAATAGCGCTTTCTCTACCTCTCTTAGAGTCTTACCATAAACACCAGATAGCTTACGAACTATTTGGGTATACTCAAGCCATACTTTACTGCTATCACCTCCCGCTCCATTACTTAATTTGCCAGCCTTCTTCAAGGAGTTTCGCACATGATAGTCATATATAGCAAACTTATCTGGCTGTAGGTAATAGAGTATCGTACTAGCTACCGCAGTTCCAACCCCTTTTAACCTTCTGAGGATATTTAGTTTCTCCAGGTCCTTCTTGGCTAAATAGGCAGAACGCGTTTCTTCTATAATCTTCTGTTCATCGTTCTTTTCACGTGTTGCTTCGTACCTAGGTGTCTTCCAACGGCCAACTCGTATAAAATATTCCTTGTTCAAGAACTTAGGTTGACCTTGCGTAAATAGCCAATTAAGAATAGCTCTTTCCTCGATTTGGTCATCTGTGCCCTGATTACGACGATCATATTGGGCACTGCATTCTTCAATAAACTGCTTGTTAATGACTAACATAGTACTCCCTCCAAATCATTGAACCGTTCATATCCTCGGCACTTCAACCAAGATGTCGTGAACGTTCATATTTCATCCGGAGCTAGCTATCTTACACAGGGTCAGTCAAGCCTTTGCGTTTTCCATATTTGCATACCCTTCTGACACCCCTATGTCAAAATCTCTACTTCTTCTGATAGACTCTCAACATCGCCCTTGCTGTCTGAAGCACCTCCTTTCGCAACTCGGCTGGTTCCAGCACCTCCATTTTCTGGCCCCAGCTCAGAATCCAGGAGAGAAGCTCGTAAGTATCGGTAACCCTGAGGGTCATTATCATGGAGCCGTCCTTCTGCTTCTCCAGCACCTGCGAGGGATGCCAGACGGTCTCCCCCATGATCCTCATTATCTCAGGGTCACGAATCTTCAGCCTGACGGTCTTCACCTCGCCTTCAACGACGATGCCCCAGGACGAGCCGAAGAAGGCGTTGGCATCAAAGTCAGGGGGAATGGTGTAAGCCTCAGAGGTAAGCTGGGCCGATTCTATGCGCTCTATCTTGAAGGTGCGCACGGCGTTCTTGAGGTGGCAGTGGCCTACCACATAGCTGGCATGACCGGGCGCGGCTGGCTCGATATAGTACGGCTCAATTACCCGCTCTGTTGCCTTCTCCGACGGCAGTGAGCGGTAGGCTATGCGCAGCCTGCGCTGCGATACCCAGGCTTCCGCCACGGTCGCCAGGACACGCAGGTGCTTCTCATCCTTTGGCAGCTTCTGCATCCAGTCCAGGGTCTGGCGCACCTGCTGCCCAAGCGCTGGCGGCAGCACGGAGTTCAGCTTGATAAAGGTGGCGTTTATGTTCGGATCGTAGCGGTGGGAGTAGTTCAGCATCAGCCGGGCGGCGAGGAAAACATTCAGTGCCTCCGGGAGGGAGAAGTGGACAGGGGGAAGAATATAACCCTCGGTGATGCCGCGCTTACTGCCCTCCTCCCAAATAGGGACGCCCAACTCATACTCGAGAGCCTTAAGGTCGCGATAGGCGGTTCTCTTACTCACATCACACATGCGGGCTATTTCCTCTATCATTAAACCTTTGGGGTTCTGGTAGAGGAGGTGCTCTACCTTGAGCAGGCGTGCCGTCCGGTCTCTCTTACCTAGTCTGTCAGACTTATCCAATCTAGTTCTCAACCACTGCGGGCGATTCGCTTTCGCTTCTTCGGATGTGCGGATCAGGCTAGGGTTGCCCATTCGGCAAGTGCTTTGTCCCGTCTTGGAGCGGTAGCCTTATCTTTCCAGTGTTGTCGTAAATGTTGTCGAAAATAGGCCGTATTGACCCTAACCAGCTTCCCAGTGTTTCTAGGCAGTCAAGATGAAAGCAAGGAGTCTTCTGATTGAAAGTGACAGAACGCCCGGCTACCATCGGACTGTCCAAATCTGGCCCTCCTCTATGATGCGGACGAATGAACCAATAACGTCTTGGAATAGTCTCTCCGCAAAGTACACAGGTCCAACTCTTTGCAGCTTGCCCTTTCTTCCACTTCATCTTCATAATAGCCTCCTCTGATATCCTGGCGTTTTCGATTGCATTATACCACTGCCACACGGCAGGGTATATGCGAGGCAAAAATGCCCTTGACATTTGTGACAGTCTAGCTGTCACTGATACGTATTATTATCGGCTTGCTGGAGAAAGAGGGGCAACAGGGAGTTGAATAGCAAGAAATGGCTATCAGCAAACAGGCCAATGATTAGGTCACGACGATGCTAGGGAGCCTGCTTAAGCTGATCATAATACCACCCCTTGTGGTGGCTGCCTTGGTCCTGGTCATTATCGGGCTGACCGATCCCAATCTGGTCATCACAATAGTTGTGAGACTCATGACACCGATCATTTTGGTAGGGGTCTTCGTATTCATTCTGGGGCGGTTATTCTCTTCAATTTAGGTAACGGATAGGAAAGGGGTAAGACTTATGATTAAGCGTCCGGTAAAGTGTCCCAATTGTGGAGGAACCGGGAGAGTACCTCGGAAAGACCTGCCACCGCTGCTAAAAGGAGCTATTGGAGTGCGCCAGTCCAGTGAATGTCCAGTATGCGATGGCATAGGCTATGTAGAGGGCCAAGAAAAGTAGGGTTTGGACTCGAAGATTGATGCGTTTGAATCAGGGGAATAATAAGCCATTGGGCAGCCCCTGATGAGGCGAACGCATCTGCCGTTTTATCCCACTCTTAGGGGGGAGGCGCTGGCGTGATTGAAGCCATCCTTGTCCTTTACTCCGGCTTGTTGGCTGGGTTGTTTGCAGCATGCCTGATGAAAAAAGTGAGATGGAGATGGTTCCTGGTGGCAAGCATCCCAGCTTTAATAGTGGTAGTGTTTGTCTTCCTGGCCTGGCTGCTGGGCACACTGGACTCCGCAAACCGGAAGGAAAACAGGTCTTGAAACATGGCAGGTCGGAAGGAGCGGTGTTTCTATAAGCCTCAACCTCGCGCAGCCAGGGCTGAAGTCTGGCAGGGTGGGTGAAGTCCGCCTGGGGCCGGACGGAACCCACCGTCTCTGCTCCCCATTGCTATTCCCTCCAAAGACGATGTGAAGCCAAAGGGGGATTGAGATGGTTATCTGTCCAAATTGCGATGGAAGAGGCGAGATACAATCAGAAAGGAGACGATCGAATGGTGTATTGCCTAGAATGCGGCGGGCCAGTCAGTGCGGGCGATAGATATTGCGGGAGTTGTGGCATGAAGCTGCAAGGCCGGGGCTCCCCCGCCAAACGTGTGGAGTGCAGGTTTTGTGACGCTACTGGGGTAGACCCAGGAGATGGAGATCTAGAAATCTGTGAGCGCCCATGCCGAGTGTGCAAGGGTAATAAGGGGCGCTGGGTACCTGAAGACTGGGGCCCTTGCCAGGGGGAATGCGGCGGCAATGGAAAAATCGATATTCGCGCCCCTTTCGCTGTCTTTCCCCATTTCAGCCCTTGCAAAGATTGTGGAGGGTGGGGTTGGGTTGTCCCTCGATAACGGGGGCACGACATTCAAGGTCGTGGGCCATTCATTAGGATAGTACACGGGGGCAGCCGAGTGACGAATTTGCCATGCCCTATCTTGACAGGCGGTGGCTGCCGGACGCACAATCTGCTGGCAGGGTCGGGGTAAACTGGCAAGCAATGAGGATTGGCATCCGTGAGTGACAGGCGTGTTATTGTGGTTGGTGCTGGAGCCAGCGGCATGATGGCTGCCGGCAGGGCCGCCGAGTTGAGGGCCGAGGTGCTTCTTCTGGAAAAGACTGAGCGCCCAGGCAAGAAACTCCTCGTCAGTGGCAGAAGACGCTGTAACCTGACCAACACCAGAGAACTGGACGATTTCATTGATATGTATGGCCCCAACGGCCGTTTTCTCCGTAGGGTCTTCCACCGTTACTTTCGAGATGACCTGGTCGCTTTTCTGAGGCGCTACAGCGTGGATATCAGAACGGAGCACGATGGACGCGTCTTCCCCGCCTCCAACGACGCCCGCGACGTAGTGCGCGCCCTCGAGAGGTACATGGCTGGCAATAGAGTGCAGGTGCAGGCCGGCGTCCGGGTAATTAGTATCCAGGTGGAGGATAGGCGGGTGGTGGGTGTACAAACGGAGCAAGGGGTGTACCCCGCGAAGGCAGTGGTTCTGGCCACCGGCGGCGCTTCGTTTCCTGGAACCGGCTCCAGTGGCGATGGCTATCGTATGGCTGCTGCCGTGGGCCACACTATCACCAAGCTACGTCCAGCTCTTGTCCCGCTGGCCGTGTACGAGGTTGAACGGGCCAGCAGTATGCAAGGTGTCAGCCTGCATGACGTGCGTCTGACCGCGTACCAGTGCCTTGCCGACGAGATCGACCCATTGACAACACCACACAGTGATGCAGGGCGAGGGCGTAAACCCGCCCACTTTCCTGTTATAGAGAGCCGCAGGGGGGACATGATGCTGACCCACTTTGGCATCGGCGGGCCGATCACACTGCGGATGAGCCTGGCCATAGTCGATGCGCTGGAGCACGGCCCCGTCAGCGTGTCTATCGATCTGAAACCCGATCTCGGCCATAAGCAACTGAGCCAGCAACTTCAGGAGGAATTCAACCGTCATGGCAAGCGGAGTTATCATGGGATTCTCCAGGGACTGCTGCCGCGCAAGATGGTTGACCCTTTTGTGGAGATGACTGGTATCCCACCGTCCAAACTGGGTCATCAGATTTCCGCTGAGGAGAGGGAGCGGCTGCGAGGCCTGCTCAAGTCATTGCGCTTTAATATCAAAGGCCCGCTGCCTTTGGCCGTGGCGATGGTGACTGCGGGCGGCGTTTCCCTCGGTGAGATAGACCCGCGCACTATGGGCTCGCGGCTGGTCACGGGGCTTTATTTCTGTGGTGAGGTGATAGACATTGATGGAGACACCGACGGCTATAACCTACAAGCCGCGTTCTCCACGGGTTACGTTGCTGGTGAGCAAGCCGCTATTTGGGCCACTGCCCTTCCCGATAACTGAAACCGCACCCCCCTAACCCTCCTATAGATGTCCTGACCCGGTGGCCTACATCCCTTTGAAAACTGGTGGTCTTCTCTCTATAAACGCCTGGATGCCCTCTTTATGGTCCTGCGTCTGGGCTAGCATGGTTCCAGCGAAGCCTTCCTTGAGGATCTGCGCCTCATAGCTGTTGTCCAGGCTTTTGTAGACCAAGTGCTTCAACATCTGCATAGCCACAGGTGGCATGGAGGCCAGTGTGCCAGCCAGCGTCCGGGCTACATTCATAAGCTCATCGGGCGGCACCACCTGCCTCACCAGTCCGACTTGCTCGGCCCATCTGGCGTCTTTTTTCTGTCCCATGCTCAGGAGCTCCAAGGCAACAGGCAGGCCGATAAGCCGAGGAAGGATATAGGTCAGCCCCAGTTCTGCCGCCAGCCCCAGTTTGATCAGGCCTGCCGTGAAGGTTGCCTTCTCTGAGGCAATGCGGTAGTCACAGAAACAGGCCAGGGCCAGGCCCATGCCAGCTGTAGCACCGTTGATGGCGGCAATAGTGGGCTTCTTGCAGACTCGCAGGGAGTCCGGCACGTTCTGCGACAGCGCAAAAGGCTGCTCAAGGGTGCCCAACCCCATCCCTGAGCCGATAGGGTCAGCGGCTGCTTGACCAGCGGTCTCCACATCGAGGCCGGGGCAGAATGAAGGCCCCGCCCCGGTGATGATGATAGCCCTGGTGTCAGCATCGCCCGACAACTCATCCAGGCACTCTTTGAACTCGCGCAGGAACGTTAGATCCATGGCGTTGTATCTGTCCGGCCTATTAAGGATGAGTGTCGTCACGTACCCTGATTTCTCCAGCAAAATCCTCTCGTATGACACGATCAGCCTCCTTCTCTCATGTACAGTTCACTGGCATTTGAATACCTGAACTTGTGGCCTGTTAGACCCACAAAGATAGGACGCTGCTACTATCTGGCGATGAGAGCATCTGCCACGACCGATGCCTGAGCATCCCTGGAACCCTCGGTTAGCTCAAACATCTTCGCCTGCCGGTAAATCCTCTCAATTCTGTAGTCTTTGGTCAGTCCATAGCAGCCGTGAACTTGAATGGCCATGTTAGCTACCTCTTTGGCCGTGCGGGCCGCGAATAGCTTTGCCATGGCGCTCTGCATGCTTGTATCCTCACCCTGCTCTTTCGACCAGGCGACCTCATAGGTTGACCAGCGTGCTGGCTCTACCCTCATGGCCATCTCGGCCAGCAGCCACTGGATGGCCTGCATGGAGGCTATGGGGACTCCCCGGCGGGTACGCTCTTTAGAGTACTTTACAGCTTCGTCCAGGGCGCGTTGCGCGCAGGCCACCGATTGTATGGCCTGGCGCAGCCTGCTGGCCACTGCTACCATCTGCGCCACCTCCAGGCCCTTCCCTCTCCCTCCCAGCAAGCTATCTTCTGGCACTCTGACGTCATGAAGATACGTGTCTACGATTTCCAGTCCTCTTGAACCCAGTAACGTCATTGGCTTTGAAGAGGTATATCCGGCTATGTTCTTGGGTATCAGGAAGGAGCTTACTTGGCCTTCACCTGTCCTGGCGAAGATTATGGTCGGGCCGTCAACATGCCCGAAGGTCTGAAAACGTTTCGTGCCGTTTATCACCCAGCGGTCCTTGTCCAGACGGGCGGTCGTGTTCAAGGCAGCGGGGCCGTCCCCCCCAGTCTCATCGCCGAAGGACCAGCCAGGCAACAAGCGACCCTCGACTACGGACGGCAAGAACTCGGCCTGTTGACTTTCTGTCCCTACACGGCTGAGCACATCGGCGAACTCGTTGGCAACCAGCAGCCAGCTACAGGGACTACAGGGATAGTGTATCTGCTCCACTGCGAGGATATAGGTGAGAAAGCCCGCTCCGAGACCACCGTACTTTTCCGGAGCTGCTATGCCCAGCAGCCCCACAGCCGCCAGCTTCCCCAGCATATCCTCAGGAACTTTGCCTTCCTTCTCAATCTCCTCCGCTATAGGTTCAATCTCTCTGTCGGCAAAGTCCCTGCCCAGTTTCTGGAACATTTTGTGTTCTTCAGTCAGCTCAAATTCCATCATAACCTCCGAAGGCCAATCACACCGTGCCGCCAACTACTGCATCAAGACGGAGCCGGCCACAATCGTCCTTTGCACTTCGCTCGTGCCCTCAGTGAGATCAAACTGTTTCGCCTGCCGGTATATCCTTTCTATCTTGGAACCTTTGACCAGTCCAGACAGCCCATGGATGTCCATAGCCATGTCCGTCACCTCAGTGGCTACCCTGGAGGCGAAAAGCTTTATGATAGCGCTGATCATGCGGGTGTCCTGTCCCTGGTCGGTGAGCCAGGCGATCCTGTAAGCGGTCACGCGCGCTGGTGGTATTCTCATGGCCATCTCCGCCAGAAGCCACTTCGTGGTCTCTGACACGGCGCTTTGTCGCCCTTCCCCCATGTTGTCCCTGATAAACCGGACAGACTCGTCCAGGGCAGCCTGGGCTAAGGCTACGGCGATAGCCGAGAGCGTCAGTCTGCCCTCAGCGGTGATGGAGAAAAGGATGTTGAAGCCACCACCCACCGTGCCCAGAACGCTTTCCTTTGGCACTCGCATGTCCTCAAACCTGGTATCTATCGTTTCCAATCCCCGACCCATCATCAGTTCGAAGGGTTTGGAGCAGCGATAACCCTCTCCGAGCTTGTCTATCAGGAAGGCTGTTGTCTGTGTGCCATCCACATTGGCAAAGATAATGGCTGGCCCCGCCAGATGCCCCACACTGTGGAATCGTTTGATGCCATTGATCACCCAGTGGTCTCCCTCAAGACGGGCGGTGGTAACCAGGGACTTCGGATCGGAGCCTGTGCCAGGCTCGGTGAAAGCATAACTTCCCATCAGCTTGCACTGGGCCAACAGGGGAAGATAGCGCTGTTTTTGCTCTTCCGTGCCACACAGCGTTATAACCCGGCCCACGATGTTGTTGCCCATGGCTTCGAGGCACTGGCAGATAGGGTAGCTCAATTGTTCAAAGACCAGGGCACAGTTGAGCATGCCCGCCTCGGTGCCACCGTATTGTTTGGGGATCAGCATCCCCACAAAGCCCTCTCTGGCCAGCTTCTCATTCATATCGGGCGGTATCCTGCCGTCCTCATCCACCTGGACGGCAATGGGTTCAATTTCTCTCTGCGCAAATCGCCTGGCTCGCTCCTGAAAGTCCTTCTGCTCCGGCGTCAACCTGAATTCCATTTGTCCCCTTTCCGCTCGGCTAACTGTTCAACGAAATCAAGGCCAGGTGACCTCATAGCTGACAATGCGACAAGAAAAAGCAAGGCCTCTCATTAGTTACCGGCCTTGATCTCCTGGCACTTCTTGATCATCACCGGCAGGGCCTGTTTGTAGTCTGCCATTATTCCGAAATCGGCCACTTTGAATATATTGGCCTGCGGGTCTCTGTTTACGGCCACAATGCATTTGGATCCCGAGCACCCGGCCATGTGCTGCGGGGCACCTGAGATGGCCACAGCGATGTAGAGGTCAGGGGCGATTATCTTGCCTGTCTGCCCTATCTGATAACCCCAGGGCACCAGCCCTTCTTCGCAGGGCAGCCTGGTGGCTCCCACGGCACCACCCAGCACTGCTGCCAGCTCCTTCACCAGATCAAAGTCCTTGGCCTCGCTTATGCCCGCCCCACCAGCTACAACTACCTTGGCTTCTTCAAGCTTCACCTCGCCTGTCTCCGCCTTTACTACATCGACTATTCTCACCCTGGTCTCCGGGCTGCCGACGTCAACGGCGACCACCTCACCCTGCCTGGAGGCATCTGGTTCTGCTGGCTCCATAGCCCTCGCTCGCACTGTGGCTATCTGGGGATATGCCTTCGATACTACCACCGCCAGGGCATTCCCACCGTACACGGGGCGTGTCTGCACCAGCTTCTTGGTGGCGGGGTCTATTTTAAGATCAACACAGTCTGTAGAGAGCGAAGCCCCCAGCCTGGCTGCCACCAGGGGTGCCAGATCCCTCCCTATACTGGTCTGACCCATGAGGAGGATCGCCGGCTTTGTCTCCTGGTACACCTTGGTCACCGCAGTTAGATAGCTATCGCTGTTGTAGGAGGCGAAGGCAGCACTATCCACGACATAGACTTTGTCAGCGCCTAAAGCGATAACTTCCTTGGTAGTGGCTCCTAAGTCGCTTCCTAACAAAAGGGTACAAAGCCCCTCCCCCATATCTTGAGCCAGCTTTCTGCCCAAACCAAGCAACTCCTTGGTAATCGGTGCAATTGCCTGGTCTCGCATCTCAGCCAGGACCAGAACACCATGATAGTCAGCCATAACACATTCCTCTCACCATTCTAGTGTAGTATCCCTGTTATAACCTTACATTCTGCCATTCCGTGCTTGACACGGAATCCATCGTACATACCTTCTGGATTCCGGCTTTCGCCGGAATCCCCCATGAGTATTTTGCAACACTCTCCACGAAGGATGAAAATAAAGTTGCGCTGGCTTACGCCGGAGTTCGTCTTGCCATTGGTGCTGCGAGCCCGAGCCGGAATCTGAACTGGCGACCTGAAGGCACCGCAAAGTGTTGCCTCGCTTTGTCGAGAGCACGTGAAGTAATGTCTTTTTGAGTACAGGTTGCCCGCAAGC
>Ga0194110_10010015_pt1 | contig 10604 bp, 8 predicted proteins | sample TA2Kig1200mmetaG_FD_146192 | JGI IMG/M metagenome (GOLD analysis project Ga0194110, IMG submission 146192) | Freshwater microbial communities from Lake Tanganyika, Tanzania - TA2015032 Kigoma Deep Cast 1200m | ecosystem: Environmental > Aquatic > Freshwater > Lake | place: Tanzania: Lake... | reverse complement strand
CCTGGCGACAGCTGGCGCAGATGTGCATTTGCTCCTGCGTGGCTATGATCCTGCATTGCTGAAGGCACCGGAACATGCTGGTTTTTCCCTGGCCGCCAGTTGTCAATCGCTTTTGTTTCCACCAATCAAGCGTCGAATCAAGGGACGGTCGTTTCTCAGAGATGTGATTCATAGCGCTTTTAGTAAACGCTATAAGATCGGCAGTTATGCGATTTATCGGCGCTGGTACGAGCGTGATTATACACCAGCACAGCGCCGCAAGGTTCAAATAATCGAGTTTTTAGGCACTCTGGCTCAACCAGCCCCTATCTTCTTTGCACTCTACGCATTCTACGACACGCTCTATCGCCTGGAGTATGATTTGGAACCCCTTCGCGCCCAACTACAAGGATTGACACCCGATCTGATCTGGTCAACCGTGAACTTAGAAAGCTCCTTTGAGCGCGCTTATGTGTTGGCAGCACGTGAATTGCGGATCCCCGTCGTCAACGCCGTCTTAAGTTTCGACAACCTGACCAGCAAACCCGCCCACCTGGTTTATGATCACTACCTGGTGTGGAACCGGCGCATGAAAGAGCAGCTCTTACAGTTCTATCCCCAGGTTTCTAGCAACCAAGTCACCATTACGGGCACGCCGCAGTTTGATTTTCACCGCCGGCCTGAGTTCCGGTGGTCACGCCAAGCGACACTCAAACGCCTGGGGTTGCCATCCGAAACACGTTACTTTTTGTACGCCGGCGGGAATCAAGTTTTAACCCCGGCGGAACCCACTCTCGTGACCAACCTTGCTCGGCGTATGCGCCAGGACGAGGTGCTAAAAGATTACTGGCTTGTGGTACGCACACATCCTCTGGACGATTGGGCGAGGTGGAATTCGGTCTTGGATAGTTCAGATCGCGTTGTGCTGTCACAGGCCTGGGATACGACCGCCGATGCAGAAGGTTGGGCGCTGCCCACGCTGCAAGACCAGGCGCGCTTTATCAACACCCTGGCTGATGCAGAGGCCTGTCTCAACATCGCCTCCACCATCACATTAGACGCCGCCATTTTTGATCGCCCGGTGATAGGCATCCGGTTTGAGCATGAAAGCGACGCCCCGCGAGAGGTGCTCTACGAAGAATACGATGCCGATCATTATCGTCCCCTAGTGGAAAGCGGTGGACTTCGTCTTGCGCATACCTGGCCTGAACTCGCGACGTTGATGAAGCAAGCTATTACCATGCCAGAGCGAGATAGGGAAGCTAGAGCGCGCATGGTTGCGCAGGAGTGTGGCGTAGTGGATGGTCGGGCGGCGGAGCGTGTTGCCAATACTCTGCTGGACTGTTTGATGAAGACCGAGAAGGGTTCTCTGATGGAGTATGCCTGATGAACAACATATCAGCACCAACGGTCTCCGTCGTGATGCCAACCTATAATCGCGCTGACCTGCTGCCCCGGACGATAGCGTCTATTCTCAGCCAGGATTTTGGTGATTTTGAACTACTGATCGTTGATGACGGCTCTACTGACAACACTGCTGAGGTGATACGGGAAATCCAAGAGCGAGATCCACGGCTACGCTATGTGCAATTGCCGGAAAATCGGGGAATTGGCTTTGCCAGGGATACCGGCTTGCAGCACGTTTCTGGCAAGTATATCGCGCTGGCAGATTCGGATGACTTGTGGCTACCTGGCAAGCTAAAGGCCCAAGTTGAGGTACTGGAAAAATATCCCCAAATTGATATCCTCTTTGGCGACTTTTGGAATATAGATTATATTAGAGGAACGGAGGCCGGCGGCTTTGCCGAGAATCAGGCCGGCATGCAGCATTTGGCGGTTCGTCCTCTAGATGGCGATCTATGGCTGGTTAAGCGGGGTGTCGAGGTGGGCATTCTGAGATCAAATTTTATTGCCGCGCCGACGATGGTGCTGAGGGCCGACGTCTTTGAGAAAGTTGGTGGTTTCGATACCACAGCAACTATAGCGGTAGACCTTGAGTTCGGTTGGCGAGCGGCTGTTTTGGGTGCGCGGTATGCCTACATCAATCGGCCACTTATCGAAAGGTATAGATATCAATCTAGTGTAACGGCGCGCACAGTTGATACAGCACTGCAAAGGCTCGATGTGTTGCAAGCATGCCGCCGAACGTGCGAGGCGGTACAGCGGCCCGAGCTACTCAGCCAGATTCATACTGCAGAGAAGCAGACATGGCATAAGCTGATTTGGGTATATGGTAAAAGCGGTCAACGCATCGCAGCCATCTGTGCTTTTGGGAAGAGCCTTCAATGCGGGTTTTCAGCTCGCAATTTGTTCGTCTTTGCAATTGCGCTGTTGGGACCACAAGTCATTTCACTGGTGAAAAGAGCAAGAGTACGCACGTCCAGTTGAGAAGTGTGTTACGCACAGCCACATCTTTGGAGTTGGAGCCAGTTTCGCAGGAATTCCACCTGGAGAGTCAATACCCTGTGAAAACCATATTTAAGTTTCACCATCTAGTTAAAAATTGTATAATCAATACTCCTTACTTTCCACACTGGCTCACGAGAGTGTTTGGCCATGTTGATGGTTTGTTGGTGTATTGGCTGTATTCTTCTCGTTTTTGTCCAACACCGCACAAGCCATTCCGCTACATTGCCACATTTCTGCAGCCAGGCGATGTCTACATTGATATTGGCGCTTCATTTGGTCAAATGGTGGCTGTGGCTCAAATTGCTGTGGGAAAACGTGGTCATGTCTATGCCTTTGAACCACAGACCACTGTATTTCAACGGCTTGTCCATATTAAGGACATCTTCGGTTGGGATAACGTGACTCTCATTCGGTCCCTAGTCGGCAATCGGAATGGTGAATGCATATTATACGAGAACACTAATAGTCGGGTTTCCTCAATTTTCCGCAACTGGGAGAGGGGGAAACCCGGCACCTATCCGATCACCACCTTGGACGAGTGGACAGCACGCAACGAGCTAACTGCGGCCTACCTGATTAAGGTGGATGTCGAGGGTGCCGAGTTACAGGTTATCCAGGGCAGTCGGCGCTTTTTAGCACAGGCTAAGCCAATATTGATCTTGGAGATAAATAACCGCGTATTTCGCCAGCAAGAGCTAGGCTACACTGTGGATGATCTTATGTCAGAGTTGCGGAAACTGGGTTACGAGGAGTTCTATGTGCTGCGCCCAGAGGGACTAGCACCTTTTGTTCGCAGTCAGGATTTGCTTGAGTCAGACTGCGATATGTTGGCAATGGCCTCGAATTAGCTTTCGATATTGAAGCTGACGATCAATTATGAAGCAAGATCGTATCACGGTCTGTTTAGCCTCGCAACATTTCTACCCGACCTTTACCGGCGCTGGGATACGTTTTCAACGCTACGCACCGGGGTTACGCGCCCGGGGCGTTGATATGCGGGTGTTTACGAGAACACCGGAGGTGAGCGACAGTCCGTTAGTAGGCGCGTTAAGGAGCGGTGCGTTACTGCCAGTCGAACATCTAGATGATCTCCCGATTCAACGGGTCCAGTTGCCTCAAGGGAGCGAGCGCCGAAAGGAGATGCTATTTGTCTCCGCCCTGCTCGACTATTGCCAGCAACCAGTCACACGTCCTGATCTGATCCAGGCGCTTTCTGTATCACAATGGTGGCTGCCCTGGTGGTTTTCTTTCCATCGCCTGGGCATCCCTTTTGTGTATACCAAAACCATGGTAGGAGAACTATCGCCTAAACCTTGGAAGCGGCGCCTGCAGCGCATCTACTGGCGGCTGCCGATTCGGATGGCTGATTGCGTGGTGGTTAGCAGTGGTATCGCACGAGACGCTTTGCGCAACATCGGTGTCACCAATCCCATCGAGGTGATTCCCAACGGCGTTGATCTTAACCGTTTCCAACCAGCTATCTCAGTAAAGGCGCAACAAGTGTTGCGCGGACAATTGGGACTTGATCCGACTGGCGAGTTGATCCTGTTTGTTGGTCCTCTTATTGAACGCAAAGGCGTGGATGTCTTGGTCGAAGCCTGGCGATTGATCGCACAACAACGCTTGCGAGCCTATTTGGTGATGGTTGGGCCAACAACTGAAGACATGCGCCAAGATATGCGCTCAGCGCATTTTCAAACCAAAATTGAGACAGCCATCGCCAACTCAGGTGCGGCGGACCGGGTCATCTCCACCGGCCGGGTGGAAAACGTGGAGGCGTATTTTCAAGCAGCCGACATATTCGTGTTTCCCTCCCGTAGAGAGGGGATGGGCAATGTGGTGCTGGAGGCGTTTGGCTGCGGCCTGGCAAGTATCTTAACACCATTCATTGGTTTCCCCGATGAATTCGGTCATCCTAACGAACATTACATCCTGGTTGAGCCGACGCCTGATGCGCTAGCAAGGGTCGCGATTGCACTTTTGGAGAACTCTGACCGACGGCAACAGCTCGGTCGCCAATCACGCAAGTGGGTTGAGGAGCACATGGACGTCGAAAGCAGTCTCGATCAGTATGCGGCGCTTTATCGCGAATTAGTTGATCGTTCCAGGAAAGGGAAACTGTCATCATGACGAGAAAGACCGAAACTTCAGGTCGTACAAGGGTAATGCAATATTTGACGGGGGAGCGGCCTCGGCTGAGTGCCTAAAAGGTTGGTAGAGTCTGAGAATGAATATCGCTGCATTAAGAACAAAATGGTCAACACTATTGCTTGTTGGATTTGTCGCAATTGGAACCCCGTTGGTGGGGAGGGCCATAACCTCATACGGATTGGATATACTTGTATGGTTGGCATCGGGAGTGGCCCTCTTCGTCCTCGTTCTCTACCCGCGCGTCGGGCTCTATGTGATTCTGTGTTTGATACCCTTGCAAAACCTGCTAATCTTCGAGGATGGCAGTACTCTGATACGATTCATCGGCATGGTTACGTTTGTGGCTTGGGCAGCGCAGAAACTCTTGAAGAAGGAACCGTTTCGACCGCTATTGATGGAGCCTCTTGTTGCTCCTATGCTGGCCTTTGTGACCATATGTGGTATCTCTGCGTTGCGGTCTGATTTTCATACTTGGTGGTCAGCAATGTTTACAACTATTCAGTTAATGGTGATGGTGCTCATACTGCTTGACCTGATTGATTCGCCCAAGCGGTTGGAAGAAGCCCTTTTCCTTCTTTTTTTCGGGAACATGATTAGCGCTGGGATCATAATCAATGCATTAATCAGGCAATCCTATATCTGGTCCTTGTATTCTTATTCTCGGCCTGAGGGTGGTCAGGGCGATCCGAATTTCTCTTCGTCAGGATTCTTGGTTATCTTACCTTTTCTTTTCTTCTTGATAAGACATCGAAGCGGCTGGCAACGACTAGTAGGATTAGTAGGTATCGTTGTTTCACTGCTCGCTATAGCTGCCACGGTCTCTCGAACGGGGCTGCTGCTACTAATACTTTTGATAGCATCGCAATTCGGTACAATTTCTAAGTTGAGTAACAGGCTAAAATTCGTACTTGTTATTACACTTATGTTTCTAATGACCGCATCTTTATGGCCCTGGCAACAGATAGAGTACCGCTTTTCAATAACGTGGAGCGGGCCTGAAACTACAACCGCTGGTGAACGAGTATACTTAGCTAAGGTCGCATTGCAGAACTTCATTGAAAATCCGATTTTGGGGCGCGGGTTCGGCAGAATGAAATGGCTATATGACCCAGTCCATAACGCGTTTTTGGAAATCTTGAGCGAGCTAGGATTGCCAGGGTTTGTAGCCTTTGTATGGATTTGGGTAGTCGCTTGGCAGAGCCTGGCAAAAGCGCAGAAGCTGGCAAGCAACCTTCAGAATATGGACATGTTTTCGCTTGTTTCGGCAATACGGCTAAGCCTGTTTATATACTTACTCTTCAGCTTAAGTGTAAGTAATGAACGGGTACGAATGTTGTGGTTGATGTTCGCGCTTTCTGAAATTTGTTACCGGCTCGTCATAAGCATGCACACGGAAGGATCTTTGCCCACCAAAACAGACGGGTTATCAGAGAGCTCACTTGCGCTACCACCATTGGCTGGCGGTGAGCGTCGTATAGCCCATGTATCGACTGAGAGGGTAGGGAGTTAGGCTACTGAGAACAGGGATGGGACAAAGATGGGTAAGGCAATCAAGGTCTACCAAATCATTGCGACTTTTTACCCGAGCATTGGAGGAACCCAGCGCGCAACCGAAAATCTGAGCCAAGGGTTAATCCGGCAGGGATGCAATTGTGAAGTGCTCACCGCTTGGTATCCCGGTCTGAGTCGACGCGAGGCTATCGGTACTACACTCGTGCGACGTCTGGGGCTTGGGGGACCTGGTAAACTGCGCTCTTTGACCTTTGGATTGCATACCCTCTATTGGGTGTTGCGGCACGGCCGGTCGGTTCCTCTCATCCACACGCAGAACATTGATACGCCACTGCTTCTAGGGATACTGTTAAGCTTGTTGGCACGGAAGCGTTGGGTGGCCACCATACACGGCGAATGGCACATCCCTGACAAACGCTGTACTCTTTTGGGGCGGGTCCGCCTTTACCTGATGTGCCGTTTGGTTGACCACTTCATTGCGATCTCGGAAGCAAATAGACAGGTTATGCTTGAGGAAGGTATCTCGCCAGAGCAGATCTCCCTCATACCCAACGGTTTAGATGCGGACTTCTTCAGGCCTCCCCAGCCTGAAGAGCGACGGGCATTGCGCGCTCAGCATGACTATGAACCAGACGACGTCATCGTGTTGTATCTGGGGCGCTTGATCCTCCGCAAGCGTGTAGACTTACTGTTGCGGGCATTTGCTGGTCTAGGACAAGAGAGTGGGGCCAAATGTATTATCGTGGGAGATGGGCCCGAGATAGACAACCTTCAGGTGCTTGCTGAAAACCTGGGCCTTGGGGCGCATGTGCGATTTACGGGACCGGTTGACAACGTGCGAGATTTTTACTGGTTAAGTGACATCTTTGTGCTCCCTTCTATGTTCGAAGGGCTGCCCGTTGCACTCCTGGAAAGTATGGCCTGTGGCATGGCTGTGCTCGCAGCCCAGTCTCCTGGCAACCTACAGGTGGTCAAGGATGGTGTCAATGGGCTGACATGTAGTATTGATGATTTGGATGCTCTCTCTCGTCAACTCAAGAGGCTTATAACGGATGCGGATCTTCGAAGCGCGTTAGGAACAGAAGCGCGGCGCAGTATCCTGGCAGGATACAGTATACTGGCCGTGTCAGAGGCCCATCTGAAAGTCTATGCGCAGTTTGGGCATTCAGGCATCGGTGAGGTTGTCTCGTGAGTCACACTCTGAAGTATAACGAAAGGACATTTGCACTTCTCTGTGTCCGGCAAAGTACGCTGGTTACAGTTAGTCCAAAGTTGATCATGTTTGGCCATGGGCTTCGCGCGTTCTGCTTGGGAATACCTTGTTGAAGGGGATGGAGAGTGTCTTGAACGATCCCAAGCTACTCAGGGTGTTACGCATCTTGCTCACAATAGACGAGACCAGCGCGCCATATAGTCAGTTTTCGCTTGCCTTATCTGACAGGCAGAACATCGCGATGTGCACTTATTTCAGACCAGAGATTGCCGTCCCTGAAACGATCAAACTGTTTGCCGGCGATGGCACTTTGCCGGGCTTTTTTCGGGCGTTAAGGGCCGCTTTTGATGAAGGGGAGTATGATGTGGTTCATACGCACACACCGCACGTCGGCCTGATATTGCTTATTGCCAGCATATTGATAAATGGGCGAATAAGACGTCTTGCTATCCATACTGTGCACAACTCATATCTAAGCTATAAACTCAGAAACAGACTAATGATGATGCCAGTCTTTTTCCTTTTTCGGAGAATAGTTTTCTGTAGCAGTTCGAGCCTTGAGAGTTTTCCAAGTTTATTCAAGTGGTTGACTGGTGACAGGGCTTGCGTTATCCAGAATGGCGTGGATATAGATCGTGTTGATTCTGTCATAGGGAATAACCCGCATCGCTTTCACAAAGAGATTTTCAGAATTGTGTCGGTCGGCCGGTTAGTTGCCATAAAAAAACCATTATCCGTTCTACGTGCTTTTCACGATAGTGGGGATCAAGCAAGCGAATTGGTGTTTATTGGCGACGGCAATCTGAGAGAGTTGCTAATTGTTGAAAGCAAAAAGCTGGGCCTGGAGCAGCAGATAAAAACGACCGGGTTGGTTGAAAGGGAAGCGGTTTACAAGTATCTGGCAGAAGCGGATTTGTTTGTTTCTGCGTCCACCGGGGAGGGGTTGCCCGTCGCTGTTTTGGAGGCGATGGCTTGTCGTTGTCCCGTGCTGCTGTCTGACATCCCGCCCCACCGAGAGATTGCCTCTGGCGCAGACTTCATCCCACTGATTTCGCGCGATGACATAGCAGGGTTCGCACAGAAGATTAGCGCGTTTAGGCAGATGTCACCGTCGGAGAGAGCGGAGATAGGGGAGAAGTGCAGAAAACTCGTTGAGGAGCGGTTTAGCCTGGCGGCCCTGCATAGGAAATATGAGCAGATTTACTTGCAGGTGATTGAAGGTAGCAATTGACAGTCGTTGGCTTGCTCCAGGTATAAGGTGCATGTGCAACTACCTGGAATGTGTGGAGCTATGTGGAGCGAGAAGCATCGAATGAGGGTTGCTGTTGTTTCTTCACAACCTTATGCTCCTCCTTGGAGCGAGGGTGTGCGCAATCTCATCCGAAGGATGGCCCATGACTTCACTCAACGGGGTGCGGAAGTCACCGTTATCGGGCCTGAGACGCCCATGACAATCACGTGCGGGGATGCTGGGGAACGAGTTGTCAATGTATCGGCCGCTCCTAACGTTCCTGAACGGCTTCGTGGGATCACACAGATTATAGTTTGGCTGGCTACTGCCCGGGCCGTACAGCGGCTAGACCCAGAGCCGGATATCCTGCTGCTCGTTGCCAGTGTATCATCTGCTCTTGGCCTGCGTACTGTGCTCCTGAAGATGGCAAGCCGCAGGCCTTTGGTGGTCTATGTCACCGGTCTGGGGTGTCCCAGGGTTGGCTACCATTGGGGTTTGAGTGCTGACCGTATTCTTGTGGGAAGCCCATTTCTACTAAAGTGGTTCCCCGATGCCAGTGTCATATACCCCTTTCTGCCTCTCAACGCGGAGCTTGGCGGTGCGAAGCCAGATAGGCAGAGTGATACGTTCAATGTGTTGTTTCTAGGGTCGTTTGAGCCAGAGTGGGGCGTCGAGTACCTCTTGCGAGCGATGGGTTTTGTAAAGGAAAGAACAGAGAAGCGAGTCAAGCTTATCATAGCGTGGAACGGATTTGGTGCTGATAACTATGAGAATATCCAGCACTTGATAGAGACGCTGGGCATTCGCCCGGTTGTTGATTTGCGTGGTATAGTGAATACTGGTATGGTTTACCGCGAGGCAGACATCCTTGTTATTCCGCGAGCATCTCAGGAGCGGATGGCTTTTCCGGTCAGAATTGTGGAAGCGCTACACATGCACAAACCAATGGTAGTTACCCGCATTTGTGGTATGGAGGATCTCATCGAGGGATGTGGCCTGGCAGTAGAGCCGTGTAACGCGGATGCATTGGCCCAAGCCATCCTGAACTTGGCTCATGATTCGGCATTGCGCGGACGCTTGGAGGCTAATTGCGCAAGAGCCGCTAGGCGATTTGATAGCCGCGTGGCACTGGATAAGCTGTTCAACGAATTGAGGGCCGCAGATGATTATGGGTAAGAATCATGTTCAGCAGTTCTATGATAATATTGCTAAAAGCTACGATGCTCAGCGCTTCGCTAAGCCTTACTATCAGAAAATTGACAGGCTCGAACGAGCCTTCGTGTTGGACAAAGTGAGACCAGGAGCATCTGTCCTAGAAGTTGGAGCTGGGACCGGCCGTTTTACGGCTCACTTGGTGGAGAAAGCTTCTTCAGTTATAGCGGTGGATATCTCTCCCAAAATGCTAGAACAGTTAAAGCAGAAGGTATGTAGCTCCTGCCTTACGGTTCACCATTTGAGTGTTGACGACCTTGCCACATTAGTAAGCTACGGCGACTTTGATACTGTAGTTTGTATGCGTGTATTACCCCACCTGGAGGATCCAGTTCCTGCTCTCACAATAATAAGCAAGGCCGTCAAATACGGTGGCAACGTTGTGTTTGACCTCTGGAATCTCTACTCGTTTATTGGCGTGATACGCAAACTGTTGAAGCGCTCATCCCACGTCCCGACAAAGTTCTATACTTACCGACAGATGTTGCAGATAATTGAAGCGTCTGGATTGATGGTTGAGGATAAGGTGGCTTGGGGGTACCCTCGAATAGGAAGATTCTCGCTTGATCGCTTGGGCAATCTGATACTCAAGCCACTAGGATACTCCGTTATCTTCAATGCAGTCCGGAAATGATCTTCCCACTGCCATATGATGCCCAGTTCCCCCGGTAACTCCTGCCATGTCATACTTGCTGAACTCTCAAAAACCTTACCCCGGGCGACAGCCGGGTGCCCGGTGCGATGATGTAAAATGTGAGATATGCCGCCTCAGCTAACGTAGGCTTTGTGCAACCAAACGGCTTTTCGCTCTAGCCGCTTGAAAAATGGCACTTTAACAAATCGCTCAGATGGTGTATGCTTATCGTGACCCAATCTGTATGCCGCAAGGAGGTCACG
>Ga0194110_10010010_pt1 | contig 10606 bp, 9 predicted proteins | sample TA2Kig1200mmetaG_FD_146192 | JGI IMG/M metagenome (GOLD analysis project Ga0194110, IMG submission 146192) | Freshwater microbial communities from Lake Tanganyika, Tanzania - TA2015032 Kigoma Deep Cast 1200m | ecosystem: Environmental > Aquatic > Freshwater > Lake | place: Tanzania: Lake... | reverse complement strand
TGAAATTGAAGCGGGCTTCGAGGAAATCAGGCGTGGGGAGTCTGTATCTTGGGAAGCATTTAAACGGAAACATTCCTTGTGATGTTTACTGTTGAATTATCCCGACAGGCTGAAAAGCAGTTGGAACAGTTGGACAGAACCACCCTTAATACCGAGTTGCGATCAAACGAGTAGAATTGTCATTCTGAGCGCAGCGAAGAATCTAGATTCTTCACTCCGCTTCGCTCCGTTCAGAATGACAAACTCAAAATTACCTCTTTGAGCGCAACTTGGTATAAGAGAATCCAGAGTTGCATTGATGAGTTGGCGGAGGATCCCGTTAACCCAAGAATTTCTGATTTTTTAGTAATGGGTAAAAATCGGCATTATTCCAGAGTTGGAAATTGGAGAATTATTTTTGAAGTCTGGGAAGGAGAGAACATTATTTATGTTTCTGCCATTCAACCCCGCGACAAGGTTTATAAACACTTATAGGATCAGTTATTAAGGAGCTTATTGGTGTCAATTTCCCGTATATTTGTAATGATGGTTCTTTCTCTTACCTTCGCGCTTTCCGGAATCTGCCCCGCGGATGACCTTCTCTCCCAGGGTCTGGCCGCCCAGAAGGCCGGCAAGCACCAGGAAGCCGCGGACTTGCTGGGTAAATATCTGGAAAAGGACCCCAAATCCGTCGAAGCCCGCCGCGTCCGGGTCCAGGCCCTCACTGCCCTGGATAAAAAGGATGCCGCCCTGGAGGAGATTAACCGGGGCCTGTCCTATCATCCCCGGAACATCAGCCTGCTGCTGGCCCAGGCCGGCGCCCTGGCAGAGTTGGGGCGCCGGGAGGAGGCCGTCAAGGTCTATTCCCAGGTCCTCCGCATAGACCCCCAAAGCGCGGAGGCCTTCAAAGAACGGGCTGAACAGCTATCCCATGAAGGCCGCCTGGACGAAGCCCTGAAAGACCTAAACCAGGCCGCCCGGCTGGCCCCTAATGACCCCTGGGTCTTCAACAAGCGGGGCATGGTGCGGGTCGTCCAGGGTGACTTTGACCAAGCGGTGGCCGACTTCAGCGAAGCCATCCGGGTCAAACCCGACGGCGTTCACGCTTACTTCTTCCGGGGCAATATCTATCGCCACCACCTGAACCAGCCGCAAAAGGCCGCGGCCGACTACCGGTTCGCCTGCAAAGAGGGACACCCCCTGGCCTGCCTGGAACTGGAAAAGATGGACGAGAAACCGTAGGAAGTTTTCTGTTTTCTGTTTTCTGTTGTTTCTGCTCTCAGCAAACAACTCACGTCTCACTGCTCACTGCTCACTTCCTCCAACTTCTTCTCCAGTTCCTGGGGATTGCTGATGCCGGGAAAGCAGGTCATGGCCCGGCAGACGTAAGCCACCGCCTCCCCCTCTTCCAGGGTGTAATGACGGGCCGCCGGAACCAGCCCTTCCAGGGCGGCGCAGTCCGCCGGGTTTTTCACCACCAGCCGCCGCTCCGGCAGGAAATACCGGTTCGCCCCGGCCAGCAAGGCCTTAAGCGCCGCGCCGCCGGGGTCTCCCACCAGCGTCAAGTCCAAAGGCGGGGTGAGATAAATCGTCTGCGCCAGCCACAGGTAACCGAAGCCCCAGGGGTTTGCCTGGGCCTGTTCCTGCAAACGCCGGATAATCCCCAAGGCCCGCTCCTGATAGCGGGTCTCTTCGGTCAGGCGGTGGAGCCTGAGCAAGACCCGGGCCGCCAGGGAGTTGCCCGACGGGATGGTCTGGTCAAAGACGCTCTTGGAGCGCACCAGGGGAGTTTCCTGGGATTTGGCCACATAATAGTAGAGGCCATCCGCCGGATCCAGAAAGTGTTCATCCATGAGTTCCATGAGGCGCCGGGCCTGGGCAATCCAGTGGGGGTCAAAATCCGCCTCGTATAAATCCAGCAGGGCATTGGCCAGGGCGGCATAATCTTCCGAAAGCCCCGGGACCGCCACCCGCCCCCCGCTCCAGATGCGGTGCAAGGTGTCATCCCGGAGCATTTCCTTCAGGATGAACCGGGCCGCCCGGGCCGCGGCGGCCCGGTATTCCGGGTTTCCCAACACCTGGAACCCCCGGGCCAGGGCGGAGATCATCAGGCCGTTCCAAGAAACGATGACCTTTTCATCCCGGTGGGGCTTAATCCGCCGCGCCCGCACCTGGCCCAGGGAATGGAAGATCTTGTCCAGTTTCTCCTGCATTTCCTCCGGGGGGAGTGAGAAGTGGGCGGCCAATTCCTCCCGGCTATAAGGCCGGGTGAGAATATTGGCGCCCTCAAAGTTCCCCGGGGACGTCACCCCCAAGGCCGCGGCGGCCAGATCCAGGTTCTCCCGGCCCACCACCTGGCCAAACTCGGAATAGCTCCAAACGTAATATTTTCCTTCCACTCCTTCGCTGTCCGCATCCCAGGCCGCGTAAAAGCCCCCCGGGGGGTTCTGCATGTCCGTGAGCGCGAAGTCCAGGGTTTCCCCGGCGATGCGCCGGAAGAAGGGCTTGCCGGTAAGCTGGTAAACCGCCAGATACAGGGGAGCCAGCAGGGCATTGTCATAGAGCATCTTTTCAAAATGAGGCGCCACCCAGGCTTCATCCACCGCGTACCGGGCGAAGCCTCCCCCCAACTGGTCGTATATGCCCCCCCGGGCCATCTTTTCCAGGGTGAAGGCCAGCATCTCCAGAACCTTGGGCTCCCGGCTGAGGCGGTAATAATGGAGCAGGAAAGACAGTTCCAGGGACCGGGGAAACTTGGGAGCCTTGCCCAAACCGCCGTGCACCGTGTCAAAATCCAGGAACAAACGCTGGACCGCGTGGCCCAACTCCTTCCGGTCAGGTTCGCCGCCCCCTCCCGGCATCTCCCCCACCAGGCGCAGGTGGTCGATGATTTTGTTGCCGAGCTCCGCAATCTGCTCCCGGTTCCGGCGGTAGGCCTGGCTCATGGCCAGGAGCAGGCGGGGAAACCCCGGCAGCCCGCCCCGGTCTTCCGGGGGAAAATAAGTGCCGCCATAAAAAGGCTTCAGGTCGGGGGTGAGGAAAAGGCTCAGAGGCCAGCCGCCCCGGCCGGTAAGCGCGGTGACCGCGTTCATATAAGTTTCATCCAGGTCAGGCCGTTCTTCCCGGTCCAATTTGATGTTGACAAAGTGCTCGTTCATGACGGCCGCGATGGCCGGGTCCTCGAAGCACTCGTGGGCCATGACGTGGCACCAGTGGCAGGTGGAGTAGCCGATGCTTAAAAAAATGGGCTTGTCTTCCCGGCGGGCCTTTGCCAGGGCCTCTTCTCCCCATTGGTGCCAGTCCACGGGATTGTCCGCGTGCTGGCGCAGATAAGGGCTGGTGGCGGATGACAGGCGGTTGGGTCGGCTTGCTTGGGGCATAGGGGCGTCCTCGCAATTCTCACCCCTAAAACACCAAGGGCGCCAATTTTTTAGTTACCTGGGCGTCTTCTCGTGTCCTTGGGGGTTAATTGGTTTACTCAAGAAAATAAGTACGGAGCCAGGGGTTTCAAGGACGGGCGCGGAAATCGTCAGGAGAGTTTTACGCCAGGCTTCCGCCAAAGATATTAACCGCTTTGCTGGCGGATAACTTTTTGAAGTTGCTGTTCTTGGTAGCGCTCTTCAAACAAATCTCGTGGTCCCGGCCGCGGCCTGTCGGCGCAGGAACAAATCGTCCCGGCGGTTAACCAAACGGCCAACATTAAAAATACGATCCTTCTCCACATCAGGGCCTCCCTTTTCACCGAACGGTGAGCATTATGCCAATCTTCCCGAATCCCTGTCATGAAAATCATTCCGAGGTTTTTATATGGAAATTATGCACTTATTCCAAATTGTCAACCGGTGGCGAAGGTAGTCCCCAGACATTCTATCGCCTTTTAATTAAACCGGGAGTCACAATATTCCGGCTCAAGAGACTACCGGATGGCAGCAAGAACCAGCCCAGAAAGGGTCGACTGGAAGGCTCCCTGGGCCCCCAGCCGTTACACCGTCTTCAGGGTCCCCGTCCAGGTCTCAAACCCCGGGAAGTCCGTCCCTCTTTCGTCTTCACGGTAGAAGATCAAATAAGTCATATTCTTCCAATTATTAAAAGAATTGTCCTGGGTGGCTTTAAAATAACGGGTGCGCCATGTTCCTGAGTTTAGGTAGACTTGGCCGATCCCTTGAACACTTTGCAGCGCCCTCGTCAGGGGTTCGTGGGTGTGGCCGTAAACCACATAACGAATATAAGGATCTTGCAAAGCTTCCTCCTTGGGCGCGGCTTCCAAGAGGTCATCTTTCAGGAAAAAATCTTTGGCTTTGTCCAAATATTTTAAGAGAGTTGTTAAGTTAGAAAGCTTTAGGTTCTTCAAAATGAAGAGAAATGACTTAATTTTATCTGTCTCATCCACTTTCAGTGGTTCGCCATGGATTCCATACCAAATTTTCACGTATTCCAGTTGATCGAAGTTTTCCACAATGGAGTCAATGGCCTCGTCATAGGCTTCCTGAACAATATCACTGGTCTCATCTTGAATGCGAAACAGCAGCCATTCCACCACAGCCCCCAGCGGACGGACTTCATCTAAGGCCTGAAACCTGCGTTTTATGTCTTGCCTCTCCGAAGCCGGCACCCCTTTGCGCTCAAGTCTCAGGCCCAGCTCATAAGGCAAACGGGCCAGCAGTTCGGTGGTGATGGGGTCGCCGATGGGCACCCGTTCATAATCCTGCTCACTATAAGATTTCCCGCTTTCATAGTTATAGACGTCGAACTCATGGCCGTGCCGGGCAAAGACCCCATAGCGCGGATCTTCATGAGAATGGAGGAAGGGGTATGAATCTTTATGCCACTCTCGGGGAATTCCCAGGGAGGCGCATACCTCCGCCCTCAGGCTGCTGTATTGATTGCACAGGCGATCATGGTTGCCAGGTATGTAAAAGAGCCGAGGCGGGCTCTCCAGCTGGCATTTGCTATTCTTTTCGCACCTCCCTTGCAGTGTCGCCATCCCAGTACGAATAGCATCGAAAGCCTTCTGGTTTTCCTGGTGGTTAATAATGCCCTTCAAGATTCGCAGGGCATTAGCTTCTATTTTCCCTTTATTCATCCAGGGGCGGTCATCTTCCGGCACCCCAAACCACTTTTCGGTGCGAAGCAAATCAAAAATATCTCCTAAGAGGACAATCTTGATTTCCTTTATGGCATTGCCCTTTTTATGGGCAATGCCCACGAGATCCTCAAAGAAATATTCGAAGGCCTGAGGCGGTGGATTGTGTTCCCCCGCGGTTCCATCCACAAAATGCAAGTCGCTGATAAAAACAAGCATTTGCTACCTCCCTGGCGATCTTGTAAACTTCTCCTTATAAGGCAATTTTAGATAAATTTAATTTTAAATCAAAGAATATTTTTAAAAAAACTTGCCATGGGAGAGAAATCCCCGGATTAATCGAATGGGCGGTTAGAGCCGTCCCAAAGCGACAAATTCTTCCCGGCCGGCGAAGCGGACAATTTCTTCCAGCAGATTATTCACTTCCGCCGCATCCCGGAACTTGATCTCCAACCGGAAATCCGGCCCTTCAAAGGCCGGCGGCGGCTCCAGGCGCACCCGGGGGTGGCCCCGCAGCCCCAGCCGGGCCAGGGCCGTTTGAAAGGCTTCCTGGGCCGCGGCCAGGCGGGGCGTAAGCCTCTGGTGCAACAGCCGCCGCAGGTTCCGGGTCCTCTCCAGAGGAGGCCCTGAGGATGGCGAAAGGTATTGCTGGAACTCCGGCCGGGAGAGTATTTCCCGAATAGGCGCCGCCTCCCGCCGGGCCAGGAGTTCCACAGCCTCCAGCAGTTCTTGCTGCTGGCTCTGGGTCCAGGGCAGTTGCTCCAGAAACGGCCAGGCCGCGGCCCGGTCCGCCGGGTCCCACCGGGCCAGCCGGGCCCCGGCGGTTAGGGCCAGCCGGCCCCGGGCTGCCAGGTTTTGGAAAGGCTCTTCCAGACCGGCCAGCTTGAGGAGTTTATCCAGGAAGGCCGGCGCCGGAGGCAGGCCCAGGACCGGGAGATAACGGGCCGTCACTTCCTGGCTGGTCCAATAAGCCAGGAGACGGCTCGCCAGGACCGCCTGTTCCAGCAGGTTGAATCCCCGGGAAAAGGCGTTGTCGTAAAGAAAAATCAGCAGGCCGCGGTCGTCCCCGGTGTCCGGGGGAAGAGTCCGGGCCGTGACTTTCTCCCACCCCAACTCCGCCGCGGCCCGCAAACGCTTCAACCCGGCCACCACCTGCCAGCGCCCCTCTCCGGCCCGGCGCCGCAGCCAGGGCGGATTAACCAGCCCCACTTCCCGGAGGGAGGCCAGAAGGGGAGAGAAATCCTGGAAGGGGGAGATATGAAAGGGGTGGTCGTCCAGATCAATGGAGGCCAGGGGGATTTCCTGGAATTCGGAGAAATCAGCCATGAGTCCGTCCTTTGCAGGTTGGTTGGAGAGATTATATAGCGATTGCCAAAAGTTTTTTCCGATTGTTTTTTGACGTAGGGGCACAGCGTGCTCTGCCCCTGTACCTTGGGCACGGCTCGCCGTGCCCCTACGGGGAAATTACTTTGGGCAACCCCTATAAATCTCTTGGCCCCTCCCGCAAAGACGCAAAACGGGCCGGAGGGCGGCGCCCCCGGCCCGTTCAAAATCAAGGCCCCGGCCAACTTATTCAAGCCGGACTTATACCATTAATTATTTAACCAAAAACTGAAAACCGGAAACCGGAAACGGTGTTATACCAAGTCGCAACCAAACGAAATTGGGGCGTGATTTATCACGCCCGCCTCTACGGGCGCAATAAATTGCGCCCCTACGACAATAGCCTTTTGAATGAACCTTGGTATTAATCCCCCGGTCCGAAGTTGGGATCCGAACCGGACGGGGAATCGGACTTGGATTCGGGATAATAATAGTAAGAGTTAACCGGGGGGCGCCGGTAGCTGTACTGGGGGGCCGGCTCGCTGGGAGCCTGGCTGTAATTCTGGGGGCCCGGGGCGCTGGGAGGCTGGCTGTAATTCTGCGGCCCCGGCGCGCCAGGAGCCTGGCTGTAGTTCTGAGGGCCCGGCGTGCTCTGGCCCTGACTGTAATTTCCCGGCGGAGGCGCGCTGTAGCCATAGCGGGGCGGCGCGCTATATCCCGGCGGGGGGGCATAGCCCCGCGGGGGGCCGTAGCCCGGCTGGTAATAACCCTGGGGAGCCTGGGGATACTGTTGCTGGCGCACCACTTCGCCGCCCACCCCGCCCAGGACCGCGCCCAGCAACCCTCCGATGGCCGCGCCCCGATAGGGGTTGGTGCTGTCAATGGCTGCGCCCCCCAGCGCCCCCACCCCGGTTCCCAGGGCCGCGCCGGTGTAAATATAAGGGTTGCCGGCCGTGCAGCCGAATATCAGCGAAGCCGCCACCATCAAGACCAAAGTCCGGAGCCAGGTATTCACCGTCGGTTCCTTCCGGAAATAATTTTCCCTTCACCTTTTCTTGATTGATTAGACGGGCTGGGCAAAAAAAGTGTTAATATGGGATTACCTTGGGACCTTATAAAAAAGGGCGAACACAAGGTTCGCCCCTACGGGAAATATCCGTTTGATGGCGAACTGGCATAAAACAGCTTTTGGGGAGAAGATATGAAACCTGAAGACCTTTCACATAAGGCAGACCGCATCCACCGCACTCAAGTGCGGGTGCGGTTCGGGGACACCGATCCTTACGGCATCGTCTATTTTGTCAGCTACTTCCGTTATTGCCACCGGGCCATAGAGGAATACTTGCGGGCCGCGGGCCTTAAACCCGAAGAAACTTTTCGCAATGTCTCCGAGGGCTTCGGCCTCCCCATCGTGGAAGCCTGGTGCCGCTTCCGGCGGCCGGCCCGGTACGGCGAGATCCTCCGGATTCACACCCGCATCCAGGAACTGCGCGCCAAGACCATAATCTTCCGGTTTGAATTTTATCCCGAAGCAGGAGAGGAATTAATGGCGGAAGGCACGGCCCACCTGGTGGCCATCGGCCCCGATTGGCGGGTCCGGGAACTCCCGGAGAGGATTAGGAAAGCAGTGACCAGTGACTAGTGAGTAACCAGTAATCAGTAATCAGAAACGTATAAATCTGACAATTGCTTACTGCTTACTGCTTACTGCTCACTGTCTCTTAACCACCAAAACCGGGCAAGGGGCCTGGCCGATGACCCGTTCCGCGGCGCTCCCCAGGAGGAGCCGGGTCAGACCGGTGCGGCCGTGGCTCCCCAGGACGATGAGGTCTACGCCATGTTTAACCGCAGCCTGGAGAATGGCCCCGTCCGGGGCTTCCCCTTGAGCCACCAGGCCGGTGACGGCCAGGCCCGCCTGATTGGCCGCGGCCACCATAGTTCTGACGATCTCCTCGGCCTCAGGAATTTCCCCTTCCTCCCGGGCCACGGATATGGCCAGCAGCCGGCTGCCCGCCGCCTGGCCCAGGGCCACGGCGGCCTCCCAGGCCGCGGCGCTGTGAGGCGAGCCGTCACTGGCCACTAAAACGGTTTTGAACGCCAAAACCGCGCCTGGAGGGACCACCAGCACGTTCACCGGACTGTGGCCGATGACCCGGGCCGCGACGCTGCCCAGCAGCAGGCGGGCCAATCCCGTGCGCCCGTGGCGGCCCAAGACGATGAGGTCGGCCTGGGCCTCCTTGGCGGCCTCCAGGATGGCGGCGTAAGCCGGGAGCTGCCAACCGACGCGGGGCTCCACGCGAGTCCCCAGGCGTTGGGCCTCGGCTTCCACCTGGGCCAGGATTCGCCGGATTTCGGCTTCCACCCGCGGCATCAGCTCCGGGGCCTGGGATTCGAACTCCGGGGGAATTCCCATGGCCATGCAAACAAAAACGCGGCTGCCGCACCGGCGGGCCAGCTCCAGACCAGCCAGCACCGCGCCCCGGCTTGCCTCCGACCCGTCGGTGCAGACCAACACCTTTTCCCATTGGCCCGGACAGCAAAAATCTTCTTCCGGCATAAGCCTTCCTTCATTTCTTTTATGCCATCATGTTAATACCGCTTACGCCTAGACGCAAAGGGCGCCAAGACAAAATAAAACCTAACCGAAAACCCAATACTGTTCACTTATACCAGATTGCAGTCAAGGGGTGGCATAGGCTTTCCAGCCTGTGCAGGCGCATGCTAAAGCCTGCGGCTATAGAAAATAGCCCTTTGAGCGCAACTCAGTATTAAACACCCCTGGGCGAATCTTGTATTCGCCCTAAAATGATGGGCGAACACGAGGTTCGCTACAATAATATCTTTTTGATTGCATCTTGGTATTAGGTTTCAGGTTTTAGGTTTTGTGGTCATTGATTATTAGAGATATTTTTTTGAGCCTCTTGCAAAAGTCATGGTCAAAAGCGAAATCAACGATATTGGGTCGGTTCCCTCCCCCTTGAGGGGGGAGGGTTAGGGTGGGGGTGGTAAAAATAATTTGTATTATCCCATAGTTATAAACGGCTTCGCCCCCCTCCCCTTAGCCCCCTCCCCCCGTGGGGAGGGGGAATAGAAGCCGGGACCGGTTTTGCTAAACTTTTGCAAGAGCCTCTTTTGTTAAAGATATTTTTCTGGGACATTTTCATTCCCTGATACCTGATACCTGAAACCTGACACCTCTTTCCGGGCCATTGCCCAAATAATTTCGTAAGTGGCCGGAATGGAGCCATTATTGCCATGCATGCTTCGGTAGATTTCGGTGAATCCTCGCAACAGCCGGGAGGAAAAAGGCCGGGGCCGGGGATTGGTGGCCCCGGTGGCCTGCAGGTCTTTTAAAAACTGGATAACCGAGGGAAACTTAACGGCCCGTTCTTCCCGGAATATGTCAACCTGAACGAACCCCGCCTGGCGCAACAATCGCTGCCAGGCTTCCGCGTCCAGGAAATTCTGAGCCGGGATTAAGGGGGCCGCGGCTAGTCCCAAATAATTCGCGGCGGCCTTAAGTGATGCCCCCAATTCCTGAAAAGTCCTGGGCCCCAGAGAGGAAAAGGCCAGCCTCCCTCCCGGCTTGAGACTCCGGAAACAGGCTCTTAGCGCGGCCTCGGGCCGGGTAAGCCACTGGAAGGAGGCGTTGGCGATGACCAGGTCAAAAACGCCCCGGCCGCCCCAGGTTTCGGCATCGGCCACCACCCAGGCCACCCCGGGGTCTTGAGCCATCCGGGCGCGAGCCCGCTGCACCAGGGCCGGGTCCAAATCCAGGGCCACCACCAGCGCCTGGTCATTGGCCCGGCGCAACTGTTCCGTAAGATAGCCGGTGCCGCAGCCGATCTCCAGGATGCGCGCCGCCCTGGCCGCGGCCCCGCCGGCCCGCCGGAGCAGCTCCTGGGCCATGAACCGCTGCACCGCGGCATGCCGGTCATAAGAAGCCGCCCGCCGGGCAAAATTCCGCCGAATGCCTTGTTTTATTTCCATGTCTTTTTTAAGTTGACAGTTCACAGTTCACAGCAAGGACCTATCATTTGCGAAACTGTTAACTGTTAACTGTCAACCGTCAACTATTTCTAAAAGCCTCTTTCAAGATTCCATTAAACCGCGCCGCCTGCGTCAGAAACGGCAGGTGGCCCGCATCCGGGAAGAGGTGCAGCCGGGACCCGGCCAGGTGTTCTTGCAGGAAGCGGGCCTGCTCCGGAGGCACAATAACAT
>Ga0194110_10010009_pt1 | contig 10607 bp, 13 predicted proteins | sample TA2Kig1200mmetaG_FD_146192 | JGI IMG/M metagenome (GOLD analysis project Ga0194110, IMG submission 146192) | Freshwater microbial communities from Lake Tanganyika, Tanzania - TA2015032 Kigoma Deep Cast 1200m | ecosystem: Environmental > Aquatic > Freshwater > Lake | place: Tanzania: Lake... | reverse complement strand
TGTCTATGGGATTTGGCAGAGCGTCCCACTAATCAACAAAAGAAGGGCAAAACTAATCAGGCTTCGGTAACACAATTTATGACGCAACCATGCCCAGTTTGGTAACAGTTTATTTTGACGCAACACGCAAATGTTCGATTTGAGGAGCTTTGTAAAACAGCAAAGCTACTTGGTTTCAAGTTCAAAGGCGGCAAGGGTAGTCACAGAATATTTGCCAGGCAAGGAATAGAGGAGCTATTAAATTTCCAGAATGTCAAAGGCAAAGCAAAGCCATATCAAGTTAGGCAGTTTGTAAAGGTCATCGAAAAATATAACCTGGTGGAGATAGATGGAGAATTATAAGTACAGCATAGAAATATTTCATAGCCAAGAAGATGAGGGCTATATTGCACTAGCCCCGGAGCTTCCAGGGTGTTCAGCTTTTGGAGAAACCGAAGAGGAAGCTTTAAAAGAAATAAAAATAGCTATTGACCTATGGCTAGAGATTGCTAAAAAGGAAGGCAGGGAGATTCCTCGACCTGTTGAGAAAGAACTGCTGAAGGCTTTCATGGACAGATTGAGATAGCTTTTTTCCAGAGCAAAAGTGCTACACTAGATTTAATTGAAGGATGAGCCAACAAATTCAAGAACTCGAGGAGATAAATGTGGCAAAAGCCAAAGACCTGAGCATTGACGAACTGGAGCTTCTCATAGAACAGAAAATCTTGGAGTTCTTTGGAGACCCTGATTCCGGTTTAGAACTCAAGCCAGAATTTAAAGAAGAACTGGAAAGACGCCTGAAAACTCCCTCCAGGAGGATTCCGCATGAAGAGGTAGTAAAAATAGTTGGTTAAGATTGTCTGGTGGGCTGAAAGAGTGAAAAAATGAAGACTTACGTTTTTAGAGTAGTGGTTGAACCCGACGAAAATCGCTGGATTGCCTACTGTCCAATCCTTGAGGACAAAGGCGGTGCTACCTGGGGATATACCAGAGAAGAAGCCTTAAAGAATATAAAGGAGGTAATTGACCTGACCATTCAAGGCATCATTGAGCGTGGAGAAGTTATCCCAGTATTCGGACGGGTCTGAAGACCCGTCCCTACGTTCTCCGCTTCCTAGATCCTTCGCTTCGCTCAGGATGACATTTGGGCCTGTGCTAAACACCCCCTAAGACCAGGTAGTCAAAGATGATTCAACCTGAGACGACGGAAAAGAAAAAAGGTTTCCTCGACAGACTGCCCAAGCTGGGACGGGTAAGCCAGCTTGTCCTGCTTATCGGCGGTTTCCTGATTATATTCATCCCCCTGTGGGTAATCAACCAGCAGCAGCCAGAAAGGCAAACTGAGTTAAAGGCCACTCTTGCCAACCTGGAGAAGATACTGGCAGTAGAGGAAACGCCAAAAGCTAAACTGGAGGCTGAGCTAGCGCAAATTAAGGCTGAGACAGAGGTAACAAAGGCCATTTTCCCCAATACCAGCCAATCGCCCGAAATCATCGATAGCCTCCTCGAGCTGGCTGAGCTAAATGACATATACGTTACGCAGACTAAGGTATCAACTTCCCAACCAAAAGAAGCCATAGGCCCAGTATTGACTATTACGCTTGGTCTTAAAGGACAGGTGCCCAAGTTCCAGAACTTCCTCCTGGCTCTGGATGACAAGCTCCCCACATCCCAGATTAAGCAGCTGACTTTTACAGTTGCCGGGAAGGAGGGGGAGTACGATACCGCCAGCATCACGATTGACATATTTTGTTATGAAGGCAGTAAGTAGCAGCTATGGTCACTTTAGACATTGAAGATACCTCTATAAAAATGCTGGTGGTTAAAGGGAAGCAGGTAGAAGCGGTCGCCAGCTTGCCGCTGGAGCCAGGTTTGGTTCGTGACGGTATCGTCATTGATACGGCTACGGTTAGCCAGCGCCTTACCGAGCTTCTGTCAGCCCATGGTATCAACGAAAAAAAGGTTGTGGTCAGCATCAGCGGCATACATTCCATATACCGCGTGGTTAACCTGCCCCGGCTGCCCCAAAAATTGCTGGACGAGGCCGCCAAGCAGGAAATGGAGAGGGTAATGCTAGTGCCACTGAACGAGCTTTATACCTCATGGCAGGCAATATCTGTGTCAGATATAGAGACCGCCATGTGTATCGTCGGCTTGCCCCGCAATACGGTTGATGCCATGTTGGACACGTTAAACCAGGCGGGGCTCAAGCCTGAAGCCATGGACGTTAGACCTCTAGCCCTCGCCAGAGTGGCTGATGAGAGAGATGCCATAATAATAAATGTCCAGCCAGTTGGCTTTGATATCGTAGTTATGATTGATGGTGTACCTGAATTAATCCGTAGCCTGCCCTTCCCGGCCAGCGCTGCGTCCGTGCCTGATAAAATATCCGAGGTAAAAGAGGAGCTGGAAAGAACTGTTGCCTTCTATAATTCAAGCCACAAGGAAAATCCCATCACCCACTACACAGCTGCTTTTGTTAGCGGTGAGCTGGGGGAAATGCTGGCAGGGACACTAGAATATCAGGTCAAGCCATTGCCTCAATTGCTGTCTTACACTGACAGTTTGAACACCAGTGAATATGCAGCAAATATAGGCCTGGCTCTTAAAATGATGCGGACGGATGTCAGCCAGGCACGGGTCAACATAAATGTCACGCCAGAAGCCTATCTGCCCAAACCCCGTCCCATCATCCAAATCGTTTCCTGGGTGTTCATCCCGGTAGCCATCGCCGTGATTTTCCTGCTGGCTATATCAACCCTGCAGACATCCAGAGAGACCTTATCCTTGCAGGCTAAGGTCAACAGCGCCCAGACCCAGGTTCAGATTCGACAAGGAACTGAGGCAGCACTTAAGCAGCTGCAGACAAAAGTTGATGAAGCCAAGAAGACGCGCGATGCCTTTAAGCCGCCGCTGGATAGCGCCAAGGCACAGCGGATAAAGGTAAATGGCGATTTAAGCAAGACAACCAGCCTGCTGCCGGGCATCATCGAGCTAATGTCAATCAGCTATAGCCAGAGCCTGACCATAAGTGGCACCGCCCCTGCTGAGACGACGATTGTGAACTATGTCCGCAACTTGAGGAACTCCGGGCAGTTCTCCGAAGTATTAATATCGGATATGCATGAGATAGAATACAACGAGTGGCAGTTCAGCCTGACACTTAAATAGCTTGACAGGCTGTCCGAAAACTCTATATGACAATTTTTCTCTCCACTTTGTGGGAGAAGTTATAGTTACATTGGTGATACACATTAAACATGTAGACCCGAGGCTTTAGCCTCGGGAATCCGACCATAAAGGGTCGGGGCTACATTTTCGGACAGCCTCTTGAAATGCTCGGTTGCCATTCCGAGAAATGTAGTGCGAGGCTTTAGCCTTGCCTTATCGCAAGGAGACATAATCAAAATGGAAATCATGGACCTGCTTCGCCAGGCTGAGGCCAAGCTTGCCTCAGACTTACACCTGATAGCCTCCTCTCCACCTTTGTTACGCATTGACGGCGAACTACAAATACTAGACAGCAGCGCCCCAAAGCTCACTGCTGAGAATATAAACCAGCTCTTCGAACAGATAACTACACCGCAACAAAGAAAAACTTTCAGCCAGGACCTAGAGCTGGACTTCGGCTTCTCTATGCCCGGTGGCAGCCGCTTGAGATGCAACGCCTGCCAGCAGCAGGGAGCTATCAGCCTGGCCATCCGGCTGCTGCCGCCAAAAATACCGACCATAGATGAGCTGGGTTTGCCCCAGATATGCAAAGACTTGATTGCCAGGGCCAGAGGGTTGATTATAGTCACCGGCCCCACCGGTTCAGGTAAGACCACCACCCTGGCAGCTATGATTCAACACCTGAATCAGACTGACAACCGCTATGTGATTACAATCGAAGACCCGATAGAGTACAGGCACCCGAACATCAAGTGTACCGTGTCCCAACGAGAACTATCAGTTGACACCTACTCTTATGCCAGCGCCCTGAAATACGTGCTCAGGCAAGACCCAGATGTTATCTTGATCGGGGAGATGAGGGACTTGGAGACGGCAGCTACCGTGCTCACTGTGGCTGAGACCGGGCACCTGATTCTGTCCACCGGTCATGCCCCCAGCGCTGCTCAATCAATAGAAAGGATAATCGACCTCTTCCCACCTCACGAAAGGTACATGGCTCAGGCAAGGCTAGCTTCAGTGCTCGTGGGGGTGCTATGTCAGACACTGGTGCCCCGAATCAAGGGCGGCAGGATAGCCGCGGTGGAGATAATGCTGGCTAACTCAGTGGTGAAAAACTTGATCCGCGAGGGCAAGCCGTATCTTTTGCCTAACACCATCCGCACCCATGGCGATTCAGGCATGCGCACCATGGACGATGACCTAGCCTCCCTCTACATAAAGGAGATAATCGACTGGCCAACGGTCCTGGAGCACTGCCACGATGCCGAGGAAGTGGAAAAACTCGTCACCAAAGTCAACGTAAAAGGAACCACTCTCAAGAAACGTGGCCGTCGCTCTTTAGACTCGCCTGGGGCTCCGGGGGTTGGGCGAGGCTAAAGCCTCGCTGCTACATATCAGGGAACCCTGAATCCGAAATTCTAAATCCCAAACAAATCCAAAACCCCGGAAACCAATGACCAAAACACACGAAGAACTGTCATTGCGACCCTGAGCGCAGCGAAGGGGTGGCAATCTCTGGGATTGCTTCGTCGCTAATGCTCCTCGCAATGACAGGATTCCCTAATGGGGCTGCCTGGGCGAGGCTAAAACCTCACCGCTAATCTACTCAGACTTCCAAACATGTAGCCCCGACCCTTTAGGGTCGGGGCTACATGTGGGGACAGTCCTTCCCCTATAAGCTTTGCCATTCCGAGACAGAAATCTCTCTGCCTAGAATCTGTTCCACCTCTTTGAGAAGCATTTTTAGCTGAGGGACTGAGTACTCAGGATTACTGGGGATAGCCAGGGTATATGTACCATATCTTATATAAAAATGACGTCCGCCTGGCTCCGGTGGAGTGAAACCTAATCGACTTAACTTGGCTATGAAGGCCCTCCTTTTGCAAGGTGCCCATCTAGCCATGAGCTGTCGCTTCCTTGAGAGCTGGCATACCTTTATTCAGGTCAATATCATCCATGATTGGAAGATGGTCGCCGTGCCTTATCTTAACCAGCAGCCAGCCTTCAAGAACAGCCCTTAGTTCGTTCTGACAGTGGTACAGTGTCTCAGCAAAGGCAATAGTTCCTGGACACTCAGCAATCTTACCACAGTAAGACCCATCCTCTAGCTTATCATAAACCGCCTTGCTCATCGCCTTATTAATATACTCAGTAAGCATAACTACCTCGTCTGACTAATAATACTACCAGACAAATGGGCGAATAGTAAAGAGCCAGACCTAAATGTAGCGGCGACCCTTCAGGGTCGCCCATATTACCACCCATGTAGCCGCGACCTTTTAAGGTCGCGCCGGGGGCGTCCGCGGGGCGAGGCTAAAGCCTCGCCGCTACATGTTTTAGTGTCTGATCCCTTCGCTTGTCATTCTGAGAGAGCGCCTTCTTTTTGTCATTCTGAGGGAGCGCAGCGACCAAAGAATCTGGAGCCTTAATTACATGTCATCCTGAGCGCAGCGAAGGACCTAGGCAATGAATGGAGTAGACCCTTCACTTCGTTCAGGGTGACAAAAGTAAATGTTCAGGGTGACAAAAGATCGCCAGGGGGCCGAAAACCCCGAAGCCATCCCCCAAAACAATGGGGCAGACCTTAAAGGTCTGCCCCATTACCCCTACTTAGGAGGTGCTTGGAAACGACACTGAATGCATGCCGATGGCTTATTCTTTTACCTCGGACACCCAGTTTGGCTAACTGTGCCGTTCGCGTCAACGGTGTACGAACCAAGCGGTAATTGCAACAAATATGTGGGGACAAGCTCAGCATCGACATTGTCGCACGGATCCACACTCCCATTATTCTCCACCATACAAGCTGCCACAGCAGTCTGCACATTGTGGAAGTCCGTCTGGCAAGCTTCCGTTTGACCCCGGCCGATGAACTGGGTAACCGCCAGGGTGACCACACCTGCCAGTGCCGCCAGTATGCCGATGACCACCAGGAGCTCGATGAGGGTGAAGCCCGCCTCACCATACCTGAAGGCATTACGCACTGTTCTCACTAACTTTCGCATTATGTTTTACCTCCCTTCTTTGTTGTTTGCCAGCTACGCGATTCCATACTATATCACCTACGTCACGGCGTCAATACAAATCGGTAGCTATTTGGTATGCCTTACAGATAGGAAATTAGTACTGGCCATAGGACCTTAGTGCTAGTTTGGATTTCAAGCTCTTCTCTTAACGCGAACCAACCAATGTAGCTGCGACCCTTCAGGGTCGCCCATATTACCACCCATGTAGCCGCAACCTTTTAAGGTCGCGCCGGGGGCGTCCACGGGGCGAGGCTGAAGCCTCGCAACTACATGTTTATTTGATTTGAGCGGGGCTAACCCCGCGGCTACATGTTACCTACATTTTAGGAAATCCTAAATCCTAATTTCTAAACCCTAAACAAATTCAAATACCCAAGCACTAATGACCAAAACATCAAGACTGTCATTGCGAGCCCTTCGTTTATGTCATTCTGAGGGAGCGCCTTCTCTTTGTCATTCTGAGGGAGCGAAGCGACCGAAGAATCTCACCAAGAGTCAACCACATCAGGAGGCTAGATTCTTCGCTTCGCTCAGAATGACAAGTGGAGAATTTGAATTAATATGTCTTTTGTCTGCTTCTCTTTCTCCCTCTTATTGCCTTTAATGCTAAATTCGTCCCATTTTGCTATCATATTGCCATACCGTACTTAACAGGCTGTCCGAAAATGTAGTCCCGACCCTTTAGGGTCGGGCTCCCGAGGCTAAAGCCTCGGGGCTACATGTTTATAGAGACACCTTCGGAAAAAGCGGCATGGGCAGCAAGGATATTATCCAGTATATCGCCGAATCTGCAGAGATATATGTTGCCCCGGATGGCAAGAAATATCCTGTTATCAGCCTGAAAGCAGTGACTTCAATCACTCAGACGAAGGGGGGTTTGGCTAGAGAGGTAGAAATAACAGCATTAAAGCAGGGTATCACCCCCTGGCGTTATCTCCGTAATACAGGCACAATTGGCTTGGACGGACAGATAAAGTTATTGCAGTCAACCGTGGCTGTAGTGGGCGCGGGCGGGTTAGGCGGCACTATAATAGAACTCTTGGCCAGGCAAGGGATAGGACATATCATTATTATTGATAACGACCGTTTTGCCGAACAGAATTTGAACCGGCAACTGATGTCTACAGAAAAGAACCTGGGCGACTATAAAGCCACCGTGGCGGCAAAAAGAGTTAAGGATATAAACTCAGCAGTCACGGCTACAACATTTTTGGAGAAACTAACCAAGGAGAATGCTCATAGACTACTCAAGGATGCCAAGGTAGTGGCCGATGGGCTGGATAATTTGCCATCACGTTTTGCAGTTGAGGAAGCTTGTCGGGACTTAAGAATCCCTTTCGTACATGGAACAATTGCTGGGTTCAGCGGGCAGCTAACGACCATCTTCCCAGAAGATGCAGGGCTGTCTTGCATTTATGGTTCGTCCGACAGCCTTCCTGAGCAGGGTATAGAAGTGAAACTCGGTAATCCGTCAGCTACACCGGCAATGATTGCCGCATGGCAGGTTCAGGAAATAGTCAAGATTATTACGGGAATCGGGAAACCACTTCGTAACCATCTTCTTATGCTAGATGCGATGGAAGGTATTGCTGACAACATCGAATTGAGCAGGTATTAAAAATGGCATCAATCACTGTAAAGTTTTATAGCCTCTGGCGTCAATATTTAGGCGTAGACAGCGTTCCCTTACAAGCTGACAACTTAGACGAGGCTCTAGCCGAAGTTGAAGAGAGGTTTGGCCCCCACCTCCGGGAACAGCTCCGAGCCGACGGAGTTCAAGTGGATGGGAAGATTCAAGATTATTCGCTTATTTTGCTTAACGGCACCAGTCTACGCAATCTCAAGCAGACCAGCTTGAAAGAGGGAGATATTTTGCAAATCTTCCCTCCCGCCATGGGTGGATAAAGGTCTCCCATATTTACCACCCATGTAGCCCCGACCTTTTAAGGTCGGGTGCACGAGGCTAAAGCCTCGTGGCTACATTTGTTTAATTTAACTGGGTGTGACTAAAGCCCCGCAGCTACATTTAACAATTATCAGGGTGATGTATAATATTGGTGATGACTGGTTTGTGGTTAGCTCTGTTCTTCTTGCTCGGCGCTACCGTGGGCAGCTTTATCAATGTGGTTGCCGACCGTCTGCCAGAAGGTAAATCAATCATCTCGCCACCATCCCATTGCCCCGGATGCCAGCAAGGACTTTCAGCCAAAGACGTGATTCCTATCTTCAGCTATCTGTGGCTCAAAGGGCGCTGCCGTTATTGTGGTATAACCATCCCCAGGCGTTTATTCTGGGTGGAATTGGGCACAGCGATTTTATTTGCCTTCTTATACGGGCATTATGGCCTTAACTGGGAACTGGCGATAGTTGCCTTCTACTGCTGCTTGTTCATCGTCCTTTTGCTCATTGACCTGGAGCACAACATACTGCCGAATAAGATAGTTTACCCAGCAGTGATTTTTGCCATAGTTATAGCCGCTCTGGGCTCTATATTCGGCTTTGAACCAAGAGACATCGCCGACACGGGCTTTCGGCTTTGGATTGTTGATGCAACTATCGGCGGTGGCATCGGCTTTGGGCTGCTACTTCTTCCAGCCCTCTTTTATCGCGGGGGCATGGGCTGGGGAGATATCAAGCTTGCGGCATTAATAGGCCTGGTCACCGGCTTCCCGTTGGTTCTTCCAGCCATGTTTTTAGCCATAGTCAGCGGTGGCTTAACAGCGGCAATTTTGCTATTGCTCAAATTGAAAAATCGAAAAGATGCCATACCTTTCGGCCCTTTCCTATCCCTAGCCGCCATGGCAACGCTATTCTGGGGGAGCAACCTGCTTAACTGGCTGTCCGAAAATGTAGCCCCGACCCTTTAGGGTCGGGTTCCCGAGGCTAAAGCCTCGGGTCTACATGTTTAATGTGTATCACCAATGTAGCTATAACTTCTCCCACAAAGTGGAGAGAAAAATTGTCACATAGAGTTTTCGGACAGCCTGTAAACAAACCCAAAGCCCTAAGTACCAATAACCAAAACACCAAGACTGTCATTGTGAGGAGCATTAGGTCTGTCTCTACATGTAGCCACGGGGTTTTAACCCCGTGACCCCGACCCTAAAGGGTCGGGGCTACATTTTCGGACAGCCTGATAAGCCTCTCCAGTCATACTAAAGTATGACTTTGCGTCACCAAAAGGCCTGACACTGACATCGACCCCTTTCTCTGCACAAAACCAGCCACCCTCTCGATTACGAAATGAAGTCAGTAGTATAAACTTAAATGAATCATTTAGCGGCAAGGTTTCAACATGTTCAACAAAAAGGATACAGAAAAAGCGGCTGAAATCAAAGAGCTTCCAATTGTCTTTGGTAGTCATGGTCTGAAACTCAAGGGCAAAATTCTTCTCCCCAAAGACTCGAATGCAGATGAACCAGTGCCTGGTGCTGTCTTATGTCATGGCTTTGGAGCTGCTTATCGGGTCATGGAGCCCGGTGCTCGAATCATGGCAGCTCAGGGAATAGCTACTCTTATCTTCGATTTCCGCGGTCATGGCTCCAGCGAAGGTGCTGCCGACGGGAAAATGGTCGAAGACGTTGTTGATGCTTGGAATTTTTTGTCTCAACTTCGCGAAGTGGACAGCAAACGAATGGGCCTCATCGGACATAGCCTGGGTGCTATGTCCACAATTATGGCTGCAGAAAGAGTGAGCAATCCCCGAGCCCTGGTTGCTTTAGCCTGTCCACCGGAGGTAGATAGCCAACTCTTAGCTGATGAGTCAAATAACATCGGACGATGGGGACAAGATGCTAATGCTGTTGCCGAATACCCCAAACATGGCGCTTTTCCGTGGTTAAAGGGTGTCGCTGCCTTAATATGCAGAGCCTGGATGTACCTGGGTCGCTTCAAGGTTCGGGTTGACTGGCAAAAATTCCTCGAAGCCTTCCCACAGATGAGGATGTCCGAGATACTCCAAAAGCTGGAAGACTGCTCTAAACTCTTCGTCTTTTGCGAAGGCGATAAAGTGACACCCTATCATAAATCTGCGCTTGTTTATGAAGCAGCTTGTCAGCCTAAGGAACTGCTTCTGGCTAAGGGCGGTTTCCACACCACCCCACTTCTTAGAGGAAATCTGCGTTCCCAATGGACAAGCTGGACAGTGAGAACTTTGACAGACATCGAATAGAGCCTAAAGGAGAATAAAATGCGAGTGCTTATTACAGGTGGAGCTGGCCGGTTAGGCATAACCGTGTGCAAAGCCTTCTTGCGAGACGGGGCTCATGTCCGCGTGTTCGATTTGGACACCCCCGGGAACAGAAGCTAGTGTCCCGAATGTGGTGGAAAAAGGAATCGGCATATCCTACCCTATAGGAAAGCCAAATAAAAACAAAGGAGGATATACCGATGGAGAAAGGATACCATAAGGGACAAGAATTGACCATGTCA
>Ga0194110_10010002_pt1 | contig 10612 bp, 6 predicted proteins | sample TA2Kig1200mmetaG_FD_146192 | JGI IMG/M metagenome (GOLD analysis project Ga0194110, IMG submission 146192) | Freshwater microbial communities from Lake Tanganyika, Tanzania - TA2015032 Kigoma Deep Cast 1200m | ecosystem: Environmental > Aquatic > Freshwater > Lake | place: Tanzania: Lake... | reverse complement strand
TGATGTCGCCTGCGACGTGGCGAATCCGCTCACCGGCCCGCGCGGGGCCGCCGTCGTCTACGGGCCGCAGAAGGGTGCCACGCCAGAGATGGTGCGGCAGCTCGACGCAAGCCTGGCGCATTTTGCTGAGGTCATCGAGCGGGACCTGGGGCTTGCGGTGAACGACCTCCCCGGCGCTGGGGCGGCAGGCGGCTTGGGGGCTGGCCTCGTGGCGTTTCTCGGCGCCAGGCTCCGGCCAGGCGTCGAGCTCGTCATGCAGGCGGTTGGGCTCGAGGCGAAGCTCGCGGGCGCGGACCTCGTCCTCGTCGGCGAGGGGCGGATGGACGCGCAGACGGCTTACGGCAAGGTGCCGGTCGGCGTGGCGCGCCTCGCGCGCCGCCTGGGCATCCCCGCCGTGGCCATCGTCGGGTCCCTGGGCGAGGGATTCCGCGCGGTTCACGCCGAAGGCATCGCCGCCTGCTTCGCCATCCTCGACCGCCCGATGCCTCTCAAGCAGGCCTTTGCCCGGGCTTCCGAGCTCTTGTCTTCTACGGTGGAAGAGGTGATGCGTCTGTTCGCCAATCAGAAATCAGAAGTCAGAAATCAGAAATCATGATCGCCCTTTCCACCGCCTGGTATCCGAGGAGCCGGCCGAGGCTGGACGCCACCGTGGAAGCCATCGCCGCGATGGGCTTCCAGGCGATTGAGCTCGGGGTCAGCGAATCGGTCCCGTTTCGCATGAAGGACGTCGAGCGGGCGCTGAAGAAGACGCCGCTGAAGGTGGCCAGCGTGCACAACGTGTGCGCCGAACGGAAGCTCGAGCGGACGAACCGCCGCGGGGACTGGTTGGCCTCGCCCGACGAGGCGGAGCGGCGGGTCGGCGTGGAGGCGACGCTTGAGACGATAGGGAACGCGCAGGCGTTGGGCGCATCCGCCGTCGTCCTCCACCTCGGCTCGCCGGCCGTCGAGGCCAAGTGGGAGAAGCAGTTGCTCCTCTACGAACTGGCCCGCGGCGGAGCCGAGGCGGCCATCACGCGGGCAGTGTCGAGCGCGCAGATTCTGGCCAGCCGAGCGGCTGTCGCCGGCAGCTACTTCGCCGCGGCGTGCAGGAGCCTCGATGAGCTTCTGGCCCGCTCGGCCGGCGTGCGCCTGGGGATCGAGTGCCGGCTCGGCTGGCACGAACTGCCGAACCTCGACGAGCTGGGCGTGCTCCTGGAGCGCTTCCCCGACCCCAGGGTGGGCTATTGGCACGACGTCGGCCACGCGGTCATCCAGGACTTCCTGGGCCTTGGCGATCACCTCGATTGGCTGCGCCGCCACGCCGCCCGCACCATCGGCATCCACCTGCACGACGTCCACGCCGGCACGGACGACCACTACCCCCCCGGCCTGGGCGACGTGCGCTTCGAGCCGCTCCTGCGCTTGCTGCCGGCCGACGCCCTCCGCGTGATGGAGATAAGCTCGGGGTTCATCGCAGAGGAGATCGTCCTGGGACGCCGCCGTCTGGAGGAGATAGGCTTTTGAGGTTCAGGCGCTCAAGGCTCGTCCTCGCCTCCGCCTCCCCGCGCCGACGCCAGCTCCTGGCTGAGATGGGCTATCGGTTCGAGGCAATCGTGCCCGCCGTGGACGAATCGGTTGACCCGACGCTGCCGGCGGAGCGGCAGGCGGAGGTGTTGGCCGAGCGGAAGGCGGAGGCGGTGGCGCCGGTGGCAGGCAATGCCATCGTGCTGGGCGCCGACACCCTGGTGGCCTGCGAGGGGCGCGTGATTGGCAAGGCGGCCGACGCGGCCCAGGCACGCGAGTTCCTCCGCCTCCTCACCACCCATCGCCACGCCGTCATCACTGGCATCTGCGTGCTCGACACGGCCAGCGGCCAGAAACAGGTCGCCCACGACGCCACCTGGGTGCGGATGCGGCCTATGAGCGAAGCGGAGCTCGACGCCTACATCGCGGGGTGCAGTTGGCGCGACAAGGCCGGCGCCTACGCCATCCAGGAGGGCGGCGACCGCTTCATCGAGAGCCTGGACGGGAGCGCGTCGAACGTCGTCGGCCTCCCGACCGAGCTTGTCGCCAGGCTGGTGCCCTTCTCCTTCCACGAGCACCTCTCAAGGCTACGGCGCGACACGATAGCCCGCCACCGCGCGCTGCTGCTCGTCGAAGAGGACCTCGGCCCCGAGGGGCTTCTTGAGGCCCGATTCGCGGACCCCGCTGCCCCGCTGGAGGTGGAGATTGGCCCTGGGAAGGACGACTTCGTGGTGCGGGCCGCGACTGCCTCGCCCGGTACGAACTTCCTGGCTATCGAGCGCATGCGCGAGCGGGTGGATTCGCTCTGCGGCAAGATCGCGCGTGCCGGGGTGGCCAACGTGCGGGTCTTCTTCGGCGACGCGCTCCTGGCCATCGCGCGCCTGCTGCGGCCGGGGAGCGTGCGGGCCTTCTACATCCACTTCCCCGACCCCTGGCCGAAGCGGCGGCACATCAAGAACCGGCTCATCCAGCCGGCGGTTGCGGCCCGGCTCGCCGGCCGCCTGGCCCCCGGCGGCACGCTCAACCTCCTCACCGACGTCCGCCCCTACGCCGAGCAGGCCCTCAGGTGCCTCGAAGCCACCCCCGGCTTGTTCAATCGCCTGGGGGCGGGACAGTGGGCCAACGAGCTCCCCGGCTACCACCAGAGCGTCTACGAAAAGAAGCGACGCGCAGTCGGCTCCATGATATACTATCTCCTGTTTGCCAGGAGCGTATAGTGCCGAGCGAGCGAATTCTGGCCGTGGGCTTCGTGGCCGAGGGGGAGTTGATAGACGCCACCCCCTTCGACGGGGAGGCCGCGCTCAGCAGTTGCCGCCACGCCGCGGTGGACCCCGTGGCGGTGCCGCTCCTGTGGCGCGGCCTTGCCGGGCCAGAGGCCGTGGAGGCGGCCAACCGTCTTGCGGAGCTCCTCCAGCGCAGGCGCCGCGAGGCCACCGAGCTCGTCGCGGGCGGCGGCACGCTGCTGTGCGTCCTGCGGCCCGTCGGCCCCACGCTTCGCGTGGCGGGCGACAAGCCCATAGTGCTCCACGCCTATGCCTGGCTGCCTGAGGAACCGAGCCTCGCGCGCCTGGTGATCGCCCCGGCCTCGGGCGGCGTTCAGGCAACTGACGAGGCCCATCCCGCCTGGCCGCTCATACGCGCCCAGGGCGCGCGAATGCGCCCAGCGGCCTGCGCCGCCAACGCGCAACTGCCGCCTCACTGGCACGTCGTGGCCGCCGACGGCGAGGGGCGCCCCGTGGCCTTCGAGGTCAGGGTGGGGGAGGGGAGAGTCGTCTTCATTCCCCCCATCGGAGCGGATAGCCCGATAGAGCTCGGCGCGCTCCTGGAGAGCTTCTTCGCCCGGCGTGCGGGGCCGGCGGCTCACGCTCCCGCGCCGGACTGGCTCGAAGCCATCCTCCTTCCCGGCCAGGAGGAACTCGCCAGACGCCTCGCGCAACTGGCAGGCCAGATCGAGGGGCTTGAGAGAGAGTTCATCGGCCTGCGCAAGCGCCACGCGCGCCTTGTCCTCCTCAACAAGCTCCTGGCGGCGCGCGACGGACGCGAGCTGGCGGGTCCTGCTTCCGCCGCCTTCCAGCTCCTCGGCTTTCGCGTGGAAGCATCTGATGCCGCGTCCCTGGAGCTCCACAGCGATGAGGGCGCGGCTCTCGTCGTCCTCGTCGCCTCCGAGCAGGCGGCGGACTCCGACGCCTACTGGGACCTCGTCCACCGAACGGACGCCCGGCAGGAGCGGCCGGCCAAGGGGGTCATCCTGGCCAACGCCTTCTCGCCCCTGCCGCCTGGGGAGCGCGGGACGGCGTTCCCGGACCTCCTCTGCCGCGGCGCCCTGCACCGCAGCGTGTGCCTTCTCGCGGCCACGGAACTGCACCGTGCGGCGGAGGCGGTCCTGGCGAATCCCGACGCCGTCGAGTTGCGCGGCAGGCTCCGCCGCGCCATCCTCGACGCGACCGGGCCATGCGACCTCAGCCAGGCCCTGCCGGCCAAGGGAGACCAGCCATGAGTTCCTGCCGCTTCTTGAAGGAGACGAGCCCTCCCCCTCTCCCTTGGGGAGAGGGCCGGGGTGAGGGTGCCTGCCCTCCCCCTCTCCCTTGGGGAGAGGGCCGGGGTGAGGGTGCCTACCGCGCCCCGCACTCCGGAGAAGCCACCCTCACCCGCCCGCCCCGGGCGGGCGACCTCTCCCCAAGGGAGAGGTGGTTGTGCGCGCGCCTGAGGCAGCGCATTTGCCATGCTCCTGCACAACTTGCCCTCCTGGCGCATTTGGCCTGCGCCGCGGCGTGGGCGGGGGAGGAGCCTGTGGCGTTGCGCGTCCAGCACTTCACCGTGCCGCCCGCCACGGGGCCTCTGATGCACGTGACGGTGCAGAACCGGCGCGATGCGCCCTACGAGGGCCGAATCTCAGTGCGGCTGCCGGAGGGCTGGCGAGTGGAGCCGGCCGAGCGCCCAATCGCGCTCGGCCCAGGAGAGACCAAGGACGTGGCGTTCACTGTGGCGAAGGGCCTGAACCTCGACTCCAACCGCTACCCCGTGGAGGCCGTGGCCACGGGTTCCGACGGCACGGTCGTGTCGCGCAAGCAGGAGATCGCGTGCGCCAGCGCCCCATTCTTCCAGCCGAAGATTGACGGCAGGACGGGCGACTGGGCCGACGCCATTCCCGCCACCTTCTCCGCCGGCGGCAAGCGCACCACGCTGAGCGCCTGCTGGAACCGAAGCGACCTCTGCCTCCTCGTCGAGGTGGAGGAGGAGAAACACGTCGCGTACCGGGCGGGGGCGGAGTTCGATGCGGTGCAGGTGGCCATCGCGCCCCGCTCCGCCCCGCCAGCGGCCAAGCCCGACCAGAAGGCCGGGCGGCACGAGTTCCTCCTCGTCGGCTCGGCATCGGCGTGGTCGCGGGACAAGTGCTTCCTCCTTGCGAGGGCGGACGACGCTCTCGCGGCCACGCAGGAGCCACGGCCCCTCGCCCCGTTGGAGCTCAAGGCCGCCAAGGTGTCGGTCAGGCGCAAGGGGCGGACCACCGTCTACGAGGCCGCGATCCCGCTCTCCGCTATGCCCGGCATCGAGCCGATGGAGGGGCGCGAGCTCTGCCTCTCTATTCTCGTCCACGACCCTGACGGCACGGGGCTTCGCGATTGGGGCGAGCCCAGCGGCCTGTGGCCCTGGCAGCGCAACCGCCTGGCCTGGAGCCAGTGGCCCGGCGCCAGTTGGCCCAAGGAGCCGCCCTTCGATTCCCGCATCGAGTGGGGCGTCTGTAGCTCCAAGCATTAGGCCCGACTCGTGCGCGCTCTGCGCGCATTGTGGCGAGGATGAATGGATGAATGGATGGTTGGATGAATGACGGAGCGAGGCGAATGCGTTCTCTTTCATTCATCCATTCATCCACCCATCCATTCATCCTCTTTGGTTCCGGCGCCAGTCCGCTTTAGGAGATAGCCCATGGCTGTTCGCACCGCCCTTCTTGGCCTCATCCTCGTGGTTGCTGGCTGCGCGCCGCAGTTGCGCGAGAGCTACGAATCGGCCCGCGCGCGCCCGGGCAGCGAGATGTACTTCCTGGTGAGCAGCGCATCGGGCACGGACCCTTACAAGACGGGGCGCCTTGCGGCCGAGCGGCTCAGCAAGCGGCTCCTCCACCCGCCCCACGCGGTCATCGTGGCTGAGTGCTTCGACGGCGAGGCCCGCAAGCGCGAGGCGCTCCGCGGCATCTGCTCCGTGCTCCCCCGTGAGGCCGTCTTCGGCGGCGCCACCTACGGGGCGTTCACCCACGCGGGCGTGGGCGACCGCGACTCCGTGGCGTTGCTCGCTATCGCGGGGGAGGGCATCTCCGTGGCCGCGGCGCTCCAGCAGAACCTGGGCACGGCCAAGCTGAGCGCCGAGAAGGACCAGGCGGAAATCCAGCAACGCCTCCGCGCCGCGGGCGCCGCGCTCGCCGCTAAGCTCCCGAAAAGCGACGACCGCCGCCTCGCCATCGTGATTGCCGACGCCCACTCGCCCAAGAACGCCCCACTCGTCGAGGGCCTTCAGGAGGGCCTCTCCAAGTCCTTCCCCATCACCGGCGGGGCAGTGAACAAGAACGCCGGGCAGACCTACGTCTACTTTCAGGGCAGGATGTTCCAGGACAGCGCGGTCGCTCTCATGCTCAGCGGCGCACTGCGGACCGCGATGGTCGGCCGCCAGGCGAAGGAGGGCGCGCAGGTGGTCGCCACGGCTGGCGAGGCCGCGGCGAGCGCCTTCCAGGCATTCCGCGGCCAGCCCGTGGCCGTGCTGGCCTTCGACTGTGCCGGCCGCAAGGGCAAGCTGGCGAACGTCGAGGACGAGCTCCTCGCCATCCGCAAGGCCGTGGGTGCCGAGTTGCCCCTCTTCGGCTGCTACTGCGCCGGCGAGATCGGCCCCCCGGAGGGCTCCAAGCCCAACTCCCCCTCCGTCGGCGTCGGCTGGCACATCATGCTCACCGTCATCGGCCGCTGACCGCCCATCTGAGCCCAGGAGTATGGCCCCCAATTCTGGTAAGGTCCTTCGGCGCCGAAGCTCCGAACGGAGCATACTATAGCAGCCCAGGGCGAAGCCCTGGGACAGGCGGGCGGCCAGATCCAGCCCTGTAGGGGCGTACTACTCGCCCTGGGCACGAAGTGGCGCCCGGAACCGCATAGTACGCCCTTTCAGGGCTGGTCCACCTACCGCGCCCCCTTCTTCGCCCTGGGCTGCTATAGTACGCCCCTGTCGGGGCCCCGGAGTAGTCCACCAGAATTGGGGGCCATACTCGGCACCCAGGACCCACTTGCGCGCCCGGCTCAGTTGGGCTATCATTCCGGCGAGCGGCGCGCGAGGAAGCGAGGAACCGTTTCGCGAGCGGCAGCCAATGTCGGCGAAGCAAAACGACCTCTGGGTGCAATTCGACCCCAGCCTGTCCCTCCCCGCCGTGGCTGACAGCCTGGTCGGTTCGACAAGGAACCTGATGCGGGCAGCGCGCAACGAGGAGGAACTGCGCATCGGGTTCGAAAAGGCGCTGGACCCGCTTCTGCGCCACCTTGGCATCGCCCGCGACCCCCACTACGAAAAGACCGTCTACCACAGCACCGGCACGGGCCGCGCCGATGCCGTTCACGGCCAGGTCCTGCTCGAGTACGAAGGACCCCGAGCATTCCGCTCGCAGGCCGTGGTCCGGCACTGCTTCGGGCAGCTTGCGGAGTACATCGGGGGTGAGGCGAGGGCGGATCGGCCCGCCATGTTCGTCGAGGACCCCAAGTTCGTCGGCGTGGGCTTCGACGGTGAGAGCATCTTCTTCGTTCACTACCGGGGGCCGAAAGTCAAGCCCTGGGTTGAGCTGGACCCCGAAGACTTCGTGCTGATGGGGCCGTACCCCTTCGAGCAGGCCGCGGCAAAGACTCTACTGACGTACATGCGCGCGCTTTCGCGCCAACTCCTGACAGCGGAGGAGTTGGCAAGAGCCTTCGCTCCACGGGGCGAGATCGCGCCCTGGGTTGTCAATGCTCTGGTGGATGCCCTGGCCAACTGGCCGAACAGCCCTCGCGTGCGCACGTTCTTCGACGAATGGCGCCGCCTCTTCGGAATCGTCTATGGCGAAGGCTTCGCCACACACGGAGCCGAGGAAGCTGAGAGCCTCCGCCGCGCCTACGGCTTGGCACCCAAGGCCGACCTCCAGAGCCTGCTGTTCTGTGTCCACACCTACTTCGCCCTTCTCATGAAGCTGCTCGCCGCGGAACTCATCTCGATCTCCAAGACCTCCTTCATGTCCTCATTCTGCCACGATCTGGCGAACAGCGATGACCCTGAACTGGACGCGAAGCTGGCAGCCGTTGAGAGCGGAGGCGTCTATGCCAAGCGCGGGATCACCAACTTCCTGGAAGGCGACTTCTTCCGCTGGTACCTCGATGCTCTCTCTCCGCCACTGAGGTACAGGATCAGGGAGCTTGCGGGCGCCCTGGGTGGATTTGAACCGGCCACGTCCTCCATCACGCCAGAGGTGCAGCGGGACCTCCTCAAGAAGCTCTACCAATACCTGGTTCCCCAAGAGGTGCGGCATGATCTGGGTGAGTACTACACGCCCGACTGGCTGGCGGAGCTGACACTTGATGAGGCCGGCTACGATGGGAGCACGCACAAGCGCTTTCTGGACCCCGCCTGCGGTTCCGGCACCTTCCTTTCGCTCGCCATCCAGCGGGCCAGGGAGTTCGGCGCGGAACAGGGCGAGCCGCCCCGCGAGACGGCCAAGCGCATCCTCGCCAACGTCTGGGGCTTCGACCTCAATCCCCTCGCCGTGATAGCGGCCCGAACAAACTACCTCTTCGCGCTCGGCGATCTGCTGCATGAGGTCGAGAACCCGGAAATTCCTGTCTACCTCGCTGATTCCATCCTTTGGCCCCAGCGCGCAGGCGCCCTTTCCGCCGAAGACTACGTGCCTGTACCGACGACCGTGAAGGTGTTTCACGTCCCCACGCTTTGGGTGAAGAACAACGGCTTCCTGATGCGCAGGGCCGCCCCGCTGGTGGAGGAGATGACCAGGGCGAAGTACTCTCCTGCCGAAGCCCTCAAGCGCCTCAAGCGCAAGGGGCTTGTGCTGCCGGGCAAGGAGAGCGTCGTGCGCAGCTTCTATGAGGAACTGTCGGAGCTGGAGGAGCGCGGGGAGAACGGCATCTGGGCTCGCTTTCTAAAGAACGCGTTTGCCCCGATGGTCGCGGGGAAGTTCGACTATGTGGTAGGCAACCCGCCCTGGATTCGCTGGGGGTATCTATCCCAGGACTACCGCAACGCGACGCTTGGAATGTGGAAGGACTACGGGCTGTTCTCTCTTGGGGGCATGGCGGCTCGGCTCGGCGGCGGAGAGAAGGACTTTTCCATGCTGTTCACCTATGCCGCGATGGACTTCTACGTGGCCGACAAGGGGAAGCTCGCCTTCCTCATCACCCAGGAGGTCTTCAAGTCGAAGGGGGCCGGCGAGGGGTTCCGCCGCTTCAGACTGGGCGACCGCACACCCTTCCGCATCCTCAAAGCCCACGACCTCGTCCATGTCCAGCCCTTCGAGGGTGCCGCCAACAAGACCGCCATCCTCGTCGCCCGCAAGGGCGAGCCCACCCGCTACCCCGTCCCATACACTGTCTGGCGCCGCAAGCCCCGCGTCGGGCGGATTCCCACGGACACGCCCCACAAGGTCGCCCTCTCGCGCCTCCAGAAGACTCGGCTCCTCGCCAAGCCCATGGAAGGCATGACTGGCTCATGGCAGACCCTTAGCCCCGGCCAAGAGCGACTCGCACCGATCAAGGGCGACAATGCCTACCTGGCGCGCCGCGGCGCCAGTGTGGAGCCCTATGGCGTATTCTGTCTCCAGATAAAGGAGGTCATCTGGGGCAAACGCGCCATTGTGAGGAACCTACCCGAACTGGGGAAGCGTCCTATCCCTTCTGTGGAGGAGGTCGTCGAGACAGAACTGCTGTACCCCAGTGTACAAGGGGCAACTATCAACCGCTGGGGGTGCAATCCTACCGTACACGTGCTGCTCGTGCAGGACCCCAAGACGGCCAGGCCCTATGCCGCCGAACTCATGCGACGGCGGTGGCCTCACGCCTACAGTTACCTGACGAGGTTCAAGGACACCCTGCTCTCCAAGGGGTCCAAGACAGTGCTGGAACTCGCAAAGCGCACCGAGTTCTACGCGATGTTCGGCGTCGGCCCCTATACGGTGGCGCGATACAAGGTGGTTTGGAAGCGGATGGCGAGCGACCTGGTGGCGGCCGTGGCGTCGCAGGTGAAGACGCCATACGGGTTCAAGACGATCATCCCGACCGACACCACGTCGCTGATTGCGACGGAGGAGGAGGCGGAGGCGCACTACCTGTGCGCGGTGCTGAACTCCACGCCGGTGCGGGAGTTCATCAAGACCTATTCGTCGGCCGGCCGCGGCTTCGGGGCGCCCTCGGTCATGCAGCACGTGGGCATCCCGAAGTTCGACCCTCAGAACCCGGTTCACACCGGCCTGGCCGACCTCTCGCGCGAGCTCCACGCTCTCAGGGAGAAGGACCGCCTGATCGAGATGCCGGCACTGGAGGAGCGGGTGGACGCTCTCGCGGAGCAGCTCTTCGGCATCTGATATCAGCTCGTCTTGCCATCGCAATCGTCCCTCGTCCTCGTCCTTCGTCCTCGATTCCCTTGGTTCGGGGGAAGAAGAGTCGAGGACGAGGGACGAAGGACGAGGACGAGGACGATTGATTCGACCAGTTTGACACCGGCGCGGGGCGCGCCTATAATTCGCTCCTGTTCTGGTGGCCACGGCATCTTCTGAGGAGAGATTGATGCGAAGCGATGTGCTGACCAAGGGGGTGGAGGCTGCGCCGCACAGGGCACTGCTCCACGCCTGCGGGCTGCGGCGCGAGGACCTGGGCAAGCCGCTCATCGGCGTGGCGTCGAGCGCGACCGACCTCATTCCGGGCCACGTCCACCTGCCGCGCCTCGAGCGCGCCATCGAGCACGGCATCTATGCCGCGGGCGGAGTTGCCCTCAAGTTCCAGGTGGCGGGCATCTGCGACGGCATCTCGATGGGGCACAGCGGCATGCACTACTCGCTGCCCTCGCGCGAGCTGATCGCGGACATGGTGGAGAGCATCAT
>Ga0194110_10009993_pt1 | contig 10618 bp, 12 predicted proteins | sample TA2Kig1200mmetaG_FD_146192 | JGI IMG/M metagenome (GOLD analysis project Ga0194110, IMG submission 146192) | Freshwater microbial communities from Lake Tanganyika, Tanzania - TA2015032 Kigoma Deep Cast 1200m | ecosystem: Environmental > Aquatic > Freshwater > Lake | place: Tanzania: Lake... | reverse complement strand
GACCATCCACAACCGCCGCCTGGACCACCAGCGGCAAGCCGCTTAACATCAACCAGGATGAGCCAGAGCCTCCGCTACAAGACCGCCCCGGCTGTCCCATTTATCCTGACGACGGACAGTCCCGGCAGTCCAGGGTGGTGGATTCGGTAGCGAAGGCCGCGGCGCCAGAGTCCCCGTCGCAAGACGATCTCGCAACGCGTGTTCGACTTCACGCTCGATGCTCGGGCAGCCCGCCGCCGGCTGACCCAGCCACCCGTATCCGCTTGCCCCCGTGGGTCCACAGGACCCTCCCACGCGCGCCGCCTCGTCATCCCATCGAGAGGCACGCTGCGCCGCGCGCGGGTCCCTCCCATGGAATACCGGGACAAGCTGCAAACACCTAGTGGCCCCTTCTTGCTCCGCCACAGTGGCCCAATATCCCGCCGCCGTTGACAGCCGGGCAGGTGGTTGATGCGCTTCATGACCTTCAGCTCTTCCTTAGCCATGACGTCGGCGTTCTTGTCCCAGTCGGCCTGGGACTTGACGAAGAACGTGGTGCACCCGGGATCGCCGTAGGGCGTCTGCACCACCAGATTGTCGCCGAGCTTGGCCTTGCGCGCCAGCGCGCGCAGTTCCGCGTACGTCGCGGCGCGGCCGAGCGTATTGGGCGCGCTGGGAATGCTGGCCTCGTTGCCGAACTGGGTGGTGACGATCTTGGAACCCAGATGGATGCGCAGCTTGGCGGGCGGATGCGCGATTGTAGCGCCGATCTCCTTGGCCAGCGATCCTGTCTCCTGGTCGAACATGACCAGGATCAGCTTGGCTTTGCCGCCGCGTTCCTTGACGTGGGCGCGCACGGCCGGGTGGCGCAGTAGGTGGTTGTCGATATCCTCGATCGAGCGGAACTCGTGCGGCCCGTGCTCGCGCGGCACCAGCACCTTGGGGTGGCGGCCGTCGAAGCTGTCGAAGAAGTTGATGTATTCTTAGCGGCTCACCCAGCGATCAAGCCCCAGGATGTTGTAGGTCGTCGGCGACACGAAGTAGATTGGCGTCTCGTTCGTGCGGAAGAACGCGTAGATGTCGGTCAGGCCCCTGAGGGTGCCCCGCTTGGTCATGCCATCCTCCCTGCCCGGCCCCAGTTGGACGCGCGCGGCGCCGGCTGCTTTGACCGCATCTTCCCGGACCCGGGGTGTTCCTGTGAAGCCGATTTCCGCCACCGCGCGGCGGCGAATCACGTTCGTCGGCTGGCTCCTGTTCGTGATCTCGGCGACGTTCTTCATGGTCGCCAGTGCGCGCTTCGGCGATGTGATCGGGCTGCTGGGTGGCGGGTTCTTCCTGGCCGGGTGCCTGGTCTTCCAGGCCATCCTGCCGCGCGACAGTGGCTAGGCGGGGGGCAGCGCGGTCAGGAACGCCGCCTTGAGCCGGCATTCGTCGTACTCGTGGTCGGGCTCCGAATCGGCGACGATGCCGCTGCCGATGCCCATGGTGGCGCGCCCCTCGCCCAGGGCGACCGTGCGGATCGGCACGGCGAACGCCATGGTGCGGTCGGGCGCGATCCAGCCGAGCGCGCCGCAGTAGACGCCGCGCGGGCGCCGTTCGAGTTCGGCGATGATCTCCATGGCGCGGATCTTCGGCGCCCCCGTCACCGAGCCGCACGGAAAGAGCGCGCGGAACAGGTCGAGCAGCGGCACGCCCGGCGACACCTCGGCCGCGACCGTCGAGGTCATCTGGTGCAGCGTCGCGTAGGTCTCGACCTGGAACAGGCGTTCCACGCGCACGCTGCCGATGGTCGCGATGCGCCCGAGGTCGTTACGGATGAGGTCGACGATCATCAGGTTCTCGGCGCGGTTCTTGGCGTCCGTGCCCAGGCCCGCGGCCAGCGCCGCATCGGCCGCCGCGTCCGCGCCGCGCGGCGCCGTACCCTTCATGGGCCTGGCCACGATGCGCGAGCCCGCCTTGGCGAAGAACAGCTCGGGAGACAGCGACGCGACGCGAAGCTCGGGGAGATCGAGCACGCCGCCGTGGGCGACCCTCTGGTGCGCCGCGAGCCGGGCATAGAGCGCCCAGGGCCCGGCGTCCCACGGGAAACGGACCGGGAAGGTGTGGTTGATCTGGTAGACGTCGCCCGCGGCGATGTAGTCAAGGATGCGTCGGATTTTGGCGCCGTAGGCGGCGCGGGTCTCGCCCCAGGCCGGCACGATTGGCCGGGTCGGGCCGGCGTGCCCGGCCACGAACGCGTCGTGATCGGCCACGACATCCGGCGCGCCGAACACGCCCACGTGGATCAGGGGCTCGTCGCGCGCTTGTGGCAACAGGGGCGCCAGGCGCGGCTCCAGAACATGGCCGAGTTCGTAGGCGAACGCGCCAGCCACGTGCAGGCCCTGGTCGAGCGCCTGCTCGATCGCCGCGAAGGTGCGCGGCACGTCCTCGGGTGTCCGGCACGTCAGGACGTCCTTGGGATCGCGGTAGAGCCGGGCCGGGCCGCCGTCGACCGCGTTGCGCAGGAAAACCGCGGTCACAGACCCGGCCGGGCGGGCGACAGTGTCGCCGCCGTGACGCCGAACGCGTACAGCTCAGCCGGCACGTCGCCGACGGCAATCAGGCCCGCGACGGCGTGGCCCATGGCCGGCGAGGTCAACATGCCGACACCGCCCAGGCCCGCCAGCCAGAACAGCCCCTCGGCGTCCGCCGCGAAGCCGGCCACGGGCGTGCCATCCGGCACGAACGAGCGCAGGCCGGCCCACGACCGGATCGGCCGGCCGACGCGCAAGTTCGTCGCGGCCTCGATGTTCGCCACCGCCTGGGCCACGTCGAGGTCGTCGGGCCAGGCGTCGCGTGGTTCATCGGGCGTGGCGTCGGACAGGCTGCCCATGAACGCGCCACGCTGCGGCTTGACGTACCACGTCTCGTCGGCGTCGCCGGTGTGGGCCCAGGCGGACGTGTCGCCGGTGTCCGCCGGTGCGGCGAAGACCAGCGCCGTGCGCCGCTTCGGCACCAGGCCGAGCGGGCGGGCGCCGGCCAGGCGCGCGATCGCATCGGCCCAGGCGCCGGCGGCGTCGATCACGATGGGCGCCGCGAAGTCGCCGGCGCGGGTGCGCGCGTGCCATTGGCCAGCGCGGCGCTCGAGCGCCGTCACCTCGGCGTCGGTGACCAGTCGCACGCCCGCGGCACGCGCCCCGCGCAGATACCCCTGCAACAGCGCGTCCACGTCCAGATCGCCCGCGCCCGGCTCACTGAGCCCGGCCGAGTAGAGGCCGCGCGCCAGCGGCGGGAACAGGCGGCGCGCCCCCGCCTCGTCGACCAGGTCCGTGACGATTCCAATGGCGGCGCACGCCACCTGCTCGGCGACCAGTTCGGCCTCCTGCCCGGCGCGCGCGACGACCAGGGAGGCGCGCGGCGTCAGCAGCGGATGATCGGCGAAGCCTGGCGGCGGCCGCTCAAAGAAGCCGCGGCTGGCGCGCGCGAGCGCCCGCACGATGGGCGAGCCGAACGCCTCGGCGAACTGCGCCGCCGAGCGGCCCGACGTATGGTAGCCGGGCTGGGGCTCGCGCTCCAGGATGACGACCCGGTGCTTGGGCGCCAGGAAATAGGCGGCCGTGACGCCGGCGATCCCGGCGCCGATGATCAGGATGTCGGTGGTCACGGGCGCTGCTCCTCGTTCTTCGCTTAGCCGATCGCCGCGCGCCCCCGCAAGCGCGGCCTTGACAGCCCCGCCGCCCAGGGGCACCAGGATCGGACGTAACGGGGAGCCGCCATGCCGACGACGACGCGCGTGCCGCTGATCAGCCCGAGCCCGGGCACCACCCGCCATCTTGCGGTGCGGCGCTACGGCCTGGCCGGCGCACGGCCCAAGATCTACCTGCAGGCGGCCCTACACGCCAATGAACTGCCCGGCATCCTGGTGTTGCACCATCTGGTCCGACGGCTGGACGACGCCGAGGCGGCGGGCGCCATCAAGGGCGAGATCGTCGTCGTGCCGACCGCCAACCCGATCGGCCTGGGCCAATCCATCAACGGCAAGCAGGTGGGGCGCTTCGAGCTGGCCGGCGCCGGCAACTTCAACCGCGGCTTTTCGCGCCTGGCGGACACGGCGGCCAAGCAGCTGGGCAACCGCCTGGGTGAGGCGGCCGAGGCCAATGTGGCGGCCGTGCGCGAGGCGCTGTTGGCGGCGGTGGCCGACCTAGACGCGCGTTCCGAGATGGATTCGCTGCGCAAGGCTCTGTTGAGCCATTCGGTCGACGCCGACATCGTGCTGGACCTGCACAGCCACGGCGAGGCCGTGCTCTATCTGTACATGCCCGAGGCGTTCTGGCCGGGTTCCAGCGACCTGCCAGCGCAGTTGGGTTGCCGCCGCGTGCTGACTTGGTCGCGCGACGACGGCCACTCGTTCGACGAGGCCAACGGCGCGCCCTGGCTGGCGTTGGCCAAGGCATTCCCTGACCGGCCGATCCCGCCGTCGTGCCTGGGCGTCACGCTGGAGCTGCGCGGCCACAACCAGGCGGACGATGCCCTGTCGGGCAACGACGCGCTCAATCTGTTCCGCTTCATGCAGCGGCGCGGCATCGTGGCCGGCGACCCTGGGCCGCTGCCGGCGCTGGCCGGCACGGCGGCGCCCGCCGACGGGCTGGACCATCTGCGCGCGCCGATCGGCGGCATCGCGGTCTTTCGCAAGGCGCTGGGCGAGGAGGTCGCCGAGGGCGAGGTGGTGGCCGAGATCGTCGATCCCGTCGCCGACGACCCGGCGCGTGCCCGCGCGCCCGTGAAGGCGCGCACGCACGGCATGTTCTTCGGCCGTGACATGGATCTGCTGGTTCGTCCGGGCGACGCCTTTGCCTCGGTCAGCGGGCCGGAACCGTTGCCCGAGCCCGAGCCCAGCACCGACTAGGGCCGATCCGCCCCGTGACTCGGGGCCCGGAAACGGACTAGGCTCGCGCCGCCGGTGAACGGGCCGCGCGAGCCCGGGCCGCGCGAGCCCGGGCCGGGGAGGCGAGGGCATGGGCGAAGCCAACGGCAAGTCGGCCGGGGCCGAGGCGCTGAGGGTCGAGGACCTGCACAAGAGCTTCGGCCCGCTCGAGGTGCTGAAGGGTGTGTCGCTGACCGCGAAGGTCGGCGACGTGATCGCCATGATCGGCGGTTCAGGCTCGGGCAAGTCCACATTCCTGCGCTGCATCAACCTGCTGGAGACACCGGATTCGGGCCGCGTCACCGTGGGCGGCGAGCTGATCCGCATGCGCCAGACGCGCGCCGGCCACGCCGTGCCGGCGGATCAACGCCAGGTGGACCGGCTCCGCGCCCGCCTCGGCATGGTGTTCCAGAGCTTCAACCTGTGGTCGCACATGACGGTGCTCGAGAACGTGATCGAGGCGCCGGTCCACGTGCTGAAGAAGCCCAAGGCCCAGGCCGTCGAGGCGGCCAAGACCCTGCTCGACAAGGTCGGCATCGGCGACAAGCTCGGCCACTACCCGTCCCATCTGTCGGGCGGCCAGCAGCAGCGCGCGGCGATCGCGCGCGCGCTGGCCATGGAACCCGACGTGATGCTGTTCGACGAGCCGACCTCGGCGCTCGATCCCGAACTGGTGGGCGAGGTGCTGCGCGTCATGCGTCAGCTCGCCGACGAAGGGCGGACCATGATCGTGGTCACCCACGAGATGGGCTTTGCCCGCGAAGTCGCGTCGGACGTAATCTTCCTGCACGCTGGCCGGATCGAGGAGCAGGGCCTGCCGGAGAGCGTGTTCGGCAACCCCAAGTCCGAGCGATGCCGGCAATTCCTGGCCCGGTTGCTCTGACGATGTTGGGCTCGGGGATGGCCGGAACCGTATTCGTTGACACCACGAAGGGGAGAAACACCGTGAAGAGACTGACATACGTCATGGCCGCGCTGCTGGCCCTCGGCCTCGCCGCGGGGACCGCCGAGGCCCAGATGCGCAAGGTGCTGATCGGTACCGAGGGGGCCTATCCACCGTTCAACTCGATCGACCCCAACGGCGAGCTGGTGGGCTTCGATGTCGACATCGCCAAGGCGCTGTGCGAGGTTGCCCAGTTTGAGTGCGAGTTCGTCGTGCAGGATTGGGATGGCATGATCCCGGGCCTTATCGCGAAGAAATACGATGCGATCATCGCCTCGATGTCCATCACAGAGGAACGCAAGGAGAAGGTCGATTTCACCGGCAAGTACTACAACACGCCGGCGATGTTCGCTGCCACCAAGGGAACGACGTTCGAGTTCACGGCCGATGGGCTCGCCGGCAAGGTGATCGGCGCCCAGCGCGCGACCATCCACGAGAACTTCCTGCGCGACAATTTTCCCAACGCGGACATCCGCGTCTACGCGACTCAGGACGAGGCCAACGCCGACCTGGCGGCCGGCCGGCTGGACCTAGTGTTGGCGGATTCAGTCGCCCTGGACGAGGGCTTCATCAAGACCGAGGGCGGCGCATGTTGCGAACTGGTTGGGTCGGGCTACAGCGATCCGAAGTGGTTCGGCGAAGGCGCGGGCATCGCGATCCGCAAGGGCGAGCAGGACTTGGTTGAAGCCTTCAACGCGGCGATCAAGACGATCCGCGAGGACGGCACCTACAAGGCGATCAACGACAAGTACTTCGCCTTCGATGTCTACGGCGAGGCGGGCATGTAGGCCGCCGCGCGGCACAAGACAGTGGTCGCCGCCGTTCGCGTCACCGGCGCGGGCGGCGGCGATCGCGTTTCGGGCGGTCTCGGTGTCGCCGTCCGGGAAGCGGTGCGGGCATGATCGACTTCAAGGGCTACGGCTGGGTCTTCGTCGAGGGCCTGATGGTGACCATTCCGGTCGCCTTGTGCGCTGGCGTCGTCGCGGTCGCGCTTGGTCTGTTCGGAGCCTGGGGCAAGCTGGCGTCGTCGACGCTGCCGCGTGGTATCGCCAACGCCTACACCACGGTCGTGCGGGGCGTGCCTGAGTTGGTGCTGATCCTCCTGGTCTACTACGGCGTGACGACGCTGCTGCAGGATCTGCTGAGCACGCTGACGGGCGCGGACACGCGCATCGACATCGATCCGTTCAGCGCCGGCGTCATCACGCTGGGCACCATTTACGGCGCCTTCGCCACCGAAGTGTTCCGTGGCGCGTATCTGGCGGTCCCCAAGGGCCAGATCGAGGCGGCCAAGGCCGTCGGCATGCCGCGTACCCTGTTCGTCCGTCGCGTCCTGCTGCCCCAGATGTGGCGCTTCGCCCTGCCGGGGCTCGGCAACGTCTGGCTCGTGCTGGTCAAGGCAACCGCTCTCATGTCGGTGGTGCAGCTGCCCGAACTGATGCGCATGACGGACGTGGCCGCCCGCGCAGTGCGCATGCCGTTCACGTTCTACCTCGGCGCGTCGGTCATTTACCTGGCCATCACCATTGCGTCGATGATCGCCTTCCAGCGGGCCGAAGCCTGGGCCAACCGTGGCGTGCGGAGGGCGTGATCCATGGACCTTAGCCCCATCCTCGACAATCTACCGCGCTTCATCGATGGCCTGATCCTGACTATCGAGATCACGGCGCTGAGCGTCGTCATCGGGCTGTGCTGCGCCGTACCGCTCGCCCTGCTGCGGCTGTCACCGCGCCCATATCTGTGGATGCCGGTCTACGGCTACATCTTCTTCTTCCGCGGTACGCCGCTGCTGGTCCAGATCTTCCTGATCTACTACGGCAGCGGCCAGTTCCGAGCCGAGCTCGAGTCGCTCGGACTGTGGACCCTGTTGCGCGAGCCTTACTTCTGCGCGGTACTGACGCTGACCCTTAACACCGCAGCCTACACCGCCGAGATCCTGCGTGGCTCGATCCAGGCCGTACCGCTCGGCGAGGTCGAGGCGGCGCGCGCCGTCGGCATGTCGCACTGGCAACAGGTACGGCGCATCATCCTGCCCAAGGCCTTCCGGCTCGCCCTGCCCGCCTACACCAACGAAGTCGTGTTCCTGTTCCAGGCCACAAGCCTGGTCAGCATCATCACGCTCATGGACCTGACCGGCGTGGCGCGTGTGTTGATCTCGCGCTCGTTCGCCGTCTACGAGATCTGGATCTTCGTGGGCGCGCTGTATTGCCTGCTCTCATACGGGATGCTCTACGGATTCCGCTGGATCGAGCACCGCTGGTCGGGGCACCTGCGCTTCACGCCCGGTACGGCAGGCGCCAGGGCGGATGTCCAGGCGACGACGGTGACCGTGCGCTGACATGCTTGCGCACCGTCGAAGGCGGTGCTGTCTGACGTCAGCGCCCATGGGACGGATTGAAGGGATTCGGTAGTGGAGGATTTCTGGCTCATCGTAGGGACCGGAGATGAGACAGAAATCGCAAGCATTGATGTCCGAGGTGGAGCAGACGGTGCGGGACATCCGCCGTCGGACGCGCAAGCAGTATTCGGCCGAGGAGAAGATCCGGATCGTTTTGTCCGGGCTGCGTGGCGAGGACAGCATCGCGTCCATGGATGGAGCGTGGTCCGAACGCCAGGGGGACAAGCTGGCCGACACATGGCGCGCCGACCTGCCGACCACGGCGATGGTGCTGCGTATCCAGGACGGGCTCGCCTCGTTCGGCTATCCGGTGGGTCCGGTGGACGGCATCGTCGGGCCCAAGACGCGCGGCGCCATCCGTAGCTATCAGAAGCGCAACGGGCTGACCGTCGACGGCCAAGCCACCGGCGCGCTGCAGGACCACATCGTGGCCCAGCGGCTCGCCATGCCGAACTGAGGCGTCAGCCGACCACCGGTGCGTCCAGTTCGTAGCGGCCGTCGCGGTCCTCGACCTCGAGCACCCAGACGTCCGGGTCGCGCGCGATGGCCCGGCCCAGATAGGCGTCGGCCTCCGCCTCGGCCACGGTCGCCGGGCCGAACACCGCGAGCCAGGCGTCCGTGCCTTCCGCCGTCACCGTGCGGGCGTAGACGTGGCAGCCCAGGCCCAGCCGGTTGTGCTTGACGATCACCGTGCCCGCCTGCTCGTCACCCTTGTGGGTCACCACCACCGGGATGTGGTCCTGGTCGCCGCGGCGCACCTGCACCTGAACCCAGAACGCGGTGCGCAGCCGGGGCGGCACGGGCTCAGGCCATGGGCCGCAGGTCGGGCTCCACCCATCTGCGCCGCGCCGCGACCGCCATCAGACGCTCGCGGCTCCAGTAGGTGAACGGCCAGTCCTTGCCGCCCTCGGGGCGCGCGGCCAGGTCGTTGACCAGCGCGACGAACGAGGCGTCAACCGGCGCGCCCTCCAGGTAGCACGCGACCTGCCAGACGAAGAAGCGCGTGATCGTCTCGTGATAGCCGCCGCTGTCGGTGTTCTGGGTGCCGACGCTCAGATTGTACGACCAGATGCGGTCGCGCAGGCGCGCCAGCGCCTCGGCCTCGCCGTAGCGGCGGATGTGCCAGATCGCCACCACGATATGGGCATGGTGCGTCCAGCGCGGCCGCACCAGCGTGCGGTCGAGGAAGCCCTTGACGATTTCCTCGACCGCCGCGTCGGACGCGAACGGCGCGTGGGCGCGCGGCCCTTCGGGGGTAGGTGCGTTCACGGGGCGCGGCCGTCGCTCAGCGGCCGCGCCGGTTGTCGACCAGGTCCTTGACCACGGCCGAGTCGGCCAGCGTCGTGGTGTCGCCGATCTGCTCGTGCTCGTCGGCGGCGATCTTGCGCAGGATGCGGCGCATGATCTTGCCCGAGCGGGTCTTGGGCAGGGCCGGCGCCCACTGGATGTGGTCGGGCGAGGCCAGCGCGCCGATCTCCTTGCGTACCCACTGGACCAGCGCCTTGCGGAGGTCCTCGGTCGGCGCGACCCCGGTCTTGAGCGTAACGTAGGCGTAGATGCCCTGGCCCTTGATGTCGTGGGGGAAGCCGACCACCGCCGCCTCGGCCACGTCGTGGTGGGCGACGAGCGCGCTTTCGATCTCGGCGGTGCCCAGCCGATGGCCCGAGACGTTGATCACGTCGTCGACGCGTCCGGTGATCCAGTAGTAGCCGTCGGCGTCGCGCCGGGCGCCGTCGCCGGTGAAGTAGCGGCCCGGGAACGTCTTGAAGTACGTGTCGATGAAGCGCTGGTGATCACCGTAGACCGTGCGCATCTGCCCCGGCCACGAGTCAGCGATGCACAGGTTGCCCTCGGTGGCGCCCGCCAGCTCCTTGCCCTCGCCGTCAACGATGATCGGTTTTACACCGAAAAAGGGCCGGGTCGCCGAGCCCGGCTTCAGCGCGGTCGCCCCCGGCAGCGGCGTGATCAGGATGCCGCCGGTCTCGGTCTGCCACCAGGTATCGACGATCGGGCAGCGCCCGTCGCCGACCACGCGCCAGTACCATTCCCACGCCTCGGGGTTGATCGGCTCGCCCACGGAGCCGAGCAGGCGCAGGCTCTTGCGCGCGGTGCGTGTGACCGGCGCGTCGCCTTCGCGCATCACCGCGCGGATCGCCGTCGGCGCCGTGTAGAAGGTGTTGACCTTGTGCTTGTCGATGACCTCCCAGAAGCGCGACACGGTCGGGTAGTTGGGCACGCCCTCGAACATCAGCGTCGTCGCACCGTTCGCCAGCGGCCCATACAGGATGTAGCTGTGCCCGGTGACCCAGCCGATGTCGGCGGTGCACCAGTAGATGTCGCCGTCGTGGTAGTCGAACACGTATTGATGGGTCATCGCGGCGTAGACTAGGTAGCC
>Ga0194110_10009991_pt1 | contig 10619 bp, 9 predicted proteins | sample TA2Kig1200mmetaG_FD_146192 | JGI IMG/M metagenome (GOLD analysis project Ga0194110, IMG submission 146192) | Freshwater microbial communities from Lake Tanganyika, Tanzania - TA2015032 Kigoma Deep Cast 1200m | ecosystem: Environmental > Aquatic > Freshwater > Lake | place: Tanzania: Lake... | reverse complement strand
AGTTAAGTGAAGACAATGTAAAACAATTCATAAATGTATTCGTGAAATTCGCTCCTGAATCCAAGGTAAATGATTATATAACACTTTTTCTGAAAAATAATCCCGACAAAGAAGGTGTGGTAACAGCCCTTGGAGCAATGCTTTATACCGAAGGCCACCCCAATCTGGCAATGGAGGTCCTTGACCAGGTTTTGCAGAAAAATTCAGCCAATGTGATGGCTCTCCAAGCCTTGAAGGTCATTCTTGAAGATACCGGTCAGGTAGACAAATTTATTCAAATCTATTATGACACTCTCAAACAATATCCTGATAATGTTGAGTTGTACAAATACTTGGAGCTTTATTATTTGGAGTCTTCAAGATTTGCCGAGGCTGAAGATTTAATAAGGCTGGGAATCAAGCAAAATCATGGCAATCCCGTATTTTTTTTCTTATTAGGAGATCTCATGGCGAAGACAGGAAAGTTAGATGACGCCCTTGAGGCTTATAAGCAAGGATTAATTATTAAACCAGATGAGGCATATGGCTATTTTTGTCTGGGATTTACCCTCCTAGAATTAGGGCAAAACAATCCGGCGGATCAAATGTTCATTTTTTCTATGCAACTATCACAAGAATATGAAGAGAAGGTCCAAGAGATACGGGAAATAATTAAAACTCAAGATTTCCAACAACCGGCAGAGCCATCTTTAAAATAATCCTATGAATATTCCAATGATTTTTATTTTGCCGAGTATCTTTATTTTTGCTCGTTATCTGTCGATCATCATCCATGATCAGCCCATCCTTCTATTGAAAGCCTTTTCGATAGGAGCTATGCACTGACTCAAGATAAAAATATAAACATGTAAATGTATATAAAGAAAATTATCTTAATAATTATTTTTAGATAATTTTCTTTACAATTGCTGAATTTTTTATTTAAATCGGTCATATTGGAGGATTTTTCTAGTCATAGTTGCAGGCTCATAATGTAAGTCATCGGGGCATTCCCACAAAATTAAACAAGTTCTAGTCACCATCGGAGCTGGCTTGATCGATTTTCATGCGGGGTTTGTCCCCAGAAAAAACCGAGGGCATTCACAAAACAATTAATATTTACAAGAACATATATTTGAAGGTTTGTGTTTATACTTAACTATATTTTCCCCTATAATTAAAATAAATTAGAAAGGCAATTGGAGTCCATTAACAGGGTGACCATTTTCCTGTGGTCATTTTGACCATTTTAAGGAAAAGCTGTCCACTTTAATACTAATAAATTTCGTGGAGGTTTAAATGGCTTCCGGATTAGCGGCAAGCGGACTTAGGGTAACCGGGATCTGGATATTATTAAAAGCGATTCTCCTTGCCAGCGTTATCCAACTTCATGCAGGTATCCCGGAAATGGCGATGTTCTATGATGAACTTTCGCCTCACGGCGACTGGGTGGAAGATAAGGACCAAGGACCGGTATGGTTTCCTAATAAGGTTGAAGAGAATTGGCGACCTTACGTGGACGGCCGCTGGGTTCCTACTCCCAATGGATGGGTCTTTGAAACTCAAGAGCCTTGGGGGTGGGCCACCTATCATTACGGCAATTGGTTTCTTACTGTTACTCATGGCTGGGTTTGGGCTCCTGGCACCACCTGGTATCCTTCCACCGTAACCTGGCGTCAGGGAAAAGACGCCATCGGCTGGGCCCCTATTCCTCCCCCCAAGTATGTGCCGGAGCCGGAGATCTTGCCTCCCGCTGTTGTCGTTCAAGCCCCTGCAACCCCGGTGGTGGTGACCCTGCCCCCGCCCGTGTGGGTCTTTGCTCCTGGACCTGCCTTTCTTTTAGGGTTGGGAGAACCCTACGCCCAAGAATACTCCTACGCTCAATCCCAGGCTTTATACCCTCCTGAGGAACTTCCCGAATTGTTCCCGCTGACGGAATTGATCAGCAATTTCGTGGCCGCGGCCGAGGTCCCGGAGGCAGTTTACAACTGGGGGCCGTCTTATGACCAGGTTTCCAGTTGCAGCGGGGTAAGCTCCGTCAGCATGGTCAGTTGCATGAGGGTTACAAATATTACGGCTTTTTACCCACCGGGGGTGATTCTAGCCAATAGACCTTACCTGAGGAGGACCCTGCCCCCCTCACCTTCACCGGCGGTTCCGGTAAGGGCGACTCAATCCATGACTCAGGCGTCTCCCAGCGTTAGACAGGTTCCACCCGGGGTCCCCGCCCCACGCCAAGATTGGCGGGCTAAAGCCGGAGCCGTTCAAGAGCAGGCACGACGGCAGCCCGGCCAGCCTCTCAAAGGGACAAGTCTGCCTGCGAAGGCCGTCAAGACCACTGCAGGCGTTCCGGTTCCAAAGTCTCAAAAAGTTATGGCGCCAAAGGTGGATGCATCAGCGGTTGCAAATCGGAAGGAGCAACTGGCCCAAAACCGGGCGGCGATGGAACAACAAAAACAGCAGGTGAAACCTGACCGGGCTCAGGGGCCCGAGAGCCCCAAAGCCGGAGGCTCACCTCCTGGACCCGGCACAGTAAAGACCCCTCCCAGTACGGAACGAAAAACTACACCCAAGAAGTCTCCTCCCTCTGCTTCACCCCAAGTAAAGCCCAAGACGCCATCCAAAGATCTCGTTGCTCCCCCAACGGCTAAGGAGCTGGCGGAAAAAAGAAAACAGGAAAAAGACGCAGACCTTGCGAAAAAAAGACAAGCCCAAGGTCTTGCGCCGCCGAGCAAGCCCGGGGGTTCAGCCCCTAAAGCAACTACCCCCGGCGGCGTGGGATCAGCTAAACCCTCTCCTTCAGGTGGAGGCGTCAGGCCCCCAAAGAGCGCCCCTGGAACTGGCACTCCAGGCGCCCCTCCTGGCGGTGTAAGGCCACCCAAAGGCGGGCCGGGCGGTGGTGCTGGATCAGGCGGCCAGGGTGGACCCAAGGTGGCGCCTTCACAACCTCGGACCCCAACACCGAGGGGTAGGGGCGGCAGTGGCGGCGACAGCGGCGAAAAACCTAAAAAGAAGAAGAAATAACGGTTGGTTAATAATTTTCTCTGAATCTTTGCCGGAAGGAGAAAGGCGATGAAAAATTACCACCTCCCGTTACTTTTGGTTATCCTGCTTGCGGGCTGTTCCACCCCAACGGGCGGCTCAATTGCTGGAGCATTAATGGGGGCCGTGGCCGACGGGGTCGTGGCCGGAATTACCGGAGAGGAACCGGATAGCACTTTTTCCGATGCATTTTCGACGCTAGGTAGGATGCAAGGCTTACAAAGCCAGGCAAATAAACTTGGGGTGGATTTAAATAAAATTCCCTCGGACTGGGTTCCCAAGGACGCGGAGACACTGGCGACCGTCCGTCTTGAAAAGAGGGCGGATGGCATCGTGTGCTACTGGCTGGGGGATGACCACCTGATATGGAATCCTTCAGAAAATTGTTGGATAGCTGAGGATTGAAGCGGTGTTCCGAAATCATCAGCCCTGTCTATTCTCACAGGTGAAGATTTAACCAGGTGAAGAATATCAACTAGGGCAGTGGGGTAAAGTAATCAAGACTCTCGGGTAAGCCCTCCATTACCCGTGGGGATTTAAGAGAGGAATGAGATGCCAAATTGCGCCAAATGTCAATCTCCCTATGAGGAAGGCCAGAAATTTTGTAGGCAGTGCGGCAATCACTTGCCCATTCCGGAAAAGAAGGCTTCATTCTGTCCCCAGTGCGGGGTTCAGGTATCAGACCAGGTGTTTTGCCACAAATGCGGCGCTGCCCTGAGGGAAGAAGGCCCCGGGGGCCAAATCCCGGTCTACCAGCCCCCGTCTCCGGCAGCGCCATCTCCAGGAAAGCCCCCGGCCCATTCCACAGGCAAAGGCATGTCCATGCAAACCTTGGGGTTGATAGGAGGGGGCATTGGTATAGCCGTGGTGCTAGTGGTCCTGATAATCGCCGGGATTTCTCGTGATTCTTCCACTATCCCAGTGAAGCCCCCTGCTGCTCCTATCGGGCCAGGGACTTCCGCCACCCCAGCACCGCCCAGCGCGGCAACCCCCACTAAAGAACCGGAGACTCTTGGACCTCCTTTTTTCACTAAACCCACCAAGGTGGTGACGGCCCATTTGGAAGGTAGCGGCCCTGCTGGAACAGCCGATTCTGGGCTCACCGTCCAGGAGGAGTTGGAAGAATTGCTGTTTAAGATGAAGCAGGCGCAGGAATCCAAAGATATCGACCGATTAATGGCATGTTTTTCACCGACATTCCCTAATCTTGAGAAAAAGCGTCAAGATTCCCAAAAAATCTGGGGCGCTTATGATTATGCTAATTACGTTTTCACCATTAACGACATCAAACCCATGGCGCCAGGTATTCAGCAGGCAAGAATTACCCTAGGCTTCCAACTAAGCCATCGCAAAACCAGGAAAGTTGAAACCCAAAACTATAATTTTTTATTTGAGTTCTCCAAAGAAGGAGGTCTGTGGCGCATTAAGTCCCTGAATGAGCTTGAAGGCGGATAATTTTAACCTTACAGGGGAGGAATTAAATGAAAGGATTTTGGAGAGTGAATTCAGTTGTTCTCATGGCGCTGGCATTGGTCCAAGTCTGGGGATGCGTTCCCACCGTCGCACCCATGCCGCAATTTATGTACATCGAACCCTCCGTGACGTATCTCCGGGATGGCCCTGCTTTGAACAGCCCGGTCTTAGTAGAACTCGCCCGGGGTGATCAAGTGGAAGTGCTGGAAAACCCTGAGACGGGGTGGATCAAAGTCCGAGCAATCAAAGTCAACTTAATGGGCTGGATTCCCAAGGACTTGCTGGTGGCGATCAAGCCAGCGGAGCGGGCAGTGGCGAAAGCCCCCGAAAAGCCCTCCCTACCTAAGCTGTACGTTGCCGTGAAATCATCAGGACTGCGTGAGGAGCCTTCCTCCAAATCCAAGATTATCCAGGAACTGGAATTCAAGAAAAAAGTGGAAAAACTGGATGAGGATGGAGGCTGGGTGAAGGTGCGGGACCCGGAATCCAACGTAACGGGGTGGATGCCCGAGAGGCATCTGGAGGCTTTCATGTTGAGCAAGCCAAGATACATGGGGAGCGGACGGCGTTCTGGAAAGCCCCAGGAAGCAGAGGCTCCGATACCTAAAGGGATTTAGCGAAATTAGACAAGGAGCGAACCATGATAAACTTTTTTAAGCTTCTTAGGGCTGTGGGCACACTGTTAGTAGTGGTAGGATGCTTGCTGGTGTGGGCTGACTCGCGGTGGGCTTCGGGTCAGGCTGTCCCTCCCCTGGAACCGCCAAAGTGGTCTGTGGGAGATTACTGGAAGGTGGAGTGCGAGGTCTATGATTCCGGAAAAATTGTCAAAGGACCGGTAAACCCGGGTTGGCGCGCCAAACAGACATGGCTTTTCCAGGTTGAAGGAATGGAAAATATCCAAGACCAGCCCTATTTCGTGGTTTCCATCAAACCTCAGGGAGATAATAAGTGCCCCTATTGGTTCCGATATTGGTTCCGGGAAACAGACCGCCATATCGGCCGTCAGGAATTGCACCACCAGTCCGCCACCGGGGGCAAATCAAGAAGCATCGGACCACCTGTAGTGAGAAAAGATTTCCCCCCTGATGCGCCCAGCCCTTTTTTCGCCGACAACTTCCCCTCACTGCCCCTGACCACGCCTTTATTTAACACCGATCAAAGCTTAACCCCTTTCTCTCCCAGAAAGGGAATCTCAGCAATTTACCAGGAAGTTGACGGCACCCCTGCCCTGAATTTTATGAGCGGGGCGGAGGCTCCACTTCTTAAAAAGGATGCCCCCGCAGCCCCGCCTGGCAATCGGTTGGTGAAGATCATTGCCACCGCCAATAAAGTGGAACAACAAGTTTGGAACCCCGGGCATCCCTGGTGTGTATATGGGGAGCGGGCCCACCAGGGCAAACCATCCAGGCGTTACTGGCTGGTGGAATCCGGAAGAGTTGATTGACAGGAGGTGTAGCCATGAGAACATCCTGGATTCGTTGGGCGTGGATCGTTTGTTTGTTGGCGGCTTTGGTATGCGGGTCTTCCGCAGCTTATGCTGGGGGCGATTCAGGGCAGGTTTCCAAGAAAATGGTCTGGTCTTGTTGGTATTGGCCCTGGGTCGACTGGTCGGACCCTAATCTTTATGATTACGATGAGGCCTTGGATCGCTACGACTATCTAACCTGGATTTACGGATACTGGACTTACGCCCGGGATTGGGAATATGAAAACCATGGTCCCCCACAAAATCCGGAGGGTTGGTGGGGCCATTGCCATGCCTGGTGCGGAGCCGCCATCTGGGAGCCTCAGCCCACCAAATCTAGATTTGTAAGTGGAGTTGAGTTTCGCATCAGAGATCGGAAGGGCCTGCTGGTGGAATCGTATAATACCTGTGCAGATGGCTCCAGTTATGAGATCTATGAGGAATTACCCAGCCCCGGGTTGTTCTGGCGATACCTTCGGGATGAAATCAAGGGAGTCGACCCCATACACGGCTCTAAAAGGGCCTTAATAGGAGAACTTTATTATGGTGAGGAAATATGGAACTACCCCATATACAAATACAAGGTAAAGTATACAGGTAAACAAGTGGTGTCAGGAACAATAACCGTCTATGTAGGGGATGATGGAGATCCCTACTATGCGGATTCAAAAAAACTCTTTTCCAAAATTTTTGTTTACCAATTTCAAGACGTTTATCTTGATTCCTCCAAAAATCCCCTGGATTCCGGGGTCTGGTTGGGGTCGGGGCCATATCATCGCCCGGATTCCATTTGGCGGCCTTATTATGCCGACTACTATACGACATATGTGGAAAATCCCGAATTGGACGAAGATTTTCTCTTTGCCATTTTATATTAAGGATGCCCGGGAGGATTAAGTGAAGGTGACCTCGGTACGAGGCGACCAAGCGCCCTCCCTTCCGCGCTTAGCGAAACCCAAGAACTTAAAAGACCGCATAGTCTCGGTGGGTGATGGCGAATCCGTGACGGATCTTGTCTCACAACTGTTTGAAAGATTCTTGATGGGTCAAATGGAGATTGACCGACCCCATTCAACCGTGACATCCCATGTATCTCCCACAAGAAACTGAACTTCATAACCGCTATCTGATTGAAGCGGTGATTGGCCACGGCGGCTTCGGGGTCACCTATCTGGCCCGGGACCTCAGGTTGGATACCCGGGTGGCCATAAAGGAATTTTTCCCCCGCCAGCTGGCTACCCGGGGAGAAGGCCAAATTCAGGTTTCCATATTCACCGGGGACGCCCGGAAGCATTTCACTTACGGCTTGAGAAAATTCCTGGAAGAGGCCAGATCCCTGGCAAAGTTCGCCGACCATCCCAACATCGTCACCACCCTCGACTTTTTCGAAGAAAACGGCACCGCCTACATGGTGATGGAGTATCTGGAAGGTGCAACCCTAAAAGAATATTTGGAACATCAGGGCGGAAGAATCCCTCCGGACACCGCCAAACAGATCATGATGCCAGTCCTGGATGCCCTGAAAAGGGTTCACAACGCCGGCCTGCTCCATCGGGATATCAGCCCGGATAACATTTATCTGACCAACTCCGGCCAGGTCAAGCTCTTGGATTTCGGCGCAGCCCGCTATTTTGCCGGAGAGCACAGCAAAAGCTTATCCATCATCCTCAAGCCAGGATATGCCCCTGAAGAGCAGTACCGAAGTCGGGGCAAACAAGGTGCCTGGACCGATGTTTATGCCGTGGCCGCCACTTTTTACCGCGCCATTGTCGGGAAAACACCTCCGGAAGCTCTGGACCGCAAAGAAGAGGACACCTTGACGCCGCCTTCGGTTTTAGGAGTCTCTCTTACTCCCACGGAGGAATGGGCCATCATGAAGGCTCTTGCGGTCAACGCTGGAGACCGCTTCCAGTCCATCCAGGAGTTCCAGGACGCCATTCAGATGGGGCCTGTGTCCTGGTCGCCCCCGCCAGAGCCTGCTTATCCAAGGGCCGAACCTCCCCCGGCGATCTTCCACCCAGGGGCCTTGGGGACCTCGCAGACAAAGCCGCCGGAGACATTCCAGCCAACTCCTGTGTACCGCACCAAAGCCCCTGTGGGGCTGTATGTAGTTCTTGGGATTTTTTTCTGTATGATAGTAATTATCGGTCTGGCCTGGATCATTATTACTCAGTGCAATAAATAGTTCCCATTCAGCTGAAATTAATGTAAACTAACATGCATGGAAAAGGTTGATGCCCGTTCACTTTCGCCCAAAGCCCAAGAGAGACTCCGTCAACTTGGGGTTAAGGCCGTGTTAGATGGAAAGAAGCAAGTTGAAGTAGCCAAAATTTTTGGTGTAACCCGCCGAGCCATTAGTAAATGGCTAAAAGCATACCGCAACGGCGGCATCCAGGCACTCAATGCCAAATCCAAAGGTCGCCCCAAGGGCGGTGCGTTATTACCATGGCAGGCGGCTCAAATTGCGAAAACGGTGGTCGATCATCACCCGGAACAGCTGAAGTTGCCTTTCTATCTTTGGACCCGAGAAGCAGTAGCTAAATTGATTCAGCGCAAGTTTGGCCTTCGGGTGTCGTTATCGACCGCCGGTCGATATTTAAAGCGTTGGGGCTTTACTCCGCAAAAACCGGTGCGCCGTGCCCTGGAGCAAAACCCCCAAGAGGTTCAAAACTGGCTGGAAGTGGAATATCCCGCCATTCGACAGCAAGCCAAGAGTGAAAAGGCGCAAATCTTTTGGGGTGATGAAATGGGTCTGCGCTCCGACCATGCGGTTGGCCGCTCCTATGGACTTCGTGGTCATACTCCCGTGATCGCGACTACGGGTAAGCGCTTCGGATGCAATATGATTTCAGCCATTACCAACCAAGGTCAGTTAAACTTCATGGTCTTCAAAGGCCGGTTCAACGCCAAGGTTTTCCTGGAATTTCTCAACCGTCTGGTGCGCCAAAGCAAACGCAAGGTATTTCTCATTGTGGACCGCCATTCGGTGCATCGTTCCAAAAAAGTGAAACAGTGGCTGGAAGAGCATAGCGAGCAAATTCGCTTGTTTTACCTCCCCGGTTATAGTCCGGAACTGAATCCCGATGAATTGTTAAACCAGGACGTGAAGAGTAATACCATCAGAAAAAGTAGGCCCAGCCATCAAGACGAATTGGTCAAAAATTTACGGGGCTATCTGCGTAAACGCCAAATGCAACCTCATATCGTGGAAAAGTATTTCCATGGAAAACATGTGCGGTACGCCGCCGCTTAAAATGAGAACAGTTAATTGGCCTGGTTAATAACAATGCTGGCAGTAGCAAGTCTGAGGGCCAGGCAAAGCCTGCCCTTTTTGCAAAGTCCCTCGTGCACCCTCCAGAGACAAAGGCTCTCCAAATTGCTCCTCCTAGTAGCTCCTCTGTTTCAGGCATTACTTCGCCGGTTACGGTGCCTCCTTCTCGGGAAGTCCCACAACGAGAAATGGAAAAGATGGGTGGAAGAGGAGCGGCTTCCTCCCCTGAACAATCCGCTCCGAGTCCTAAATCCGAACTCACCAACTCCCCTCGCTGGTCCTGGACAGCCCGGCGGCTGGTTACCGAGGAGGAGCTGTCTTCCCTGTCTCCCCAGGATCGCAAGATCATGCGCAACGAAATCTATGCCCGCCATGGCATGGTATTTCGAGAGCCGCAGTTGCGGGACTATTTCGAAAAACAATCATGGTACCGCCCCGAGAAAATCGAAGAAACCCAATTGGCCGCTCATAAACAAGAAGTCGATTCCCGTCTCAATAAATTTGAAAAAGAGAATTTGGAAAGAATTATCAAGTTCGATCTTAAGAAACGCGGACAATAACATTGGGATTTTCTCAAGTATGAGCCCAGAAAGCCAATTATGAAGGTTGTCCCCGGAAACGCCCAACATATCGGGAGCCGTCAGGAGCAACAGGATGATTTCGGCTTTTCCAATCTCGGCAATGTCTCCTTTGTCAGTCACGGCGGGGTTCTGGCCATTCTTACCGACGGTATGGGCGGCCTGGCCCAGGGACGGGAGGCCAGCCGGATAGCCAAGATGATAATGCTCCAACAGTATGAGGCCAAGTCCGAGGAAGAATCGGTTCCTGAGGCTCTGCTCCGCGCTTTGCTTTCCGCCAATGATGGTGTGGTTGAGATAGGCCGAGAGACTGGCCAGGAGGACGAAATAGGAACCACCCTGGCGGCCGCGGTGGTCAAAGATAAGGAACTTTACTGGATATCTGTGGGAGACAGCCGCATTTACCTGTGGCGACAAGGGGAGCTCACTCAGCTTACTACCGACCACGATTATGCTCGGGAACTGGAGTTTGAGGTGGCTGCCGGCAATCTTTCCCAGGAGGAGGCCGATGCTCATCCCGATCGGCGGGCCTTGACCAGTTATTTGGGACTGACGGAACTCCCCGAGATTGACCGCAACGTGCTGCCAATTCCCGTAGAACCAGGAGACCGCATCCTGCTGTGCAGTGACGGCCTTTATAACATCCTGGGAGAAAATGAAATCGCGGCTTGGCTGGAAGGTGACCCCCAGGAGGCCGCGGAGGCATTGGTAGATGAAGTTGTGGCCCGAAACCAGCGGCACCAGGACAACATCACAGTGGCCATACTGGGGTGCGAACCGGAATGGTTTACGTGGCAGTGGTTAGGCCGCC
>Ga0194110_10009976_pt1 | contig 10630 bp, 6 predicted proteins | sample TA2Kig1200mmetaG_FD_146192 | JGI IMG/M metagenome (GOLD analysis project Ga0194110, IMG submission 146192) | Freshwater microbial communities from Lake Tanganyika, Tanzania - TA2015032 Kigoma Deep Cast 1200m | ecosystem: Environmental > Aquatic > Freshwater > Lake | place: Tanzania: Lake... | reverse complement strand
GTGGCCGCGCTCGTGCCGCCTCTGGACGTCTTCGGTTGGGGCGCGGCGCGCGCCGCGCGCGAGGCCGAGCGGGACGCCGTCCGCCGGGCCACCGACGGGGCGAGGGTTCACCTCGGAAAGCTCGCGGGCGTCGCCAGCGAGCAAGGCCTCGACCGCGCGAAGCAAACTATCGAGCAGATAGACCGCAGCCTCGGAGCGCTCGCCGCCTCCGAGCCGACCGCTGAGAAGGCCCGAAAGGTCGCTGAGAAGGCCATGCAAGGCATCGAGAAGGCTCGCGCGGCAAACGACGCCGCCGCAAAAGGCGCGCCAGACGCCAGGGAGCGCGCCAAGACCGACTCTGAACGCGACCTCATGGCCAGCACGCAACGCATCCTCGACGGCTTTCAGCGGGAGCTGGCGGGCGAAGCCCGTGGCGGGGAAATCGCTGCTGCCGATGGGGACAAGTCGAAGAAGGGCAAGGAGCAGGTCCACCAGCATGCCCCCGACTTCGTCAAGCCTCAGGAGCCCACCCCCGTGCCGCGCGCGACGGTGAAGGTCGAGAGCCGCCTCCTCGCCACCCGCCCCGCAGCCGAGGCCGCCACCCGCCGCGGCGACATCCCCTGGCAATACCGCGCCCTGGTCCGACGCTACTTCTCACCAGGGGAGGACGGACCCTGACAGAGAGTCCGATCCCCGATCGTCGTCGTTGTCGTCGTCGTCCTCGTCGTCGAATCCTGCGCTTCTGCTGCGGGAGAGTTCGAGGACGAGGACGACGACGAGGACGAGGACGATTGAAGAGAGCGTGGCTCACTGCATTTGGGGGCCAGACTCATTGAGCGGCTCTGACACCCATCCACCCATCCACCCATCCACCCATCCACTCTCCGCCTCCCTCCGCCAGAAGGCCGAGCGCATCGTCCGCCGCCTGGCCGAGGCGGGCCACTACGCGCTCTTCGCCGGCGGATGCGTGCGCGACATGGTGCGGGGCGATGAGCCGCACGACTTCGACATCGCCACCGACGCCAGCCCCGAGGCTGTCCAGGCACTCTTCGACCGCACCGTGCCGGTCGGCGCCCAGTTCGGCGTCGTGGTCGTCGTGGATGGCGACGACCAGTTCCAGGTCGCCCGCTTCCGTGCCGACCTGGGCTACACGGACGGCCGCCGCCCCGACGCCGTGCGCGAGGCCGACGCCCGCGAGGACGCGCTCCGCCGCGACTTCACCATCAACGGCCTCTTCTTCGACCCACTCAGGGGCGAAACGCTCGACTTCGTGGGCGGCCAGCGGGACATCCGCGACGGCGTCGTCCGCGCCATCGGCGACCCCGACGCCCGCTTCGGCGAGGACTCGCTCCGCCTCCTGCGCGCCGTTCGCTTCGCCGCACGCTACGGCTACCACATCGAGCCCGCCACGGAGGCCGCGCTGCGGCGCCACGCCCCCGAAATCCGCCGCGTGAGCGCCGAACGCATCGGCGAAGAGCTCGCCCGCATCCTCACCGGCCCCAACCGCGGCGCCGCACTCGGCCTCCTCCACGACGCCGGCCTCCTCGCCCACGTCCTCCCAGAGGTCGAGGCCATGGTCGGCGTGGCGCAGCCGCCCCAGTTCCACCCCGAGGGCGACGTGTTCACCCACACCCGCCTCGCCCTCGACGCCCTTGAGGAGCCGGGCGTCGTCCTCGCCTTCGCCACGCTCCTCCACGACGTCGGGAAGCCGCCCACCTGGGCCGAGGCCGACCGCATCCGCTTCGACCTCCACGACAAGGCGGGCGCCCACATCGCCCGCGCGGTCTGCGAGCGCCTCCGCGTCCCAGCCGGCCAGACCGAGGCCATCGCCGCCATCGTCCTCGACCACATGCGCTTCATGGCCGTGCCCCACATGCGGCCGAGCACCCTCAAGCGGTTCCTGCGCTCGGCCCACTTCGCCGAGGGGCTGGCCCTCCACCGCGCCGATTGCCTGGCCAGCCACGGCGACCTCACCAACTACGAGTTCTGCCGCGAGAAGCTCGCCAGCCTCGGCGAAGAGGAGATACGCCCCCCCCGGCTCATCACCGGCCACGACCTCATCGCCCTCGGCTACGACCCCGGCCCCCTCTTCACCGCCATCCTCACCCGCATCGAGGACGCCCAGCTCGAGGGGGAGCTCGCCACCCGCGCCGACGCTCTGGCCCTCCTCCAACGCGAATTCCCTCTGCCCTAGACCACTTTCCGCAACAGGAACTATGTAGCCTCCCGAAGGTGTTGGGACCCTTCGCGAGGCCCAGTGCAGGCTCTTCGGGAGGGGCTCGCGGGCGGCCGGCGGAGGCGCCCGGAGAGGAGGAACGCCCATAGTGGGTCAAACATCAGGCGCGCAGTTGACCCACTATGGGAGAAACGGCCCCGGATGCGTCCGGCTGGCCAAAATGCCCATACTGGGCAACGTCCGGGCTTGACCCAGTATGGTGGGACCGCCCCGGAAGCGTCCGGATCGCCAGAACAGCCATAGTGGGCCAAGTGTGAGGGGCGCGGGGTTGACACAGTATGGAGCGAGGGCACGGTGGGCAATCGGGGCGACTGGGCTCTATCGCGCCGCGGTGACTTTGACCGCTATGTCGCGGGTGAAGGGGGGGACTTTGAGGGCGAGGGGCTGGGCGGATGCGGCGGCCTTGCTCTCGGCCAGCGGCTTGCCCTCCCAGGTGTGCCACCACTCGACCCGGTAGCTGCCCGGGGCGAGGCCCTGGATGGTGAGGGTGGCGCCGCTGGTCTCGGCGGGCTTGACGCCCTCCTTGTGGATGTTCCACCAGGTGGCCTGGGGGTCGGAGAGCCAGAGGTAGGCGGCGGCGTCGGCCTGGAGGCCGACGAGGCGCAGCCCCTTGTCCACCGCGGCAGTGGCGGCGCGGAGCTTCGCCGTCGTGTAGGGGATGCCCTTCACGAACGCCGACACCGGCTTGTAGTGGTGGTACTGGTTCTTCTTGTGCATGTCGTCCCACCACCAGCTCATGACGGTGCTGGCGAAGCCTGAGAGCGCGGAGGCCCAGAGTGCGTTGTGGAGGTGGGTGTAGTCCTTGTCCGCGTCGTACTCGGGGGAGCGCATGAAGTTGTCGTCGGCTAGGCCGAACTCGCTGAAGAGGACGGGCTTGGCGGGCGCGGCGTCGCGGGCGAGCTTGGCGCGGGAGAGGACGCTCGCCACCTCGTCCTTGAAAAGCTCCTTCTCGGCGGGGCGCATGTAGAAGTGCAGGTCGGCGGTGTCGAGCTTCGGGTGCTTGTAGTCCTTCGAGGGGGAGTGCCAGGTGCTGTTGCACCTGATGCGGCGGGCAGGATCAAGCCGCTCGAAGAGCTCGCCAAGCTCGGTGTAGAGGCGCTCGGTGGGGAGGCCGGGGTCCTGCTCGTTGGAGTATTCCCAGGCGGCGACGTGGGGGGAGTAGCCCCACCTGGCGACGAAGTAGCGGACGAGGTTGCGGCCGTGGGCGAGCGCGCGGTCGTAGTCGCGGCTGTTGGCCCGCCGCAGGAGCTTCATGTAGTGGTCGCGGGTGAACATGGTGAGCTGGAGGTAGACTCCGCTGGCCTCGGCGGTCTCGACGAGGGCGTCGAGCATGCGGCAGTCGAGCTGGTTGTACCAGCCGAGGAGCGGGCGGTTGGCGTCGGCCTCCCAGAGGAGTTCGGGGCCGCCCGCGGCCTCCTTGAGCGAGAGGTCGCGGAGGTACATCGCGCACTTGGCGATGGTGCGGAAGGCGAGTCGCCCGAGCCACCACTGGCCGTCGCGTGAGGCGAAGTCGTGCTGGAAGGGGGTCCAGCCCTTGCCGCCCTTGAGGATGATCGGCTCGCGGGAGCCGTCGAGTTCCACAGCGATGCCGACTCCTGTGCTGGTCCGCAGTTTGCCCGTCAGGCGGTACTTGGTGTTGGGCTTGAGGGCGAGGGGGCGAGTGGGCTGGAAGGCGACGGTGGCGTCGGTCTCTCCGCTCGTGCCCACGCACCGGTCGTCGGAGTGGTAGCCGTCGCGGTCGGGCGCGGCCACGATGGGCGGGAACCAGCCCCAGGAGCGCGCCCAGCCGCTCTTGCGGGCCTCGATGCCCATCGCCCAGTCCTCGCAGCAGCACCAGATTCGGGCGTAGTTCGCCCCGTTCTCGCCCAGGCGCTGGAGCATCTCGCCCTGCTTGTAGGAGTCGGTGACGAACGCGACGTTCTGGCCGACTGGGAAGAAGGCCGAGCCGTCGTCGAAGGCCAGGAAGCGGGGGTCTTTGTCGGAGACACGGACGAAGCCCCTGCCTTCGGCCGGCGTGCACTCGAAGGCCACGGGTGCCGAACGGATGGCGCCATCGCGGGTGGCCACTGTGGCGATAGCCGTCCAGTTCCCCACCTCGGTGGGGGCGAAGCGTGCCCGCCAGCCCGGCGCGCCGCTGGGGTAGAGCCATTCGGTTTCGCGGCCGCTGTGCTGCCGCCGCTCGCGCTCGACGGGCTGGAACCAGAAGGCGGGATAGGCGAGCTTCCTCCCGCCGGGGGCGGTGAGCTCGAGGGACACCTCGACCTCCGCCGCGTCGTAGGGGTTCTCGGCGGGCACGCTCGTGGCGATGGTGAAGTCGAGCCGCCCGAGCCGCTTCACTTGCCTTGCCCCGGCCTCGATGGCCACCTGCCGCTCCGCGGCCGCCGCCGTCATCGAGCAGGCCACGGCCAGCGCCAGCACGCCGCGACGTGACTTCCCCATCTGGCGTCTCCTCGATGTCCTGAGGTACCACCCGGGAACCGCGTGGTGGACATTATATGCCTTGCCCCCCGCCTGGCGCAATGGCCCTACACTTGCACACAACGCAACCGCCTCGAGCAGAAGGGCTTGCGCTCGCGGCCGATTTCCCTATAGTGGCGGAGGGAGTGTCCCACGCGAGGAGAACAGCCGTGTCCAGAGAAGCGGATGGCCAAGGCGGGGGAGTTGCCCGCCGCGCGTTCCTCGCACTCACGGCGGCGGGCGCAGCGGGCCTGCTCGCTCCCGCCTCACTCGCCCAGGAGAAGACGCGAATGACCGATGACGAGTTGCGCAGGAAGCTGCTCGCCTGCCTCGGCGGGCCGTGGCCCGAAGCGTGCGACCTCAAGCCCATCGTGCGCGAGACGATGAAGAAGGAGGGCTATCGCATCGAGTCAGTGACTTACGAGGCGGAGCCAGGCGACCGGGTGCCGGCCTACCTCCTGGTGCCCGACGGGGTTGACGCGGCGCACCCGGCCCCCGCAATCGCAGTGTGGCACCAGCACAACGGCGCGTGGCACCTGGGCAAGGTGGAGCCGGCCGGCCTCGCGGGCATGCCCATGCACCAGACGGGCGTGGCCCTGGCGAAGGAGGGCTACGTGGTGCTCTGCCCCGACGCGCTCTGCTTCGGCGAGCGCCAGAGCAAACGCCTCCAGGGCGGCAACTTCGAGCGGTTCGAGTTCCTCCGCTACGTGGTCGCCGGCAAGTGCCTGGCCTGGAAGTACATCCTCGACATGCGGCGGGCGGTTGACTTCCTCTGCTCGCGGCCGGAGGTGAAGAAGGACAAGCTCGGCTGCTACGGCCACTCGATGGGCTCGACCTGCACCTGGCTCGTCGGCCCGTGGGAGCCGCGGCTGAAGGCCCTCGTGGGCAACTGCTGCCTGCCCACCTACGCCGGCATCCATCGCACCCGCATCCTCCACTGCTTCCCCAACTTCGTCCCTGGCTGGTTCCAGTATGGCGACACGCCGGAGATAGCCGGCCTCATCGCCCCGCGCGCGCTCCACCTGAACCTCGGCGAGAAGGACGGCGGCAGCCCCATCGAGGAGGCTCGCGAGGGCGTCAAGCGCATCGCCGCCGCCTACCAGCGCGCCGGCGCCCCAGAGAACTTCAGCCACTTCATCGAGGAGGGCGCCGGCCACATCCTCTCCGAGGTCATGTGGTCCCGCGCCAAGGCCTGGTTCGCAAAGCACCTCCGTTAGGAGGCCGGCCGTGCTCCGAACTTCTGCCATCGTCCTGCCCCTCGCCCTCTCCTGGTGCGCGGGCGCGGGGGAGGCCATCTTCGAGAATCCACGAATCCGACTCGTCCTGGGCGAGGACGCCGTTTGGCGAAGCGCGACGGATAAGGCGACAGGCAAGGACTACTGCGCCCAGGCCAAACGCCTGCCACTGGCCACCGCCCGCATCGCCGAGAGGACCTATAGGTCCCATAGGTCCTATTGGAAACAGGCCAGCACCACCGATATGTCGCAGCTCACCCTCGCCCTCGAGGGCTGCGACACGAGGCTCACCTACGCGGTCAAGGGCGAGCCAGATTGGATTCTCCTGCGGCTTGAGCGGGTGGAGGGCACGCGGCCGAGCCACCTCACGCTCGCGCAGCTCGGTGTCAGGCTCACCGAACACGTCGGGCCGAGGCTCGGCGGGGCGTGGAGCGACGACTATGCGGTCTGCCTGATGGCCGCGAACCTCCAGACGCAGTGCTCTGCGACCCGCCGCGGCGACTTCGCGGAGCTTTCGGCTACGACCCAGGACGCCCCAGGCCCGAAGCTGGAGGGGGCCGCAGCCGCAATCGTCGCCTGCCCTACAAAGGAACTCGACGCCATCCTGGACAAGCTCGCCGTCGCGCACGGCCTGCCGCGGAACAGCGACGAGAAGGTCACGCCCTCGCGCTGCCTGCCCCTCGCCCGCCAGAGCTACTGGTTCCTGTCGTTTGGCGAGAAGGAGGCCGACAAGGTGGTGGACCTGTGCAAGCGGAGCGGCTTCCGACAGGTCATGATGAACAGCGGCTCCTGGTGCCGAACCGTCGGACACTACACCTTCAACGCCAGCTACCCCGACGGGGTGGAGAGCCTGCGGCGGACAGTGGCAAAGCTGCACGACGCTGGGATTCTGGTGGGCATGCACTGCTTCGCCTCAAAGGTCTCGAAGACCGATGCCTACGTGACCCCCGTGCCCGACAAGCGGTTCTGGGTGGACATGACCGCGACGCTGGCCGCCGACGTTGGCCCGGACGCCACGGAGATTCGCACGTCGAGCGACCTCAGCCAGTGGCCCGGCAGCCCAGCCGCCAAGCAGAAGCTCTGGGAGGGCGGCGTGGCTAAGCACCAGGAGGTGATCATTGACGATGAGATAATCAGATACAAAGAGATCGGACGCGGAGCGTCCAAGACAGCGCGTCCCCACGCGGAGCGTAGGGACGAGAAAGGGGGGGCGGAGCGTGGGAACGAGAAGGGTGAGGAGGGGAAGCTCGACACCTTCCTCGGCTGCGAGCGGGGCGCCTGGGGGACGAAGAAGGCCGAGCACAAGGCGGGCGCCGCCTGCCGGCACTACGGCGTGGACGGCTGCATCAACGGCTATATCGTTGACCAGGAGACGACGCTGCTGGACGAGACGACGACCCGCCTGGCCGAGGTCTTCAACACCTGCGGCTTCGACATGGTCTACTTCGACGGCGGGGAGGACGTTGACCGCCGCCGCTTCAACCACTACGTCTCCAAGTTCCAGGCCACCGCGATGGCCAAGTTCAAGAAGCGGCCCCTCATCCACATGGGCACCATCATGACCCACAACCTCATCGGCTCATTCACCCGCAGCGGCACGGTGGACACCTACCTCAACACCCTCTATGGCCACATCATCGCCGGCGGCAAGGTGGAGACCTGGCCGACGGTGAAGAGCCACATAGACCGCTCCGTGGCCTACATGCAGAGCGTGGGCGAGGACAGGATTCCTGGCGAGCTCGGCTGGTTCGGCATCTGGCCCAAGGGCAAGAACACCGACGGCCTCCAGCTCGACGAGGCCGAGTACCTGATGTGCAAGAGCCTCGCCCACAACGCGCCGATCTCGCTCCAAACCAGCTTCGGCCAGATGGACAGCCATCCCCTCACCCCCGGCATCCTTGAGATCGTGCGGGCATACGAGGAGCTTCGCCTCGCGGGCATTGTGCCCGAGGCCACGCGCAAGCAGCTCCGGGAGAAAGGCAAGGACTTCCTCCTCCTTGGCGCGAGGGCCCACGGCTGGTTCACCGCAACGCCCGATATAACCTACCACCAGAAGGTGTGGGTGGACTTCGCCGCGGTCGAGCCGGTGCCGAAGGTTGCTGGCGGGAGCGAGGTGCGAGCCGTCGCCGGCAAGTGCGAGAGCGGCGCCGTCGCATCCGTCTGGCACCACACAGGCGTGGAGGGCAAGCTGGTCATGCCTACCCACACGATCGCCTTCGGCGGCATGACCGCGAAGAGAAGCGGCAACGCCGTGGCCGCTGAGAAGACGCCCGCGGGCGAGGCAGTGCCCATCGGCGGCCGGCGCACGCTGCTGACCTTCGTTGGGCTTGCCTCCGATCACGTCCGCCAGCTCCTCGCCGCGTCGCGCTTCGAGCCCACCAAACCCTTGGAGAAGAGCAAGTGAGAACCGTCGGCGTGCGCGATTTGCAGAGAAACATGGGGGCAGTTCGGCGGCAACTGGCTGAGGAGCGCTACCTGGTGCTCACGGCGAGTGACCGTCCGTTCGCCATCCTGTTCTCATCTCACCCTGACAGCATAGAGGACGACCTCCGGGCCATCCGCAGTGCCCGCGCACTCGAAGCCATGAGACGTATTCAAGCGGACGCCAAGGCCAGAGGGCTCGACAAGATGACGATGGAGGAGATCAACGCTCTGATCGCCAAGGTGCGGCGTGAGCGGAGCAAGAGGAAGGGTCGCTGACCGTGTGGCTTTGGATCGCCGAACTCGTGGCCGTGGCCCTCGTCGTGGCGGCGCTGCCCGTGGTGCTCGTGCAGCGGCGGGCGCCCGTGGCCACGTTGGCCTGGGTGCTTGCCATCCTGCTTCTCCCGTTCCTCGGCGTCCTGCTGTTCTTCCTCCTCTCGTGGCGGCGGCCCGAGCGGGTGCGCGAGAAGTACCACCGCAAGGCTAGGGCACTGGACGAGCGCGCCGGCGAGTGGCCATCGCTCGACGCGGCCGAGGAGGACGAGTTCGCACACGCGGAGTTCCGCACGCTCGCCGCGGCGCTCGACCGCATGGAGGGCTTCCCGCCGCGGCCCGGCAACGCCGTGGAGTTCACGGCCGACGGCCCGAGCTTCCACCAGATGCTCCTCTCAGGCATCCGCTCCGCAAGAGACCACGTCCACCTCGAGTTCTACATCTACACCAACGACGCCACGGGGAACGCCGTCACCGCCGCCCTCTGCGAGAAGGCCCGCAAGGGGGTCGAGTGCCGCCTCCTCCTCGACGCCCTGGGCGCCGTCTGGTTCCACAAGAGCTGCCTCGCCCGCCTGCGCGAGGCCGGCGTGAAGGTGGACTTCTTCCACCCGCTCGGCCCGCTGCGGAAGCGGTTCTACCTTAACTACCGGCTGCACAGGAAGATAGCGGTCTTCGACGGCGTGGCGGCCCTCACCGGCGGGCGCAACGTCGGCGACGAATACGCCACCCGCCGCAAGGGCAAGCGCGCCTGGCAGGACCTCTCGATGTTCATCCGCGGCCCAGCCGCGCTCGACCTCCAGCAGGTGTTCCTCAAGGACTGGTACTACACGACCGACGAGCCGATTGAGGTTTCCCGCTACTGTCCGCCCCCGCCGGCCGCGGGCGACGAGGTGGTGCAGGTGCTCCCCAGCGAGCCGAACGCGCTCGGCAGCGCCGCCGAGTTCGCACACCTCCTCGCCATGCGCTCCGCCCGCCGCTCCCTCAGAATCGTCACCCCATACTTCGTCCCCCCCGAGCCGATGGTCTCCGCGCTCATCAGCGCCGCGCTCTCCGGCGTCAACGTCGAGATCGTCGTCCCCGTCATCAGCGACTCCAAGCTCAGCCTCTGGGCCGGACGCTCCGCCTACCGCGAGCTCATCGAGGGCGGCGTCCGCATCTTCGAATACCAGGACGGCATGCTCCACGGCAAGCTGATGATCGTGGACGACCACTGGTGCACGGCGGGGTCGGCGAACATGGACTCCCGCAGCTTCCGCCTCTCCTTCGAGGTCACGTGCTTCGTCTACTCGCGGCACGACATCCCCCAGCTCCTCACCCTCTTCGACCAGTACCGCTCCCGTTCCACCCCCGTCGAGGACCCCCTCGAGTATGAGAAGCGGCTGCGCGACCGCATCTTCTGCGCCGTCACCCGCCTCGCCTCCCCGCTCCTGTGAGTGCCAGCCCTGTAGTGGAGGAGAAGATGGGACCCGCGCAGGCCTTTTCCGCAGTCCCGAAGGGACGCCAGTGGGTTGCCGGCGGCTTTAGCCGCCGGATCGGGGCGCACCCACGGCCCAGTCCCAAAGGGACGGCAGAAGCCCGCGGCAGTGGGGGCGGGCACTCCTTCTGCCGTCCCTTCGGGACTGCTGGTTCCCGCATCCGAGTCTTTTCCGCAGTCCCGAAGGGACGCCAGTGGGTTGCCGGCGGCTTTAGCCGCCGGATCGGGGCGCACCCACGGCCCAGTCCCAAAGGGACGGCAGAAGCCCGCGGCAGGGGGGGCCGGCCCACCCCTCTGCCGTCCCTTCGGGACTGCTGGTTCCCGCATCCGAGTCTCTTCCGCAGTCCCGAAGGGACGCCAGTGGGTTGCCGGCGGCTTCAGCCGCCGGATCGGGGCGCACCCACGGCCCAGTCCCAAAGGGACGGCAGAAGCCCGCGGCAGGGGGGGCGGGCACTCCTTCTGCCGTCCCTTCGGGACTGCTGGTTCCCGCATCCGAGTCTTTTCCGCAGTCCCGAAGGGACGCCAGTGGGTTGCCGGCGGCTTCAGCCGCCGGAT
>Ga0194110_10009975_pt1 | contig 10631 bp, 13 predicted proteins | sample TA2Kig1200mmetaG_FD_146192 | JGI IMG/M metagenome (GOLD analysis project Ga0194110, IMG submission 146192) | Freshwater microbial communities from Lake Tanganyika, Tanzania - TA2015032 Kigoma Deep Cast 1200m | ecosystem: Environmental > Aquatic > Freshwater > Lake | place: Tanzania: Lake... | reverse complement strand
CGCGAAGCGCCTCAGCCGGAGTGAGATACTCATAGCCCAGAGCCGTTAGAAACTGCAAAGCCGGAATCTGGGAGAGATGCTTCTCGTCGGTTTGAAAATCACTCATTGCCTCTCCCCGGTTTGCGTGGTGAATTGAGTTTCCTGATATCCTCCTCCAACTCCTTCAGACTTTGTTCATGCTCCCTTTGGTTCCGGGCCTCTTTATACTTTTCATACTCTTTTGATGACTTTTCGAGCGCCAGTTGATGACTGATCTTCCCCGCATGGGTGAGCAACTCTCTTCCGTTAAGCTGAATGATCGCATCCAGCCGCTGAATCCAGTCCTTCATGTACATCGGTGTTCGCTGCTGAGCCATTGCTTCAGCAAAAGCCAGATATTGCTCCACAATCAGCCCTAACAGCGTGATCTCGTCCTGATTCAGGTAGTTTTTGGCAATGCTGATATCAGCCTTGCCGACAGCAAGGCCTTTTTTGTCGAACGACCGCATTCCCATCAAAGGCAACTCCGCATTTGCACGGCGATAGACCAGCTCCGCTGCCGTCTGCTGACTGATAGCCCAGAGCAATTTGTTCTGAACGATTTTGAAAAACTCTATGGTTTTCTCGGCCTTGGGATCGTAATCGATGCTGGTGGCGTAAATGTCCTTGACCTTCTGATAGAAAAACCGCTCGGAAAGCCTGATTTCACGGATGCGCTCCTGCAATTCCGTGAAATAGTTCATGGAGCTGCCACTCTTGAAGCGCTCGTCATTCAAGGCAAACCCCTTGACGATATACTCTTTCAGGCGCTGTGTGGCCCAAATCCGGAACTGCGTACCCTGATGCGATTTCACCCGATACCCTACCGAAATGACTACATCGAGATTGTAGAACAAAACCTCTTTCGACTGGGTCATTCCTTCAATAGCGCCATGACGGGTGGTTGTACGGAATTTCCGGACAACCACTTCTTCATCCAGTTCACCCTCATTGAAGATGTTGCGAATATGCTCAGATACGGTCTGCTTACTCTTACCAAACAGTTCGGCCATATGCGCCTGCGTCAGCCAGACCGTTTCATCCTCAAGCCGGACATCGATGGTGATCTTCCCATCGGCTGCCTGATAAATCAGAAATTCAGAGTTGTTCATGGGTTTTCTCCCATAGCGTGTTTCTTAAACCATGACACAGGGGCCATTTTGCGAAACTTATTCAATTTGTGATGAAACGGACACACGCCGAGTCTTTTACCGCATCCGCAGGGACAAGGCCTTTTGTTCGCGATGCGTTTTCTGACCCCCAGCAACTTAATGGCCTGAGTTATCTGATGCTTTTTTTTTAATCCCAGCATGGCGGCGTAATCTTCCACAATGCCGTGGTCGCCATGGGCCAACTCACCAAATACAAAATCTCCACCGTGCATCAGCTTGTAAGAAACCGCGTAGAGGTACGGCACGAGGCATTTATCTGCAAAGCCAGACAGACCTGGTTCGCTATGGACTTTCCTCAACAACCTGAGTGGTGAACCAAGACAAAGGGTTCCGTCCGGATTGACATGAAAATTTCCGTCACGAGGAATCTTGCCGCCGGTTTCCTTCACCTTTGGCAGAGCTTGCGGGAATGTGTCCGGAACAACGATTTCCAATTTGTAGGAATCATCTATTTCATCACCGCCAGACTCACTGGCCTTGAATCGAAACTTCCCACGCAGGCAAACGCCAGCTTCAGAGCATGGCGCTGTCGACATGCCGGGATAATCACGCAGAAACTGGCTCAACCTATTCAATGTCAATACTCCCATTCAGCTACCACTTCCACGGTCTTGCCGAGTCTTGTCGGTCAATCGCGTGTGTTTTGGGAGTTATAATGTTAACGCTGGCGGCACTGATCCCCAGTTGCTTCTTCAGCTCCGACTCATTCACTCTCAACGAAAATTTCTCTTCGATCTGTTCACGGAGAAATTCCGTATCTGTCGTGGATGTAATGTGTTGAAAATCTATTCTCGCCTGCAAAAGCCAGGCATGGAAATGCTCTTCCAGACGTAAGTGCATGCAATCATGCCTGTACCAGCGGTCGGCGAAGTCCTCTTCAGGGTCAACGGGATTGGGAACCCGTGGCCTTGTGGGGTTTACCAAAGTTCCCATCTTTTCAAGCACATTCCCAAGTGCCTCAACAATATCTGTCTCGCCGTTATAGGCTCGGGCAGCCAGTGTCGTTATGATGATGGAAATGGGCTTGGAATCCGGATTGTCCTTGCTCCAGTTGTCACGATGACGCTTTAGAATCTGAATCACCCGCTGCAAAGGTGTTTTCTTTTTATACAAAGGCACATCATCCACCTGAGCTTTTTCCAACAGGATTTTAGTTTGTTGTGGATTCATTCTGTATTCAAACCACTTTGCATACCCCTCAGGATTACTGATGTTCCAGTCATCGCAAATGCTTTTAAAGCTTTGGTGCCGGTCGTCCGTTATGGCTACCGTTGTCTGGGAAGCAGCTCCAGCCACAAATTCGTCCAATCCCGTACTACGAATGGACTCCAATATTGCCTTCCGCCGATTCTCATCCGCTGGAATACATGGAACAATATCCATGTGAAAGCTTAGATCATCCTGATATTCAAGACGCCAGCAACGATGCTTAGGCTCCAGTGGACTCTTAATGCCACGGGCCTTCCGATAGAGTTCCAACTCTCGTCGGATCAGCTCTTTAAGGGACTCCTGAGTGTGGGTGTCCTTACCTATACCATCCCTGAGTTTACAGGCAAGGTCAAGGTCATAGGCTTCACTTTCATCAATGGGACGTATCGCAGTCCCAAGGCGAAATGATCCCTGTGGGAAAATGTGTGGATTATTTCCGGAAACCTCTGATTCAGCTCGTTCAAACCATTCCCCAAGATCATCATACCTTTCACTCGCCTTTTCATATGCTGAATCTGGAAGATCCAGCAATTCGATCATTGTATCGATAATAACTCGTTTTTGTTCGTTGGTAACCATATGTAATTTAATTAGTTAGAAATTCTACAATCGACTTTGACTCATGGGTGAAATTGTGATCCGCCTTGGAGATAAGGTCATCCAGCTTGGACACGTCATCCATCGGCAACGGCAGGTCAGATTCAAAATCAACCCGCTTGATCTGCCCGGGACGGAGCATGAGACTCAGGTAGTTCAGGGCACTCTGGCTCTGCAGGGATAAGATGAAGCTGATAAACTCCTTGTGTTTCCAGCCGTTGATCAGTCCCCATTTACGCGAGGCGTTCGTGCCGTACATGGTCTTTGAATAGCCGGTGCCGATTGTCAGAATTTGTATATCGTCCTGAGCAACACCAAGGCGCTTCTGGGCATCAATCACCGCAGCCAGCGCAGGGTTGTTGGCCCAAAGCCCACCATCGGCGAGGAGATACTCATTCAATCGATGGGGTTCGAAATAGGTTGGAGCCGAACAGGACGCCAATACCGCGTCTTTTACCAGCACGGCATTGTCACGGGTAAATTCCTTGGAGTAGCCAGACTTCAGAACGTGAACACAACCATTACCGATATCGGTAGAGGGAAGCAGCAGCGGTTTTTTAATGTCTCCCATCCGCTTGTCCTGAAACACCTCTGTGAGCACATTTTCCAGATATTGAGCATCGTAGACACTGTCGAACATGGGCTGAACGCTTTTCCCGGGAAGGAAAAACCGTTTCTTCCGGAATATTTCTGAGCCATGCTCCTTGTACATCACCACGATGTCAGCCGCAGGCAGACCCGTAGCCACTCCGACAGCAATAATGGAACCGGTGCTTGTTCCAGCAATCATGTCGAACGTGTCAAAGAGATTTATTTGAAGGCGTTCTTCGATACACCGAAGAACATGGGCGGGGTATACTCCTCGAATCCCGCCGCCATCAATGCTCAATATTCTGAAAGGTTTCCCCATGTGATATTTTATTTCTTGTCTTTTGGTGGGCACGGGTCTCCACCATAGCTATTAGGGTTCTGAATTGTCCCATCTTTTTTGTGTGGAATAAGCTCAGCCCCTTCTTGTTTAGCCTTCTCTTTGCTCCAGTCCATAGCTTCCTGCTTGGTATCGAAATGCTTCGATGCTTTCAGTGCGTTATTCTTTTTTGAATCCCAACCGCCGTCGGGATTAGGAACTACATGTCGTTCTTTTCGAGTCATAATTATGCCTCCATGTATTGATTTACGATTTCCGGTTTCACCCGCCACTCTCCCGTTAGCATCTTCTGCATCAGACCACGCTTCTGCGTTTTGTATTTATCTGCAAGCTGTTTCAGCAGGGTAAGTTCTTCTCTTGAAGCAAATACGAATTCCGCGACTTCTTTTTGCGCCTGCTCATTAACCGGCAGGTGAAGAGTATTACTCAGGAATGTCTTGTTCGTTATAGCAATGGTGTTTTTTGCACCCTTTTGAACTATTGGGAACAGATAATTCTGTGCTCGCATCGAAGAACTGAAATAGAAGTCAAGGACAATGCCGAGGTTGAATGTCTTTGGAGTGAAGACTCCATAAAGTGGCGAAACAATAACATCATTATCCGTATAACTTTGCTTCACAATTCCTAAAGGAAAGTCCCCTGTTGGGCTCTTTGTGTAAACAATATCGCCAAAATGAACTCGGTTATAGTTGTCGGTATTTGCTGCAGAAAAGGAGCGCCCAAAATGCTCAACTTGATTGATGAGTCCTTTATGCACAGAAACAGAATAAACTTCTTCGAGTCCAGTGCTCTTATCGCCGTGCTCGGTAAGCACCGACTTTAATTTTACGACTTTCCAGCCATCATAATTTCCGTCATTTCGTCGGTCAAATAAATCCCTCCCATAAGCATTCAGACTCCTCTCCTTCGCCTGAATCAGCAGTTCGGTTTTCTCGATAACCTCATCCCAGGTGGACAGCAGATCAGCAATGGCTTTTTGCTCGGGAAGTGGGGGGAGCGAGACAGGAAAATCCTTAATCTGTTGAGGACTTATATGCGGAACAGCTGTTTCAGTTTGAACACATTTTACGTATTGCTCGAATTTGTGCCCCCTAATGAGCATGGGAAGAAAATGCGTTTCCAAGCTTTTTTTTGCTCTCAGGCGTGCAACACGCTGAACAAGAAATGAAGGAACATCTGCATCGTTAACAAGAGAAGCTTTAAGTCCAGCTTTAACCCAAGTACGATCCATAGCAATAACAAAATCGCCAGGTATCAGTTCATATCTCTGAATCTTTTGATCAACAGTATTGACCCATCGTTTGACACCTTCCCAGCGAATTGCTCCTTGGATAACATTGTCACCGCGTAATAAGCGAATTGCATTTTCATCCTCTGAATACTCAGAACTTTTGAATGGGAATCCGGTAAGTAAATCAATGTGATGCCCAAGCGCTGTTCTTTGCCAAGCATTTGTCATCGCTGAATCTCCTTCAGCTTTTCAGCCATAGCGCCTTTGGCGAGTTCTGAATTATGAATGATGAAGTATGGGTTGTTTTTCAATTCAGCATTCATCACTGAGCATTCATCACTGATCATTGTTTTTCCCTCCCAGCTTCTTCTGCGCCCGTTTTTCCAGTTTCCTGAGGTCTTCATCCGGTTTTGGAAGGTCTTCCGGCATCGTACCGCCAAGTTCCTGAATGGTCTGGCGTACTTTTTTGCCTACATCGAAATGGGTCGCATTTGCATGACTCTTGCCCTGAACCTTCTCCCTGCGGAGTTTTTCTTCAGTTTGCGTAGCGCGGAAAAGGTTGGCGGCCAGCTCGGTACTCCCCATGTTGTCGAGAATCTGCTGACTTTTGTTCAGCCCTTTGCGCTGATGAATACCCTTGGCATCCAGACCGCCATACAGCCCCTTGTAACCATGATTCTGAAAAATGGCGAAATCACTCTTCATCACGTTCCCCTCCAAGCTTCTTCACCGCACGATCTTCGACCAGCAGACGCATCTGATGAATAGCTATCTGGTTCAAACGTTGCAGCCTTTCCGGCTGGCTCAATCCTTCCTGAATCAAGTGGGCGTTCAGGTTTTCCAGATTCGCCAGACAGACCAGTTGCGAGACATTGGCAAAGTCTCGAATGTTGCCTTTTTCATCGGGATTTTCATCGCGCCACTGTTTGGCGGTCTTTCCGAAGAGCGCCATGTTCAGAAGATCGGCTTCGGATGCATAGACCAGGTTGATCTGCTCATTGCTCAACTCCTGCGGAATCAGGTGTTCCCTGATGGCGTCGGTATGAATGCGGTAGTTGATTTTGGTCAGGTTACGCCGGATATCCCACCCAAGCTGTTTCAGCTCTTCATCCTTGAGGCGCTGGAACTCCTTGATCAGATACAGTTTGAACTCGACCGAAATCCATGAAGCAAATTCAAAAGCGATATCCTTGTGTGCATAAGTGCCGCCATAGCGTCCAGCTTTAGAGACAATGCCAATTGCACCGGTTTTTTCGATCCATTGTCTGGGTGTCATGGTAAAGCTGTTCAGACCAGCCTGAATTCTAAACCCGTCGAATTCGACGGAATTAAAATCAGGATTATTCAGGCTCTCCCAGATTCCAAGGAATTCAATGGTATTGCGATTACGAAGCCAGTTTCGAACGAGATCATCGCTTCTGTCCCGGTTCTTGTAACGTGCTATATCGGTTAGGGAGATATAGTCTTCTTTTTGGCTGGTTTGAACTGATATCTCCGTACTCAAAACCTCTATTTTTATATTTTTCGCCATTATGAGTCCTTCCGCTGAATCTGTTGAAGCTTTTCAGCCATGACGCCTGCGGCGAATGATGAGTGATACGTTATGAATGATGAATTATTTATCATTTGAATTCCTTGTTTGTGAGGTTTTGACGATAGCCGTGAGGATCCGGATGATTTCGTCAGCTTCTTTAATAATTTCTGAGAGCTGAGTGTCTGAAACAATTTCAGATTCTTTCAGAAGACGCAGCCAGTAATGGGTTTCGCGAGCTTCCTTTCGGGCAATCGACATTTTAGCAATGAAGTCAGCTTTACTTTGTCCTGCTTGAGCTTCCTCAACATTTGCACCTATAGAAGTACCGGAGCGCAACAGCTGATTCGCCAGTGTTTTCGATACACGATCCTGCGTCTCCAGAATCTTGCATAGATTCACAACTCTCACAGCAAATCTGAAACTTCGCTCTTTTATATTTAACTCAGCATTCATACCTCAGCACTCATCATTCATCAATCATTCCTGTCGATCTGCTTCAGCTTCTCGGTCATCCTCACCCGCACCTCTGCCAGCTCTTTTTCGAGCAGCTCTATCTCTTTCTGCACCGCATCGATGTCAATCACCTCTTCCTCCTCAAAGGTGTCCACATAGCGGGGAATATTGAGGTTGAAGTCGTTGTCCTTGATCTCGTCGAACCCGGCAACATGGGCGTATTTCTCGACCTCTTTGCGCTCTTTGTAGCTACGCATAATCTTGTCGAGATGCTCTGCGCTCAGCGTATTCTGATTCTTGCCCGACACAAACTCACGACTCGCATCCACAAAGAGGACGTTCTTGCACTCCTCCCGATTGCCGCCTTTTTCACGAGAGCGATCAAACACCAGAATCGCTACCGGAATGTTGGTGGTCGGGAACAGGTTGCCCGGCAGGCCGATCACGGCATCGAGCAAATTTTCCTCGATCATTTTCTGGCGGATACGCCCTTCGGCTGCGCCTCTGAAGAGCACGCCATGCGGAACCACCACAGCAACCCGTCCCTCTTTTTCGAGGGCGGTTTCCACCATGTGGCTGATAAAAGCCCAGTCGCCTTTGCTTTTAGGCGGAACACCTCGCCAGAAGCGGTTATACTGATCATTCTCGGCATTTTCGGCACCCCACTTATCGAGCGAAAACGGCGGATTGGCCACCACGCAGTTGAACTTCATCAGACGGTCGTTCTCGACCAGCAACGGGCTGTTCAGGGTATCGCACCACTCGATGCGTGCGCTGTCGAAACTGTGCAGGAACATGTTCATCCTGCACAATGCCCAGGTGCTCCCATTGGACTCATGCCCGAAGAGAGCAAAGTTGCGGTCTCCCACCTGTTTGGCTGCCTGTATCAAAAGACCTCCCGAACCGCAGGCCGGATCACAGATGCGGTCGCCCGGTTTCGGGCCTGCCAGCCTGGCCACCAGCTCGGTTACCTTCAGCGGAGTAAAAAACTCTCCGGCCTTCTTGCCCGAATCCGAAGCGAAGCGCTCAATCAGATAGATGTAGGTATTGCCGATCACATCTTCGGAAACGCGGCTCGGACGCATATCGAGCTGCGGTTTGTGGAAATCCTCCAGCAACTGTTTCAGGCGACGGTTCCTGTCCTTCGTCTTGCCGAGATTTGCCTCGCTGTTGAAATCGATATTCCGGAAAACCCCTTCGAGCTTGGCTCTGTTTTTTTCTTCGATATGATCGAGAACAATGTTGATCAGCTCACCAATGTTGGCTGCCGCCCTGCGCTCATACAGGCTTGAATAGGTTGCCTCGAAAGCATCGAGCACCCTGACCTCTCCGGTCTTTTTATCCTTTTCCGTCAGCGTAACCACGGGAAGAACAAAGCGCTCTCGCTCCAGCTTGCGGAGAATGCGTTCATCGTCATCCCCATAGAGTTTCCGGTACTCCTCGTAATGATCCTGCCAGACATCTGAGATGTATTTCAAAAAGAGCATCACCAGAATGTAGTCCTTATACTGCGACGGATCGACCACACCCCGGAAGGTGTCACACGCCGCCCAGGCTGCGTTGTTGATGTCTTTCTGATCAATCTTGCCGGTCATAGTTTATTCTCCTTTAGCAAACTGCGTAAGTAATTCTGTAATATAGTGATTACGTTTTTCGGCAAGCGCTTGCAGCAAAACCTGCTCACGTGCCGACAATGATGCCATTTCAACGATATTTTTCTGCCGGGCCAGGTCGGGCACAAAAACCTCCAGTTCGTCAAGGGCCTCTTTGCCAATCATTTTTTGCGCCGTCCCTATCGCCCGACTGTCAAGAAATTTCTGAGCCTCTCGCTGATTGATGTACCAGTTCAGATATTCGGGCAAGACCTTGGTGGGATCCCCAACCCTGATCCTCAGCAAAGGTGATGCAACGACCGCATGAACCGTCTCTTCAGGCACAATCGCCGAAGTCGTCACCAGACCCCGCGACCGCATTACCATATCTCCTTTTCGCACCAGATGATGTTCTTTAACCTCCTTCATATCCACCATTACCAGATCGCCGCAATCAACCACATGGTCATCACGCAAGTCTTTCATCTGGATAACCGCTACATCTCCCGACTCCACAGCCTCAAGACGAGCCCTGAACGAGTACCCCATCTGCACCGAGGCAATCTTTTTCATTTGAACCTTCACCACACACCCCATGAGTTCGTAAAAATATCATTCCTGTACAGTATAGTAAATTTACAGCATCAAAGCAAGCACAAAATGCACAATAATGCCGTTTTTGCGCTTTCATAAAAAAGAAATGGCACATACATAACGAGGTCAGAGGCAGTAAACCCTCTCCACAGGCCTCTTCCGAACCCCGCCTCCGGGTAATGGCTAACGTAAAAGGCTGCGGCTTCAGGGCCGTATGTGACAACGGTAACAAACGAAGCACAAGAAAGATCACCTGTTTTTCAAGGGTGACTGATAGCTGGATGGGTTTGGGCAGAATAATTCATTTTACAAAAAATAAATATACGATTACCGACAAAGCGCAGCAAAGTTATTACAGTTCTGAGTCACGAGTTCTGAGGGCTGAGTTGCTTATACCCCCGCCTGAACCGGCAATACGAGGCGGAATCCCCGGAAATCGTTTACCGCTTTGGAAACCACGAACGAGCGCTGCGAACAGCGAAAGGCGAACTTGTCGGGGTAACGCCAGCAGCCGCCCCGTTCTCGACCGCGCTTGCCAGTTCAAGGGCTGCTTCACGGCTGTTGCCCGAAAACAGGCGCTCCACAGCCCTCTTTCTGAGGAGCGCGCCGAGGAGCGGGGTTGTGGCAAACAGGTGTTTTTCGGCTTGCATCAAAATCCGGCAGTCAGCGAATGATCGATTTCAGGATTATCAGGATTATACAGATATCGCTCTCTATCAAGCAAACACAATTAGCGGCGGCAAGCGGCAAAAAACAGCCTGAAGGTCAGTCCGGCAAAGAACAAATGCGCTGTAAATTGCAGAGGTAGAACCTCAGAGCCTTCCGGCTGCCGGCTACTGACTGCTTCCTCCCGCTTTCATGATGCTGCGGGCTATGCTCTTGCAGTAGTGGTGCATCTCTTCGAAGGTATGCACCAGTTCCATATGCAAATCGTGCGTCATGACCGATTCGGAGAGACTGCGCAGCCTTTGCAGATGCCGGGCTTCAGCTGCGGCGGCAAGCACGGGAAAATCGTCGGCGCCGTGCAGGATTGCCGATGCCCTGGCGTCACTCATCTCCTGCACGGCTTCGGTAAGGCCGGCAATTTCACTGCAGAGGAAGGCATGCAGTGCTCTCAGATCCGCTTTGCCATCGGCCGTCAGAGCGGATGAGGATTTGGGAGTTCGTTCAGGCAGCTTCTGCAGAAGCGACTCGATGCTGTCGCCTATCGACTCCTGGTCCTTGACGATAGTCATGAGGGCGAACACCTCACGGGACTCCCGTTCTCCGAGCTCCTGACGGCTGATGGCGATGAGATAGTCCG
>Ga0194110_10009973_pt1 | contig 10633 bp, 8 predicted proteins | sample TA2Kig1200mmetaG_FD_146192 | JGI IMG/M metagenome (GOLD analysis project Ga0194110, IMG submission 146192) | Freshwater microbial communities from Lake Tanganyika, Tanzania - TA2015032 Kigoma Deep Cast 1200m | ecosystem: Environmental > Aquatic > Freshwater > Lake | place: Tanzania: Lake... | reverse complement strand
TGTTGAGATCAGGATTAGTGATACCGGGTATGGTATAGATGGTAAAAATCTCAATAAAATTTTTGTGCCATTTTTTACCACAAAAGAGAGGGGAACGGGACTGGGACTTGCTATTGTGAATAGAATTGTCGAGGTAAACAACGGGAATATCCGTATCGAAAGCACGGTTGATAAAGGGACAACGTGCATTGTCTCTTTACCGTTAATGTAGTGCTGGTAACCATAATCTCGTTTGTTGAATTGAAAGAGGAGATAAGATGGCAAAAATTTTGGTAGTGGATGATGACCAGGGCATACGGGAGTTTCTCGAGATTGTGCTGAGCAGGGAGGGGTATGACGTCACTAGTGTCACCGACGCGCCAAAAGCGTTACATCGATGCAAAAAGGAGCGATTCGATCTCATTCTTGTCGATTTAAAGATGCCCAAGATTGACGGAATAGAGTTCCTAAAAATGGCAAAGGATACCTGTCCGGAGACAATGGTTATATTGATGACTGCCTATGCATCACCGGAAACAGCAGTATCTGCAATGAAAGAAGGTGCGTATGATTATATCGAGAAGGGTTTTGATGTGGAGGAACTCAAAAATCTTCTCCGCACTGCCCTTGATAAAAAAGGAATTAAGATAAAAGATGCACAGTTCATCAAAGATATCGAAGAATCCGTTTCCTTTGGTGACATGATCGGTAAAAGCAAGGGAATGCTCAAGGTATATTCTCTTATAAAAAAAGTGGCTCCAACCCCTACCAACATACTTGTCCTGGGGGAGAGTGGCACCGGCAAAGAACTTGTTGCCAGAGCCATCCATGAAAACAGTCCCCGGGCGAAGATGTCCTTTGTGGTGGTCAATTGCGGGGGAGTTCCTGAAAGCCTTCTTGAAAGCGAGTTTTTCGGTTACATGAAAGGCGCTTTTACCGGGGCACATATCGATAAACCAGGTCTTTTTGAGCTTGCCAGGGGGGGAACGATATTCCTCGATGAAATAGGAGAGTTACCTTCGCTCCTTCAAGTTAAACTTTTAAGAGTTGTTCAGGAAAAAACGTTTCGAAGAGTGGGCGGCACGGAAGATATAAAGGTGGACGTGAGAATTATATCCGCAACAAACAAGAATCTGGAAGAAAGGGTGAAGGAGGATTCTTTCAGGGAAGATCTCTATTTTCGCCTCAACGTGATACCCATTCATATTCCGCCGTTGAGGGACAGGAAAGAGGATATACCTGTCTTGACGAAATATTTTATTGAAAAGTATTCCCGGGAATTCGGGGTGGAACTCAAAACAATCTCTTCATACGCTCTGGAACTTCTCATGCAGTACCCGTTTCCCGGTAATGTGAGAGAACTTGAAAATATCATCGAACGCAGCGTTGCCCTGGAAACATCAAATATTATCCTTCCGGAGAACCTCGTTCTTTCAGGAAATCCCCAGGATACATACAGGTTCGCGGATTATGAAATTCCTGAAGCCGGGACGAATCTGAACGAAGAAGTGGCAAGATACGAGAAATATTTAATTGAGCTCGCGTTGAAAAAGGCCAAAGGATCAAAAACAAAAGCTGCCGAGATTCTCCATATAAGTTTCGATTCGTTGCGCTATAGAATCGATAAGCTCGGTATCACATAGTGTGAAGAAATTTTCACTTGACATAACAACGTTTTGACTTTATACAGAAAGCAAAAATCATATACAAAGTGAACATCATGGTGCGTTATCAGGTAGGCAATTTTTTTTACTTTTTTGTTTTTTTTAGCGAGGTCTGCCTGCAGCGCTCGTGATTTGAAGCATGTCAAACAAGAGCCGTGGGCAGACCGGTAGGCTGTCCACGGTATTTTATGAGAGGCCGTGGAGTTACCCGGCCTTTTTTATTATGAGAAGGAGGGTAGAGTGATGAAAAAGAGGCACTGGAGAATTATCATCGTGGCGATTGCAGGAATATTCTTTTTTTTCCTTAATGGAGCGGTGGAAGCGAAAACTATAAAGGTCGGTGCTGCGATCAATATGACCGGTCCTGCATCTACCTGGGGACAGTATCACGCGAAGGGCATGCAGGATTATTTCCGCTATGTAAATGAAGTAAAAGGCGGAGTGGGAGGCAGCATGATTGAAATGATACTCGTGGACACAGGGTATAAAGTTCCCGAAGCGGTCGCTGCCGTGAAGAAATTTGCCATACAGGATAACGTGGATATGATTGCCACGTGGGGAGCTGGAGAAGGATTGGCTGCGAAGCCCATAATTCAGCAATACAGAATACCGACGATCAATTTCTCGACAAGTTGGGAGTTACTTGAAGCTCCTGTAAGTTACATGTATCTTCCCTTCGGGAGCTATCGAATGGATAGTTTCGCCGTTCTTGAGTATATACGGTCTATACATAAAGGCAAAGATGCTCCCAGGGTAGGACTTTTGACGTACAACAACGCCTATGGACGATCGATTCACCAGCCCTGCAAAGAATACGCAAGCAAATATCATATAAATATTGTCTCAATTGAAGAATTTCCCCCCAAGACTTTAGACTTAACAACTGAATTGCTTCGTTTGCAAAAGAGCGGAGCAGAATATGTGTTTATGCAGATGCTTCCCGCAACCATCATCACCGCTTTTAAGAGTGCGGATCGTATCAGATATAACCCGGCATTCTTTGGAACGTGGACGTCGACCGATCCGGATTTTTTCAAACTGGGCAAGGGGCTGATACGGGACCGGCTGCGTATCCAGTTTCCCGGTGGTCTTCCAGTTGACAAATCTCCGGGCATGAAAATCATGACTGACTTGTGGAAAAGATACGGGACTGTCCATCAATTTGACGCATCATACTGGGAAGGGGTTGTGGTAGGAATGATCATGGAACGGGCGTTTGTTCGGGCACATCAGAAATTCAGGACGATCAACAGAGATACCATCAACAGAGCAATGGAGTCTTTTAAAAATGAGAACCTCGGGGGTATCGTACCGAATATTACCTACACTGCAAATGATCACAGTGCTTCGTTCAAAGCAAGAATAGTAAAGATTGGTGAAGATGGATCGTTTACTCCTCTCACTAATTTTTTCACTCCCGGTAAAGAAAAAATCAAGTTTTTAAAATAATACAGGGTTATGAAGGCATATCGGGGACAACCGAGCATATTCAATGCAATCAAGCACAAGGAAATTAGGGCCCAACTTGAGGTAAAGGATCTCTCCCTGAATTTCGGGGGGGTGAAGGCACTCAGTGATGTCAACCTGAGTGTGAGTACGGGAGAGTTAGTTGCCGTCATCGGTCCAAATGGGGCGGGAAAGACAAGTTTGTTGAATTGTATTACCGGCTTTTATACACCCCAGAAGGGGAAAATCTTCTTCAACGGCGTTGATATCACCCATCTGCCGCCCCATGATCTGGTGAGGTTGGGAATCGGGAGAACCTTTCAAAATATTGAGCTTTTCCCCGGGATGACCGTGTTGTCGAATATGCTTTTGGCCCGCCATAATCATTGCCATTATGGTTTCGGATCTGCCTGCATTTTCTCATCATCGATGAGACGGGAAGAGGTTCGTCATCGGCGCATTCTTGAGGAATTGATTGATTTTCTGGAAATGCAGGCAATACGTAAAAAGCCGGTTGGTTCACTGCCCTATGGCTTGATGAAAAGAGTTGAACTCGGTCGTGCCCTTGCACTGGAACCGGTGCTGCTCATTCTCGATGAACCATTTTCGGGAATGAATCTGGAAGAGAAAGAAGATATGGTGCGTTTCCTCACCGAGCTCAACAAATCCTGGGGGCAGACGATGATTCTCGTCGAGCACGACATGTCGGTGGTAATGAGTATATCGCCGAGAATTGCAGTGCTGAATTTTGGGCAGAAACTTGCAGAAGGGAATCCGGATGAAATTCGAACCCACCCGGAAGTTATTAAAGCATACCTTGGAGATACGGTGCACGGTTAATGTATCATTGGTCGAGTTCTCTGTCACGGAGTGGATGAGATAACGGTGAATACAACTTTTGTACAGTACACTCTTCCTCAAATCCTGTTGCAGCAATCTGAGACTCTTGGTGTTGAGAGGATAGCGATACGTGAGAAGGCGTACGGCATATGGCAGCAATACACCTGGCGGGAATATCTTCAGTACGTCAAACACGCCGGGCTTGGCTTAAAATCCATCGGTTTGAAACGGGGCGAATTCGTTGGTATTGTAACCAATAATCTCCCCGAATGGCTCTTTACCGAACTCGGTTCTCTTGCCGTTGGCGGAATCACCGTCAATTTATTCACTTCTTCAGTGAGGGAAGAGTTGACAAATGCGCTCAATCGCATCAGAGCGTCCTATGTCATAGCCCAGGATCAGGAACAGGTGGACAAATTGCTCGATGCACGGGGGAGTCTTTCACATGTTCGCAGGGTCATTTATATTGATGCTACGGGGATGAGCAACTATAAAAATAATCCATGGTTGCTGAGCTTTGTGGAGCTTATGGCATGTGGTGAAGGGCTTGCGTCTGAGAAACCGGAGCTTTTTCATGAGGAGGTTCAGAGAGGGAAAAGGGATAACGTGGCCATAATGATTCAGACCTCGGGAACCACGGGTGTTTCAAAGCTTGCCATGCTCTCTCACAGAAATATTACAGAAATGGCGGCAAAATGGAACGAGGTATTATTGAATGTCCCGGGAGGAAACTGGATTTCCATTTCACCCCCTGCGTGGATAGTGGACCAGATGTGGGGTGTAGGAGTTGCGCTTCTCGGGGGAATGACAATGAACTTTCCCGAGACACCTGAAACGATCGTTCAGGACTTCAGGGAAATCGGCCCCTCGGTGATCATTACCTCCTCACGTTTCTGGGAAGACCTTGCCTCGCAAATAATGGTCAAAATGGCAGATGCAGGATTCGTCAATCGTTTTCTTTTCGCAAGAGCGGTTGATATCGGGAAAAAGGTTGTGAAATTGAAATCAGAAAAAAAAGATGTTCCTGTTGTGCTGAAATTGCTTCACCACATTGCAAACCTGCTCATCTATCGTCCGTTGCGTGACAGAATTGGGTGCTCTGGTTTTCATAGTGCCTTTACGGGGGGGCATCCCATCAGTCCGGATGTGATCCATTTTTTCCGGGCTGTAGGGTTGAATCTGAAGCAGTGCTATGGTCTCACCGAGACGGGCGGCATATTTCAGGTACAGCCGGATGAAGAAGTCAAACTGGAAACAGTGGGGAAACCATTACCGAGGACACGGGTAAAAATCTCGGAGGATCAGGAAGTCCTCGTACGCAGTGAATCAAATTTTATGGGATATTTCAACGATTTCAAAGCGACTGAGGAGGCGTTTAACGACGGCTGGCTCAAAACGGGTGATGCGGGATATATAGATACTGACGGTCACCTGGTAATTATAGGTCGTAGGGGCGATATCATAAAAAACAAGGAGGGTCATGCTTTTTCACCTGATTTTATCGAAACTCGTTTGAAATTCAGCCCGTATATCAAGGAAGCGGTTATTTTTGGTGAGGCGAGACCCTACATAACGGCTCTGATCAATATCGACATGGGGAATGTGGGAAACTGGGCGGAAGATCGTATGATTGCGTATACGACATATACGGACCTTTCTCAACAGCAGGCCGTCCGCGAACTCATCCTTGAGGAACTGAGGAAAGTGAATGAGATTCTGCCGGATATCATGAAAGTGAGAAAATTCATTTTGCTCCACAAACTGCTCGATGCTGACGATGAAGAGTTGACTCGGACCGGGAAAGTGCGGAGGAGATTCGTGTATGGCCTTTACATAAAGCTCATAGAAGCAATGTATCAGGGACTGGAAAAAGTAAACGTGAAGTCGAAAGTGCAATATAGAGACGGTCAGATCGGTGAAATCGAAACAACGGTGAGGATTAATACAGTCGCGTAGGATGACATCTATGAGTTTCTTTTTTCAACTGTTAATTAATGGCATAAGCCTTGGATTTTTATATGGTCTATCCGCAATGGGATTTGTGATGATTTTTAAATCATCAAGCGTTCTCAATTTTGCCCATGGCGAGCTGATTGCATTAGGAGCCTTCTTTTTTCTTGCACTTGTCACATGGGCACAATTACCCATAGCGATTGCTTTTCTTGTGACACTGGCAGGTTGCTTTGCCTTGGGATTTCTCATTGAGCGCATTTTCTTAAGACCGCTCATCGGTGAGCCCCTCATCTACGTGATTATGCTCACCGTTGGCCTGGCCGCCATGTTTAAAGGGCTGATGTTACTGATATGGGGCGGGAATTTACAAACCTATCCGGATTTTTTACCCGGATTTCTCACCCTGCAGTGGGATATACTTAACATACCACCCGCATATTCGGCGGCACTTATTTTAGGCGTAACATTTCTCACGGTTTTCGGTTTGTTCTTCAAGTATTCACCCCAGGGGATATTTATGAGATCGGTTGCGGATAACCAGAAAGCTGCACTCTCTCTGGGAGTTCACGTACAGCGGGTTTTTGCGCTCTCTTGGGCAATAGCCGCTCTTGTCGCCGGTATGAGCGGTGTCGTCCTGGGAATCATAAATGGAATCAATGTTCATGATCTTAGTTCCATCGGGCTTAAGGTGTTTCCAGTCGTGATATTGGGAGGACTTGACAGTCTGAGTGGAGCCATCATCGGAGGTCTCATTATAGGTCTCTTAGAAACATTTACCGGCGGTTATCTCGACCCTTCACTCCGTGATGTGATACCCTACTTGGTTCTTGTGTTGATTCTTATGGTAAGGCCCTATGGTCTTTTCGGCTTGGTTGAAATCGAAAGGGTTTGAATATGAAAAAATTTCACTTCCGCCCATGCGGCAATTACAGGGAAACGTACGGTCAGGAACTCACCGTTTTCGAGACTGATTTCGGTCGCCTCTGGACATGGGTCGGAATTTTTATTCTTTTTCTCATCCTGCCTTTTCTGGGTACGCCCTATTTTCTCCACGTGTTGAATATGATAGGAATTACCTCGATTGCGGCACTCGGATTAAACATTCTCATTGGTTTTACAGGGCAGATATCTCTTGGTCATGGTGCCTTTATCGGTGTTGGTGCGTATTCCGCGGCGGTACTCTCCACGACGATTGGGATGCCGTTTCTTTTCAATCTTCCTCTTGCCGGATTGATTGCTGCGCTCGTCGGCATGATATTCGGTATTCCTTCGGGACGTCTCAAGGGCCTTTATCTCACCATTGCAACACTTGCCGGTCAAATAATCATCGAGTATGTCCTGGTGCACTGGGAAAGCGTTACGAAAGGGACAATGGGAATTACACTTCCCAGGCCGGCAATATTCGGATACGAGCTGTCCACAGACAGAGATTTCTTTTTTCTTATTTATGTGAGTCTGGGACTGATGATATTTATCGCGATAAATTTGATGCGCTCAAAATTTGGTCGGGCCTTTATCGCGATTCGGGATAATGATCGTGCCGCCGAGGGGATGGGTATCCCCATATTCAGATATAAACTTCTTTCCTTCGGCATCAGCTCGTTTTATGCGGGTTTTGCCGGTGCCATATGGGCCTACTACATGGTCAGCATTACGGCGGAACCATTCAATCTCGGGCTTTCAGTTGAATATATTGCCATGGTGATCATTGGTGGACTGGGGAGCATTGCCGGATCTGTGTACGGGGCATTGTTCATCACGTCTCTCAACGAGATTTTAAGATGGCTCACAGATATCTTAATGAATATGAAGGTTTTTACGGAGGCCGGGGTGAATGTCGCCCCGATAAGGGAATTTTTTTTCGGGCTGGCGATAATCATTTTTATCATTTTTGAACCCAGAGGTCTTGCGGAGATCTGGCGAATAATACGCTCGGGTTTCCGCCTGTGGCCATTTTCGTATTGAGGATATTCAATGTCAGGCAGTACAATCCTTGAGGTCAATAATATTTCTGTTGTGTATTCTGATGTGATTCAAGTCCTGAAGGGTGTGTCCCTGATGGTAGAAAGGCATTCCATCGTTTCGCTTCTGGGAAGTAACGGCGCAGGGAAAACGACAACCCTGAAGGCAATATCCGGCCTGTTAAAACCGGAAAACGGCAGGGTAACTGATGGAATGATCATCTACCATGACGAACCAATACATAATCAGGTTCCGGAGGTTATTACGAGGAGGGGGATAATCCAGGTTCTGGAAGGTCGGCAACCTTTTAAGTATCTGACGGTTGAGGAAAACCTCATTGTGGGAACGGCGATCCGTTGGGGAAAGCCGTACAAAAAAGACCTTGAATTGATATATCACTATTTCCCCGCACTCTTGGAGAGGAGGAAAATACTTGCAGGATACTGCAGTGGTGGTGAACTGCAGATGCTGGTAATGGGAAGAGCGCTGATGGCTAAACCCGAGCTTTTGCTTCTGGACGAGCCATCACTTGGTCTGGCGCCAATGGTGGTCGACGAAATATTCCAGATTATCAGGAAAATAAATGAAGAACAGAAAACAAGTATCCTTCTTGTCGAGCAGAATGCAAATATGGCGCTTCATATTTCGCATTACGGATATGTTATGGAGAACGGAAAGATCGTGATGGAAGGCCCTGCCCGTAGTATTGTGGAAAATCCGGATATCAGAGAGTTCTATTTAGGCATGTCGGCTTCCGGACAATCGAAATCATATAAGGACGTCAAATCGTATCGGCGCCGGAAACGATGGCTATGAGAATCGGAGGGATATATTGATGACGGTTTTTTTCGATGACAATGAGTGCCTGCCTGTGCTCAAGCGGGAAAGAAAGCGAAGAGATCAGATTACAAGAATGCTCAGAAAAGGCTACAGGAAATCGAGCCGGATAAAAACGTTATTTGATGAGCACAGGATCGATCTTTCCGAAATCAAGACATTGAATGATCTTCAGTTGCTCCCCGTTATTTCCAGGGAGAAACTGATTGAAATGGAAATGGCGGAACCTCCCTTTGGAGGGCTTTACAATGCGGATACACAAATCGACAGGATATTTATATCCCCTGGTCCGGTATACGAACCTCACCTTTCCGAGGATGATTTCTTATGGGCGAGGGCGTACCATGCGGCCGGCATAGGCAAAGGAGATGTGGTTCTCAATGCGTTTTCATATCATATGGTTGCCGCGGGTCTGACCTTTCATGGCGGATTGAGGCGTGTTGGTGCCACGGTGATACCGTCCGGAACATCAAGTTCGGAAATGCAGGTGCAGATGATTCGAGACCTTGGTGTTACTGCGTATACGGGGACTCCCAGCTTTTTACTATCAATCATTCAAAAGGCTGAAGGAATGGGCTACGCATTCAAAAGAGATTTTAAACTCCGCCGGGCCTGTTTTGCAGCGGAACCCCTGCAACCGATTTTGAGAAAGAAATTTGAAGTTGAATACGGCATTGATACCTATCAAATGTACGGTGCGACGGAGGTAGGTGACATTGCTTTTGAATGCCGTCAAAAGGACGGATGGCATATTTGTGAAGAAGTCTACGTCGAAATAGTTGATCCTGCGACAGGCAAAAGGATGCCTCATGGCTCATTCGGAGAAGTTGTAGTAACACGCCCCAATGATATTTTCTTCCTTTTTCGATTCGGAACAGGTGATCTTTCCCGTATCATTGTAGCGCCATGTTCATGCGGGAGGACATCGTATCGTCTGGATGGCATCGTCGGCCGCGTGGGTGAAGCCGTGAAGGTAAGAGGCATGTTCATCGCTCCCAGTCAATTGAAGAAGATCAGTGAAAAGTTTAATGATCGGAAACTTCAACTCATCGTAACCCGGTCAGGCCATGAAGACAGATTGACTGTGAAATTGGAAGGTGAGAGCGATTCTCACGATGACGGATCCCTTGAGGCGTATTTCAGGGAGTATTTTAAGGATTTGTGTGCCGTGAGAATGGACGTTCTGGAATTCGTGAAAGCAGGCGCCCTGGGCGAGAAATATCAGTTGATTATTGACCGGCGTGATTGGAAAGAGGAGAAGTGAGGTGACGTTTATCTGATTGAGACATTCGCAGGCAAGGCAATATCTTTCATTTTGAGTTGAATGTCAAACATACCGTTCCAGTTATTGATCTGGGGCGTAAAAGCGATATCGAGTGTTGGATGGTGGGAAAGTTGATTGATAAAGTGCCCCTTACTGAACCAGATTGAACGGTAGGAAACACCATCCCCGGTCACGCGCAACCAGAGGTGGTTATTCCCCACGACAGCCTGGGAAGTCACACTGATGTTTCTCACGCATAACACAGGCTCGGGATTTTTACTCCCGAAGGGTGCGAGCCTGTTTATTTGAGAAATGAGATCGTGATTTATATCATTGAGGTTGCATTGGGCGTCAATATAAGTGTGGATGGTAAGATCCGTGACGTTCACCTCATTTCTGATTACCTCCTCAAACAGATTTGCGAAATCCTCGACATCCTCCTCCTTGATTGAGATTCCCGCAGCGTATCTGTGTCCACCATAGGACAGTAATAAAGAATCACACTTCTTCAATCCCTGATAAATATTAAATTCGGGGATACTCCTTCCGGATCCTTTACCAATGCCATCTTTGAGACTGATCAGGATGGAAGGTCTGCAGTAGATATCGACAAGCCTTGAAGCCACTATACCAATAACCCCTGGATGCCATCTGGGCGAGGCGAGCACAAAAGAGTTCATATTTTTGA
>Ga0194110_10009967_pt1 | contig 10636 bp, 2 predicted proteins | sample TA2Kig1200mmetaG_FD_146192 | JGI IMG/M metagenome (GOLD analysis project Ga0194110, IMG submission 146192) | Freshwater microbial communities from Lake Tanganyika, Tanzania - TA2015032 Kigoma Deep Cast 1200m | ecosystem: Environmental > Aquatic > Freshwater > Lake | place: Tanzania: Lake... | reverse complement strand
GTCATAGCTGGCCAGCACCGGCAAGGCCCGCTCGGACGAGGGCACGGTAACCTGGCTGCGTCCCATCGAGCGGATTCCGGCCAGCGGCTCCTTCACCTCGCCGGGCAGCGTCTGCGCGACCGCCGCGCCGGTCACCTTCACGTCTTTCAACGCGGCCAGCTTCTTGGACTCCTCCGCCGCGGCGGCGCCGATGCGCGCGCCCGCCTCGATCAGCGCAACGGGCCGCGCCAGCCGCGCGGCCTGTTCGCGCGGCACATCCGCACTGGGGCTCAGGACGAACATGCGCGCCACTCCGGCCGGGCGGAAAGCGCCCAGCGGCAACGGCGCCACACCGCGCCACGGTCCCCGCGCCGCGCGGGTTCCACGGATGGGATCCGGCGGGACCTGGAACAGCTCTTCAGTGAGAGCCTGCTCGCCTTCCGAGTAAGTCCAGTCTCGGGCGATCTGCTCAGCCTGCGCCAACGCAGCGTAAGAGCCGTCGGCCATGGGGATCTTGAGGCTGTACTCGATGATTTCGGCGGGGGGCGCGGGTGGCTTGTCCTTCACCTTCGGCGCGAGGTCGCCGCTGTAGAACAGGCCGGTTCGGCGGGCGGTCAGGCCGATGCCGCTGCGCGGCTCACCGCCTACCACCACTCTGCGGAATTCCACCGGACCGATGGGATAGGCGGAGTAACGCGCCCCGGCCAGGCGGGCCACGCTGGCGCGCGAGGTCGCGTCGATGATCACCTTGGCCACCACCGCCTGGCGCCCGGCGCGGTTGGCCATGACGATGCCCGCGGGCGCGCCCTTGGCGTCGCGCAGCACGTCGGTGGCGTAGCAGCTATAGAGGAAGTCCACCTTGGCGGCCAGCAGCGCTTCATCCAGGGTCTTCTTCACGTGCATGGGCGTGAAGGGACCGCGGGGATGGCCTGCGGTAGTGGCGAACAGCGCCCTGGCAAGGGGCGTGGACGGCTCCTCGTCTTCCTCCAGCCACAGGCGCATGGGCGCGCACACATCCTCGCCCAGATACGGGCGCGGCGCCGCCAGGAACACCTTGGCGCCTTTCTCGGCCGCCGCCGCGGCGGCCGCCACGGCGCCGGTCGAGCCGCCCACCACCACTATGTCCACGTTGTAGGCGACGGGAATGCCCCGCGCCGATTCCTTCACCCAGGACGGCGCCTGGGCGGACAGCGCCGCCGACAGCGCCAAAGCCAATGCAGATGTTTTCATGGCCACCTCCACAAGATGCCGGAACCCGCCCCGCCTGTCAACTGGCCGTTGACATCCGCGCACGGCTGCGATAGACTCGCCAGCAGTGCGCCCGGATTCGGGCCAGGAGGTCTAGAATGCGCAGTAAGCAGGTGCTGTGCTGCCGAATTTCCGCGCTGGCCGTCGTTTGGCTAGTGGCGGCGTCGCTCACTATGCCCCTCAATGCCCAGGTGCTCTACGGCACCTTGGTAGGCACGGTCGAGGATCCCACGCAGGCCCTGGTACCCGGGGCCGCCGTTAAGGTCACCAGTGCTGAAACCGGCCAGGCCCGCGAGACCACTTCGGGCGTGGATGGCCGCTACCAGTTCAGCAATCTTGTCCCCGGTAGGTACTCGTTGACGGTGAGCGGAAAAGGCTTCCGCACTTATGTGAGTACGGGCCACGAGATCACCGCCAACACGGTGACGCGCGCGGATGTGCGCCTGGAACTGGGCCAGATCGGTGAGTCGGTCACGGTCGAGGCCGCCACCGCTGTGCTGCAAACCGACAAGGCCGACGTCCACGTCGAGCTGGGCGGCCGAGATATCGCCGACCTGCCCCTGCCTGCGTATCGCAACTACCAGAGCCTCGTGAACCTGGTTCCCGGCGCCACACCGGCGCGGACGCAGAACGCCACCATCGGCTCGCCGGCCAAGGCCCTCTCGACCAACGTCAACGGAACCACCCGCAACAACAACAACAACCGCCTGGACGGCACCAACAACATCCGATCGACTCTCCCCCACCAGGCGCACTACATCCCGCCGGCCGATGCCATCGAGACCGTCAACGTCTCCACCAACAGCTTCGACGCAGAGCAGGGCTTTGCCGGCGGCGTGGCCGTCAATGTCATCACCAAGTCGGGCAGCAACGAGTTGCACGGCACCCTCTCGGAGTACCACATCAACAGTAACCTGAGGGCCAAGGACTTCTTCTATAGGGAGGCAAAGAAGCCCAAGAACATCCTCAACATGTACGGCGGCACGCTGGGCGGGCCCATCAAGCGCGACAAGCTCTTCTACTTCGGCAGCTTCGAGGGCCTGCGCGAGCGGCAGAACGAGTCGCGCCTGCTGACGGTTGCCACCGCCGACCAGCGCGCCGGCAATTTTTCGGCCTACAACGTAACTCTGTACGACCCGCTGACCGGCGCCGCCGACGGCGCCGGGCGCACCCCCTTCGCGGGCGCCACCGTTCCGCTGGCCCGCCATAGCGCCATCACCCGCAAGATGCAGGACCTCATCCCCGCCGCCAACCAGGCCGGCACCTCGAACAATTACTTCGCCTCGAAGCCGGTGGTGTTCGACCGTGACAACTACGACGCCAAGATCAACTACAACCTCTCGCGGAACACCACCGTCTGGGGCAAGTACAGCGCCATGGAGTCCGATGTGACTGGAAAATTCTCGCTGGACAAAGCCGGCGGGCCGGGCTTCCCCTGGGGCGCGGGCACCGGCGATATCCTGGGCCAGCTCGCCACCCTGGCCGCCACTCACACGTTCTCGCCCAACTTCGTCGTGGACGCCAACCTGGGTTTTGCCCGCATGGCGGTCGAGATCCTGGGCGAGGACTTCGGCCAGAACTTCGGCCTGGACGTGCTGGGCATTCCCGGCACCAACGGCCCCGATCCGCGGCAAGGTGGTATCCCCTATTTCTCAATTAGCGGCTACACTTCTCTGGGCCAGCAGGACGCCTGGATGCCAAAGATCCTTTACGACAACACCTGGACCTACAGTATGAACGCCGGATGGAACAAGGGCTCGCACGACATCCGCTTCGGCATGGACGTCGCCCGGGAGCAGCAGAATCACTGGCACCCGGAACTGGGCGACAACGGCACGCGCGGGCGCTTCCGCTTTGAGAGCGGCGTCACTGCGCTGCGCGGCGGGCCTTCGCCCGTCCAGTACAACCACTGGGCATCGTTCCTGCTGGGCCTCCCGCAGCGAGTCGGCAAGTCGCTCCAACTGCTCGCCATGACCCCGCGCGAGTGGCGCCACGGCTACTACTTCCGCGACCGATGGCAGCTCACACGCCGCCTCACCCTCAACCTCGGCCTGCGCTGGGAGTACTTCCCCCTGATGACCAACTCCAGCTATGGCATCCCGCGCTACGACCCGGAGGACAACAAGATTTACATCGGCCGCTTCGGCGGCGTGCCCGATAACGCCGGGACGTCCGTCAGTAAGCGGGACTTCGGCCCGCGCGTGGGACTGGCTTATCGCCTGCGCGACAACACCGTCATCCGCACCGGCTACGGCATCAGCGTGGACCCAGTGCCCATGTCGGCGGGTTTCTTCCTGCTGGACCCCTACCCCGCCACCATCAATGTTGATTTCGCCGGCCCAAACTCCTTCCAGCCGGTGAATCCGATTGAGAAGGGGATCCCTACCATCCCGTTGCCGGACATCCCCAAGGGCGTCTTCGACATGCCCCTGGCCGTCAGCACCAAGACGCTGGAGAAGGGACTTTACAACCGCGGCTACATCCAGTCCTTCAACTTCGTTGTCGAGCGGCAGTTCCCGGGATCCTTCATCGGTTCGGCAGGCTACGTGGCCACGCGCACGGTGGGGCAGTTGGGCAACACCAACATCAACCACGCCCCGCCGGGCGGGGGGACCGCCGGGCGTGCTCTGTACGCGAAGTTCGGGCGCACGGTGGATACCTCGCTGTTCAAGCACTTCCTCCCCTCCCGCTACGACTCACTTCAGGCCACCCTCGATCGCCGCTTCAGCAAGGGCCTGATGATGAAGCTGGCCTACACCTGGGGCAAGGCCATCGACTTCACCGACGACAGCGGCGGCGGCCTCACTTGGAACCTTGCCTCGCAGTTTCGGCGGAACCGCGCGGCGGCGGGTTTCGACCGCACCCACAACCTGCGCTGGGCTTGGGCGTCGGAGCTGCCCTTTGGCAGCGGTCGGCGCTGGGCCAACCAGAATCCGGCCGCTCGCGCTCTGCTGGGTGGCTGGCAGATCAACGGGATCTTCAGTTCTTACAGCGGGACGCCCTTCACCGTCGGAGCAGCCGGCACCTCGCTGAATGCGCCGGGCAACAGCCAGACCGCCGACCAGGTCAAGCCGGAGGTCGCGAAACTAGGCGGCGTGGGCCCGGGCGCCCCATTTTATGACCCGACCGCCTTCGCCTCCATCCGGGACGTGCGTTTCGGCAGCACCGGCCGTAACATCTTGCGCGGGCCGGGCGTGGTCAACCTCGATCTTTCGCTGTTCCGCACTTTCGCGCTGGGCGAGCGCTGGAAGTGCCAGTTCCGGGCCGAGTCGTTCAATCTGACCAACACTCCGCACTTCGCCAACCCCAGCGCCAGCGTCGAGAGCACTTCGTTCATGATCATCAGCTCCACTACTGGGACGGACAGCAACCTGGAGGGCCAGGCGCGGGGCTTTCGCTTTGGTTTGAGGCTTAGTTTCTGAGTCGTAGGGAGGAATGCCATGCGGGATATCTCGCGAAGGTCTTTTTGCGGTTCTGCTGGAGTCCTGGGAGCGGCCGCGATGGGCGGCGTATCAGCCCAGGAGTTGCGCAGCCAGGAGAGCAGTGACGCTAAAGAGATTCTGCTCCAGCGCCCCACCCTGCCCGTCCTGCGGAGCGTGGATGTAGTAGTTGCCGGCGGATCCTTGGCTGGAGTGGCCGCGGCGATCGAGCTGGCGCGGGTGCGTCGCAGGGTGTTGCTGGTCGAGCCGCGCACTTATCTGGGTCGCGAGATCACGGCCACGCTGCGCCCCTGGCTGCCGCGCGGCGCTCCGCTTCCGGCCCTTCTCGAAGCCTGCACGGGCGTTCAGAACCCCTACCAGCATCGGAACCCCTTGCTTAGGCCGGATGTCTCTCCGCCCATCACCTACACGCCCACCGGCGACGAACTTGCCCTCAAGCCCGACAAGCTCAAGCTCACCCTCGAAGACCTGCTGATGGGCGCCGGCGTGGAGCTACTCTACGCCAGCTACCCGGTCGGACTATGCCTTGAGGGTGGCGCCCTCGCCGGTTTGATCATCGGCAACAAGTCCGGCCGCCAACTGCTCGCTTGCCGGCTGATCCTGGACACCACCGAGACGGCCGTCTCTGCCCGGCTGGCTGGCGCGGCCTTTGAGCCCCCGCCCGGCGGGGAAGTCCCATTTGCCCGCACGGTCGAGTTTGAGGGCGTCCAGCCGCTCGCCGAGTCCACTCTCCAGGTGCCCGAGCAACTCGGCATCGCAGGCAATCGTGTCATCCTGCATCGGGGCTATCGCGGCCCCGGGCACGTGCTGCTGGAGTTCGCCATCAATTTCCGCGTCCAGGACCATGGGCCTGCCGACGCCATGCGCCGGGAGATCGAGGCCCGCAAGCGCACCTTCGCTCTGGTTGCCCACCTCGTCTCGACGATACCCGCCTTCGACAAGGCCTTTCTGGCCGCGACGTCCTACGAACTATGCGGCCCGCATACCACGCGGATGCGGGGGCGCGACCCCGATTGGGCCGCCGGCCTGGGCGACCTCGAAGCCGCCGGCCTTGGCGGACCTGTTCCCTTGGCCGCGCTGGCGGGTCCGGTGAAGGGCCTCTTCTGCCAGGAAGCCGCGCGGCTGAGCCCCTCCCAGGCGGCCGCTCTGCGCGAGCCTGTCGCCGCCGTGACTTTCGGCGAAGCGTTCGCCAAGGCCGCCGCCGCCCGCTGGGACGCCGTGGCGTCGCTGGGCCCTGCCGGCGCGGCTCAATCCGACCGCTGGAGCGCGCCGGCCGGCGCCTTGGAGGTGAAAGAACCCGAGAGTCCGCAGCGCGGCCGCCACTACCGGCTGCACCCGGTCGCTCCCAGCCAGGTGCCGGTTGTCCGCAACGTGGACGTACTGGTCGTCGGCGGCGGCACTAGTGGAGCCACCGCCGCGGCGGTAGCCGCTCGCGAGGGCGTCAAGACCCTGGTCCTGGAGATGAACCCCGGCCTCGGCGGCACGGGCACCATTGCCGGCGTCGATAGCTACTGGTTCGGCCGTCGTGTCGGCTTCGCCGCGCGGGTCACTGAACGGGTCGCTGAAGTCCACAAGAGCATCCATTACGACCCCGGCAAGGGCAACACACCCCGCTGGAACATCGAGGCCAAGATGTTCGCCCTGCTCCGCGAGGCCGATCAGGCCGGCGCGGAGGTCCTGTTTAACACCATCGTCACCGGCGCCATCGTCGAGGGCAACCACGTCCGCGGTGTGGTCGCCGCCACGCGTTATGGCCCCGCCGCCGTGCTGGCCAGGACCATCATCGATGCCACCGGCGACGGCGACGTGGCCTTCTTCGCCGGCGCCGAGGCGGTCTATTGCTCCACCATGGACCACATCGGCATGTGGTGCAACTTCGCCCAATTCACCACTCCCGGGCGCAACTCGAACCACTTCACCAGCTCCGTTGACACCGGCAACATCGAGGACGCCACCCGCAAGATCCTCGCTGGCCGCCGCCGCGGCAATGACTGTCACGATCACGGCATCTATCTGGCTGCCCGCGAGTCCCGTCACATTCTGGCCGACACCGTGCTCACCCTCACCGACGAGTTTCGCCAGCGCCGCTGGCCCGACGTCGTCAACATCCACTACAGCAACCACGACCTCAAGGGCAAGACCTTTTCCCAGTGGCTGCGGGTGGGCCTGATTCCCCCGCACCTGGAAATCGAGATCCCCTACCGCATCCTCCTGCCCAAGGGTCTCGAGAACATCCTCATCGCCGGCAAAGCCTTCTCCACTACCCACGACGGCCTGGCTTCCGCCCGTATGCAGGCCGACCTCGAGACCTTGGGCGGCATTGAGGCCCTGGCCGCCGCCAAGGCCGTCAAGGAAGGCAAGACACCGCGCCGCATCGACGTCGGACAGCTCCAGCAGCGTTTGGTCCAGGAGGGCATCCTCCCCAAGGAGGTGCTCACCCGGAGGCTGAAGCCCTGCCGCTACTCGGACGCCGAGCTTAAGCAACTGATTGCCGCCATGATCGACGACAGGCCGCTCCTGGCCTATCAGAAGATGGAGATGTTCGACGTCTTTCGCGGGAGAATTCCCTTTATCGAGGTCGGCTCGGCGGGGCCCCGCGTCGTCCCCATGCTCGAGGCGGCGCTTGATGCCGCCCGGGGTGACGCTCGCGTGGTGCTGGCCAAAGCCCTGGCCCAGTACGGCTCGCGCGCCGCCGTCCCCGTGCTGCTCGCCGAGACTGACCGGGCTTTCGCGGGCCTCACCAAGGTCCCGGCCCGCACCAGCGACATCAACCACGCCGGGTTCCCTCCCGACATCGGCGCGATGCCGGATGCCAGCTACCTCATGTATGCTCTGGGTATGACACGCGATCCGCGCGCCCTTCCCCTATGGCGGCGGGTTGCCGAGATCCTCGACCCCCGCGAAGAGGATTTCCGCCATCGCTACCAGGGGACCTTCTACTACGTTGATGTCATCTGCTTCGCCACCGAGCGGCTGGGCGATCCGGAGGCCATTCCCATTCTCGAGAAGCTCCACAGTTACGCCACCCTGCGTGACCAGGTGGCGCGTTCCGGCTTTCAGCCGGACTACTTCTTCGAGCGTCAGGCCATGTGCGAGCTGGCTATCGGCAAGGCCTTGTCTCGCTGCGGCAGCGCCAAGGGCTACGCCCTGGTGATCGACTACCTCGAGGACAACCGCGCCGCTCTGGCCGAGCAGGCGCACACCCATCTGGTCCGGGTCACGGGCCGGGACTACGGCAAGGACGCCGGCTTGTGGCGCGCGTGGCTGCGCCGCTCCGCGAGCTCGCTTCGTCCCCAGCCGCTGGTCCAGGACCTGGACATCTTCTATGAGCAGGAAATACTGGTGGTCTGAGGGGCCACCGCCAGGCGACGAGGAGCAAACCATGAGTGATTTTTCTCGCAGGTCTTTCCTGGGTTCAGCCGCGGCCGTCAGCGCGGTGCCGCAGCCCCGCGAGCGCGGCCTGGCGCCCGCGACCGCCAGCACCATCCATCTGACGCGCCCCACTCTCCCCGTCCTGCGGCGTCCCGACGTGGTGGTGGCGGGCGGCTCTTTCGCCGGCGTCGCTGCCGCCCTCGAGCTGGCCCGCGCGGGCCGCAAGGTGCTGCTCATCGAGCCTCGTACCTATCTGGGCCGCGAGGTCACCGCCACTCTGCGTCCCTGGGTGGCTGGCCGCGCGCCGCTGCCCGCGGTCGTCGCCGCCACAACCGGCGCCAAGAACCCGCCCCAATATCCCAATCTCAGCAAGACTACCAACGAGGTCACCGAAGTCGTGCAGGCGGACCCCGCCGAGATTCCGCTCAAGCTGGACAAGGTTAAGCTCTCGCTCGAGGATCTGCTCCTGGCGGCCGGCGTGGACTTGCTTTACGCCAGCTTCCCGGTAGGCCTCGCCGTCGAGGGAGGAGCGCTCACCGCGCTCATCATCGGCAACAAGTCGGGCCGGCAGGCCATTCCCTGTCAGATGATCCTGGACACCACCGAGACGGCGGTGGTGGCACGGCTCGCCGGAGCGGCCTTCGAAGCGCCGCCGAGAGCTCCGCTTGAGTTTCGCCGTACCATCGAGTTCGAGAACGTGGCGGGGCTGTCTGAGAGAGACCTCACCGTGCCGGCCGACTGTGGTGTCGCCGCCAACCGCGTGACCGTCCATCGCGGCTACCGCGGCCAGAGCCACGTGCTGGTGGAATGCCCCTTCCTGTTTCCGGTGCGCGAGTTCGAGCCGGCTGACGCCATGCGCCGGGAAATCGAGGCGCGTGACCGCACCATCCGGGTGGCCGCCCACCTTGTCAATCAGGCGCCGGCCTTCGCCAAGGCATTCCTGGCGGCCACGTCTTACGAGCTCTCCGGGCCGCACACCGCGCACATGCGGGGATCCGATCCCGCCTGGGCGCGTGGGTTGCCCTCGCTGGACGGCTGGCCGTCCGGCCCTGCGACCCTGGCAGCCCTGGCCACGCCCGTCAAAGGCGTGTTGTGCCTCGAGGCCGCACGCCTGAAGCCTGCCCAGCTTGCCGCGCTGCGCGAGCCGGTCGGCGCCGCGCTGGCTGGCGAAGCCATCTCGAAGGCCATCGCCGGCCGGTGGGATGCTGTGCGTTCGGACGCCCGAGCCGCCACCGCACCCGCCGCGGCGGCGTCCCCTGCCGAGACCCTCGAAGTCAAAGAGCAGGAAGGCCCGCTCCGCGGCCGCGCCTATGAACAGTTCCCCGTCGCCTCGTCGCCCGTCCCCGTCTTTCGCGATGTGGATGTGCTGGTAGCCGGCGGCGGAACCTCCGGCGCTACCGCCGCCGCGGTGGCTGCCCGCGAGGGCGTCAAGACGGTCCTGTTCGAGATGAACCCGGGCCTCGGCGGCACCGGCACTATCGCCGGTGTCGATAGCTACTGGTTTGGGCGCCGGGTCGGCTTCGCCGCCCGCGTTACCGAGAAGGTCAAGGAGGTCCACGACCGCATCCGCTACACGCCCGAGAAGGGCAACACCCCGCGCTGGAACATCGAAGCCAAGATGTTCGCCTTGCTGCGCGAGGCCGTCGAGGCCGGAGCGGAGGTCTTCTTTAACTCCATCGTCACCGGCGCCGTTGTGGAGGGCCACCAGGTCCGCGGCGCGGTCCTCGCCACCCGTTACGGTCCCCGCGCCGTACTCTCTAAGGTTGTCCTTGACGGCACCGGCGATGGCGACGTCGCCGCCTTTGCGGGCGCCGAGTTCGTGCATTGCTCCGCCATGGACCACATCGGCATGTGGCACACCCTGGCCCAGTTCACCAACCCGGGCCGCAACACGAACCACTTCACCAGCTCGGTCAATATCACTAACGTCGAGGATTGCACCCGCGCTGTGCTGGCCGGCCGCCGCCGCGGCAACAACTGCCACGACCACGGCGTCTACCTGGCCGCCCGCGAGTCCCGCCACATCCTCGGCGACGCTCTCGTCACCATGACCGATATCTTCCGCCTGCGCACCTGGCCCGACGTCGTCAACCTCCACTACAGCAACAGCGACATGAAGGGCAAGACCACCTCCCAGTGGTTCTTGTCGGGCCTGATCGCGCCCAATCACGAGACCGAAATCCCCTACCGTGCTCTGCTGCCCAAGGGCCTCGACAACATCCTCATCGTCGGCAAGGCCTTCTCGACCACTCACGACGCTCTGGCTGGCATCCGCCAGCAGTCCGACCTTGAGAACTTGGGCGGCGTTGCCGCACTGGCCGCCGCCAAGGCTATCAAGGAAGGCAAGACGGCGCGCCGCATTGACGTGGCCGAGCTCCAGCAAAGGCTCGTCAAGGAGGGAGTGCTCCCTTCCAGCCTGCTCACGCGAAAGCTGAAGCCGCAACGGTACTCGGGCGCCGAGCTGAAGCGCTGGGTGGATGCGCTGTTGACCGCCCGCCCGCTCCTGGCTTACCAGGACCACCCCATGTTCGAAGTCTTCCGCGAGCGGATCCCCTTCATCGAGGTGTGTACCGCCGGTCCTCGCGCCGTGCCCATCC